>ODAJ014782351.1_pt1 | contig 19809 bp, 16 predicted proteins | sample 1539241 | NCBI WGS metagenome assembly ODAJ01 (sample SAMN02144231, study PRJEB22623) | gut metagenome | biome: sheep rumen | host: Ovis aries | place: New Zealand | reverse complement strand
CCGATACCGCATCCTTAACCCCTCAATTTTGCATAGTTAAGGATGAAGCATCGCGATTCTGTATCCTTAACTATGCTTTTTTATATAGTTAAGGATATGCTATCACTACTTTTCGCCAAAAAGAAGGTGGTCCTTATAAAGGAAAGAACCGAGTCTGTGTGGGCAAAATTCACTAGCAAGTGGTTCTTCTATCATCGAGGAAAAAATACTACTTCGCAGATAGTTATAGAAATCGTACGTTCCAACCTCGTTACATCCCCAAAGAAAAGCCCCCTCTGGAGTTGGTCCGGAGGGGGCTTTAGAAAATACAAAATTTTATTTCACTACAAATTTAACGCTGTCGGTTTTGCAAGAGGTCGTCAGAATATAGGCCATGTTTTTCTTCAGACTTTCAATCTTAACGGGATTCCCCTTCATGTCGAAGATGCGCACGTTGGCCAGTTGGCGTAGGTCTGAAATGCTGTAAATTTTGTCCACGCCGCTCATTTCGGCGTTTTCAAATTCCAACCAGTCCACATTCACAAAGTTGCCCACAATTTCGAGTTTAAGCGTATGCTGGCCCTCGTCGAGAGAGGCTTCTCCTATTTTCACCCTTTCGTATTTGCTCCAGTCGCTGCTGGTCGCCGCAATGGTGTAGCTGTCGTTCAGTTTCTGGCCGTTGAGGTAGAGGTTGAAGCCGTCGAGGTCGTCGGCGCACGAAATGTTGGCATACATGGCGTATTTGTGCGACTCTTTCACGTTGACGGTATATTCCAGCCATTCTCCTTTCTCGGTGTAGCCCAGAGCGAAACCGTCTTCCGTCGTCACAATGTCGACCCCGTCTTCGCGGTAGTTGCCGCCCTTGTTTTCGGTGTCGTTGTCGAAGTACGAGAAGCCCTGGCCGGCAACATCGTAGTTCTCGGCCTCAATGCGGCCTGGAATTTCAGCGGCTTTGTCCATATAGGGGTTCTGTGGAACGTCTAGCGGCGTCATAAAGATGCGGTAGCCGTAGAGTTTGCTCTCAATCTTCACCGGAACGGTCAGGGTGGTTCCGTTTAGCGACAGTTCTTCTTCCGATACCAGTTCGGTGCCCGAAACCGGAGTGTCTTTGCTCTGCCAGGTGACACGTTCAATCCGTACCTTCACCTTGCCGCCCATAAATGCGGGCAGAGACTCAAACACGACGTTCACGTCGCCTTCCGAGTTACCGCCCAAGACCAGGCTGGCGCAGTTGTTTTTCTTGTCGACAGCGGCAAAACCGTCCACGCGGTCGCTCTTGTCGTTAGGCGGAGTCACCTTGGCCATATAGCCTTCCATGTCGCCGTACCACTTGTAGAGCCACCAGCCGCCACCGCGCTGGTTCTTGTCGGTCAGCAGGCTGCCCAAACGGCCGGGCAGGCCCGTGAACCACCACGAAATGGTGGCGCTTTCCACACCGTAACGCTCAAACTTGGCGATAAACGGAACCGAGTAGCCCGGGCAGCCCTCAAATTTCTTCTTGCTGTCGTCCGAGCCGGCACAGTATTCGTTAATGCAGATAGGGCGGTGGCCAATGCCCAATTCTTCTTCTAGTTTGCGGACGCTTTCCACGGCCCCAGCCAGACCTTCGCTTCCCCACTGGTGCCAGCAGATTTCGTCGGGCAGGCAATTGTTGTTTTTGCAGAACGTTAGGAAGTTCTTCATACGGTCGTTGTGGTAGTATGCGATGCACGGACCCACAATTTTTGTTTCAGGGTCTAGTTTGCGTATGAGTTCGTAGGTAGGTTTCCACACCGTAGTGTAGAGGCTGCCGTTTGCGTCGTTCCAAGTGCCGTCGGGCTCGTTCCAAATCACATAGCTGTGTATGTTGGTGAGGCCCATCTCCTGTTTCCTGTTGAGGTAGCCCTCAACCGATTTCAGCCAGCTTTGCTGGCCAGGCCATTTGTAGGGCCAGTAGGGTAGCAGGTCGGGCAGGGTTATCTGCACCTGGGCGGTTGTGCCTTTCAGGCGTTCGGCTATGATAAATCCGTCACCGAAAGGGTGCTGGTTCTTGTTCGTCCCTTCGGGTGGCTGGCAGAACATGTGCGGTTTCAGCGGGGCTACCAGACCCTGTATGTCGGTCGGCAGATCTTCGGTCATACCATATAGTGAACCCGACGCGCAATGGGTTACAGGGCGTATGCTGTCGGCCAGGCTCACCTTCAGGGTCTCGGCCGAGTTGGCTGTCATTGTCGTTGCTACGGTAAGCAGGACAGATACTAGTAGTTTGTAGTTGATGTTTCTCATAGAATCAAAATTTTCTGTTGGCAAATATAAACGATGTGTTTTTTGCCATATTTGAAAATTTGGGTCATTAGCTTTGAAGATTTCAATCAAAAGCGTTCATTTTTATGCTGTATTTGTTTTTCTTCTCCAAAAGCTGGCCAATAATTTGTAATTTTGAGGCATACAATTTTAAAACCTAATTTCTGTACAATCTAATAGCTGTTCTAACTTATGGAATTATTCGCAATTTCTTTTATTGCTACCTTAGCTCTTTTTGGGGGTATAATTGGACATGCTGCGTATAAGGATATGAAAGAGGAAGAAAAGCGATTGGAAAAAGAAAAGGAAGAAAAAGAAGCAAAAGAAAAAAAAGCGAGAAATTCGCCTTATCTCAAGTCGCGCCGAAATCGGGCGCTGGCCGGCATCATCGCCTTAGTGATAAAGTCCGACAAGGTCATTAGTCTTGACGAGATTGACCAGGCGCTAGCCTACATCAAGCGGTACTATACCGGCTCCGACTATAAGGAGATTATCCGTCTCCTTAAAATCTCATTGAAGATTAACAACGAGAAGTTCGTAAAACAGAGCTGCATCTGGTTGCGTCAGACGCTCGTTTATTCCGAGTGTATTGCGCTGGTCGAGTTCCTGTATGGAATTGCGTGTGCCTCTAAAAACATCAACAAAGCCGAGTGGGGATTGCTGTACAGTATTATGGACCGTTTGGGTTTGGAGTCGGACGACATAGACTACCTGTCGCGAAAGTATTCCGTTTTCTATGTGCAGGAAAAAGTAAAGCGACAGTCGGCCTCCGCAACTACCGAACTCTCGGTTGAGGGCTCTTCGCGTGAGGCGCAGGTCGCCAACGCCTACCGTTTGCTGGGGTTAGATTTTGGGGCAACGGCCGACGAAGTCAAGTCTGCTTTCCGCCGGCTGGCCAGAAAGTACCATCCCGACACGGTGCAAGACGAGGAACTGAAGAATGTCCTCTCAGAAAAGTTCAAGGAAATAAGTATGGCCTACAAACTGTTGACAGAGTAGTTTTTTTGTTTATAAAGTATACCTTTGTTTTATGATTGCGTTTATAGTGGTTTTTATAGTCCTTCTTTGTATTGCGGTCTTCAACTTTGTCGATACGGTAAAGTATAACAGGTTGCAACGCATGTTGCCGTTCTATAAAAAAAAGGCGATAGAAGCACTACGTTTTACGTCTAAGCGCCGGAGTGAACCCGAAACACAACAACCCGCATCTTCACAGCTGGCGAAAACGGACGATTGCGATGCTATTGCTAATAATAAGAACATTAGCGCACAGGTTCGCAAAGGTGGCATAAACAAGAAAATTAAGAAAAACGTACACCGTAGCTAGTATTTGCGCTCTGTTTATAAGTAAACCTCAATAGGCTCCATTTCGAGCATGTCTTCTTTTATGAGTAAACAAAAAAGAGACCCGTCATCGTGTTGTCGGGTCTCTTTGTCTTTATAGAGTAGTGCTCTAATTACTTGTTTGCAATTTTAGCCCAGCTGTCTTTCAAACCAACGGTGCGGTTGAAGACCAGTGCGCCTGGTTTGCTGTCGGGGTCTACATTGAAGTAGCCAATACGCTGGAACTGGTAGTGGTCGAGTGCCTTGGCGTTGGCCAGCGATGGCTCTACATAGGCCTTCACAATCTTCAATGAGTCTGGGTTCAGCATTTCGTGGAAGTCGCGTTCCTTGTCCTCACCCGGATTTTCGCAGCTGAACAAGCGGTCGTAAAGGCGTACTTCTGCTTCAAGGGCGTGCTTAACGCTAACCCAGTGAATGGTACCCTTAATCTTGCGGTTGCTTTCTGGTGTGCCGCTGCCGCTCTTGCTCAATGGGTCGTATTCGGCGTAAACCTCTACCACGTTGCCGTTTTCATCCTTCTTGCAGCCCGTACATTTAACAATGTAGGCGCCCTTCAGGCGGACTTCGTTGCCAGGGGTCAGGCGGAAGTACTTCTTAGGAGCCTCTTCCATAAAGTCGTCGCGCTCAATCCAGCATTCCTTGCTGAATGGTACGTCACGCATACCGGCGTTCTCGTCTTCCTGGTTGTTCTCCATCTGTACGGTCTCTTCCTGGTTGTCTGGGTAGTTGGTGAGCACCAGCTTAACCGGATTAACAACACCACATACGCGGTTGGCACGCTTGTTCAAGTCCTCGCGGATGCAGCTTTCCAACACACTCATGTCGATAAGGCCGACGTATTTGGTGAAACCAATCTTGTTGTATACGAAGTCGTGAATACTTTCTGGGGTGTAGCCGCGGCGGCGCAAACCGCAGATAGTCGGCATGCGGGGGTCGTCCCAACCACGAACAAGGCCTTCCTTCACCAACTGAAGCATCTTACGCTTGCTCATAACGGTGTAGGTGAGGTTCAAGCGGTTGAACTCACGCTGTTTTGGGCGGTAGTCGCTGTCGGCGAACTGGTCGATGAACCAGTCGTAGAGCGGACGGTGAACTTCGAACTCAAGGGTGCAGAGCGAGTGGGTTACCCCCTCGAAATAGTCGCTCTGGCCGTGGGCGAAGTCATACATCGGGTACACCTTCCACTTCCAGCCGGTGCGGTGGTGTGGGTGGGTGGTGATGATGCGGTACATAATAGGGTCGCGGAAGTGCATGTTTGGCGATGCCATGTCAATTTTGGCACGTAACACCATTTTTCCGTCTTCTACCTTGCCGTCGGTCATGTCTTGGAAGAGTTTCAAGTTCTCCTCAACACTGCGGTCGCGGTAAGGGCTGTTGGTGCCCGGTACGGTAGGCGAACCCTTCTGGGCGGCAATCTGCTCGGCACTCTGTTCGTCTACATAGGCCTTGCCTTCCTTAATGAAACGGATGGCCAGGTCGTAGAGCTGTTGGAAGTAGTCTGACGCATAGTAGACGTTCTGCCACTGGTAGCCTAACCACTGGATGTCTTCCTTAATGCTGTCGACGTACTCAACGTCTTCCTTCACCGGATTGGTGTCGTCGAAACGGAGGTTGCAGGTGCCGTTAAATTTTTTGGCAATGCCGAAGTCCATACAGATGGCCTTCGCATGACCGATATGGAGGTAGCCGTTTGGCTCTGGCGGGAAACGCGTTTGAATGCGGCCATTGTTACGGCCTTCTTCCAAGTCTTTCGCCACTTCGGCTTCAATGAAGTTCAGTCCCTGTACTTCATTCTCTTCTTTCTTCTCATCCATATTGTTAAACAAGTCGTTTGTTGTCATTTTATGTCGTTCCGGCAGATTTGCCGTTTGTTTGCGCTTTCGCAAAATCCAAAGTTACCTCTTTTTGCGCTATCTGTGGTGCAACTTTGGCGGGTTTTCTGTGCTAAAACGGCCCGAATGCCGTTATTTGGTGCTTTTCTCCGCCAATAAAGCGTAGTCGAGTACCTCGCTGGCGTCTTCCACATAGTGGAACGAGAGGCCTTTCAGGTAAACGGGTTTAATCTCTTCCACGTCTTTCTGGTTCACCTTGCACATAACAATCTCCTTTATGCCGGCGCGTTTTGCCGCAAGAATTTTCTCCTTTATGCCGCCAACCGGCAGCACTTTACCGCGCAGGGTAATCTCGCCTGTCATAGCCAGATTTTTGCGCACCTTGCGGTGGGTGAATGCCGAGGCCAGCGAGGTGAGTATGGTGATACCTGCCGACGGACCATCTTTCGGGGTGGCTCCTTCCGGAACGTGCATGTGCACGTCGTTGGTCTCAAACACCTCGTTGTCGAGTCCGTACTTTTCGGCGTGTGCCTTCAAGTATTCCATGGCAATCATGGCACTTTCCTTCATCACGTTGCCCAGGTTGCCGGTCATGGTCAGTTTGCCTTGTTTGCTCTTGCTCAGGCTGGTCTCAATGAACAGAATTTCTCCGCCCACGCTGGTCCATGCCAAACCGGTTACCACACCGGCGTACTCGTTGCCCTCGTAAATTTCGCGGGTGAAGCGCTCGTTGCCTAGCAGGTCTTTCAGGTCGGCAATGCCGACTTCGGCATTGTACTCCTCTTTCATCACCACTTTCTTGGCTGTTTTGCGCAGCACTTTGGTTATCTGTTTGTCGAGCTCGCGCACGCCGCTCTCGCGGGTGTAGTGCTCTATGATGTAGTTGATGGTGTCTTTGCCTATCTTTACCTGGTCGGCAGTGAGGCCCACCTCTTTCATTTCTTTCGGAACAAGGTGTTGCAGCGCTATTTCCACTTTCTCCTCCTGTATGTAGCCGCTAATGTCTATCAACTCCATACGGTCGAGTAGTGGTTTTGAAATGGCGCCCACATCGTTGGCGGTGGCAATGAACATCACCTTGCTCAGGTCGTAGTCCACATCGAGGAAGTTGTCGTGGAAGGTGTTGTTCTGTTCAGGGTCCAGCACCTCCAGCAGGGCGGCCTCAGGGTCTCCCTTGAAGTCTTTCGACACTTTGTCAATCTCGTCGAGGATGAAGACGGGGTTCGATGTTCCGGCCTTTTGCAGGCTTTGGATGATTCGGCCCGGCATTGCGCCAATGTAGGTGCGGCGGTGGCCGCGAATCTCACTCTCGTCGTGCAGACCGCCCAGCGAAATGCGCACGTATTGGCGGTTCAGCGCTTCGGCTATCGATTTGCCCAGCGAGGTCTTACCCACGCCCGGAGGGCCGTAGAGGCAGATGATAGGCGACTTCATGTCGTTTTTCAGCTTCAGCACGGCCAGGTGCTCCAATATGCGGTCTTTCACCTGGTCCATTCCGTAGTGGTCGCGGTTCAGAATCTTTTGCGCCTTTTTCAGGTTGATGCTGTCTTTGCTGAACTCGCCCCATGGCAGGTTGACGAGGGTGTCGAGGTAGTTGGCCTGCACACCGTATTCGGGTGAGTGTGGCGACAGGCGTTTCAGTTTCTTCAACTCCTTGTTGAAGACGTCGGCCACAGCCTCGCTCCATTTCTTCTCGCTGGCGCGTTGCTTGAAGTTCTCGTAGTCTTGGCTGGCATCGTCGCTGTCGCCAAGTTCTTCCTGTATGGTCTTTATTTGTTGGTGGAGGAAGTATTCGCGTTGTTGCTTCTCTATGCCGTTCTGGGTCTTGCTCTGTATTTCCAGTTTCAACTCCAGCATGTTCAACTCCTCGTTCAGCAGTCCCATCAGTTTGTAGGCGCGCACCTTCAGGTTGTCTTGGTCAAGCAGCATCTGCTTGTCTTTCAGCCCGAAGTTCAGGTTGGCGCTGATGAAGTTGATGAGTTGGCGGGTGCCTTCAAGGTTGCTGATGGCGAACGAAGCCTCGGGTGGCACGTTGCCGCCGCTCTTAACCAGTTTTATCGAGCTTTCTTTAATGCTTTTCTGAAGGGCTTTGAACTCTTGGTCGTTGTTGTTGGCCTTCTCTTCTTCCCTCAGTTCCACATTGCCCCTTACAAACGGTTCGCTGTTGTCGAGCGACAACAGGCCGATGCGGGCTTTTCCTTGGAGGATGGCACTCGACGTGCCGTCGGGCATTTCCAGAATCTTCAGCACAACGGCCAGAGTGCCGTTGGTATAGAGGTCGTTGAAGCTAGGGTCTTCAACTTTCGCGTCTTTTTGGGCGAACACGCCGATGGGGGTGTTCTTTTTGTGACAGAATTTTATGGCGTTCAGCGACTTCTTGCGTCCAAGTGCTACGGGCATTATCACCCCTGGAAAGAGCACCATGTTTCGGAGTGGCACAATGGGCAAGTTCTCGCCATCGCTCTCTTCGAACTTGTAACTCTCGTCTGCGTCTCCGCTGATCGATATGATACCTGTTGTTCCTTCTTCTTCTCGCATCATATGTTCTGTTAGGCTTCTTCCGAGCCTTCTAGTCGTTGTTGTTTAGTGTTGTTTGTTAAAATACGGAAAGCGTTTTAGCGCTTATTTGGGGTTGTAGCCCGACTCTTCCAGCAACTTCTGACTGTTGGTCTCGGCCATCAGGTCGGCCAAGGTGGCCTTCTTGTTGTTGGCCATGTAGCTGGCTATTATGCGCCAGCCTAGCCATATACCGCCTTTGCCCGGAGCTTCGGGCGTGTTCATGTCGGCCTCGTTGAAAGGGAAGAACACGGTGTGCGGTGCCGGATTAATGTATTTCGAGATGGTCAGGTGGTCGTAGGTGTAAAGGTGGTTCATGTCTTTCACCTTGTTCCACATGTTGCTTTCGTTCCGTTCGCTCCATTCCCACTGGTCTTTGGTGTAGCCCATCAGCTTTTCGGGCTTCTCGTCGGGCATGCAGGCCTCAACCAGATAGAGCAGCTTGCCCTGGTAGAGCATTTCGTCAATCAGGCGGCCGTTGCCGTCGTTAGGCACGGGAAAAGTGTAGTAGGCCCAACCCAGCATCATATCCCTTACCATCATGTCGCGGCTCAGGTTTATGGCGTCGTAGTCGTTTATTCCGTCTACCTTCCTGTAGTGTGGGTAGTTCGAGCCGATGTAGTATTCCATCGAAATCATCAGCTCGTTATGGTCGCCCACCGCCATCTTTGGACCGAAGCAGCTGAACATGGCCAGTATGTTGGTGGGTAGGTCTTTGTCGGGAAAGAAATGGTGGAAACGCTGCATGGCTTTGGTCAGCGCCTGCATCTCCTGGTCCAGACCGTTGGCAAATACCGAATCTTCCGCTTGGAAGAAGGTCTGGTAGCCTTTGTGGGTCAGAATCTGCTCCTTCAGCACCGACGCGGTCTGCTTGTTGATTACTATTTTGCTGCTGTCGCCCTTTACGGGAGTGGTGGCCGGACCAACTTCCACGCCTTTCTGAAGGTACATGTCGAACAGGTCGCCGTACTTCTCTTCAAGCGTAGCCATGCCTTCCTCTACCTTGTTGGGGTCGAGGCTCATAACCTCTTTGTCGAAACGGACAATAGAGTAGGGCTTGAACGACGGGTCGTCTGCAATTTTCTCGTTTGCGAAACGGTTGTTGCTCTTGCCGCAGCCGCATAGTGTTAATGCCAAGAAGCCCATGGCAATATTTGCCAGGGCTACAAGGCGTTTTCCGTTATTTCTTTTCATTAGGGTGCTCCCCATTTTTTTTATTTGGCGTATAGTTTTTCGCGCAGGGCGGCTACATTTTCGTCGGTAATGTAGTCGTCGTAGTCCATGCGCTTGTCTATTATTCCGTTTGGAGTCAGCTCTATCACACGGTTACATACGGTTTGAATGAACTCGTGGTCGTGGCTGGTGAAGAGGATGTTGCCTTTGAAGGTCTTCAACGAGTTGTTGAAAGCTTGGATGGACTCCAAGTCCAAGTGGTTGGTTGGAGAGTCGAGGATGAGGCAGTTTGCGTTCTTCATCATCATCTTCGAAATCATACAGCGCATCTTTTCACCACCCGAGCAGACACTTGCCTTTTTGTAGATTTCCTCGCCCTGGAACAGCATACGTCCCAAGAAGCCTCGCACGAAAGTTTCGTGGGTGTCTGGCGAGTACTGGGTCAGCCAGTCCAAAAGGCTCATATCGTTTGTGAAGTACTTCGAGTTGTCGAGCGGGAGGTATGAAGTGGTGATGGTCACACCCCACGAGAATGTACCTGCGTCTGCTTTCTCCTCGTCGTTAATGATTTGGAAGAAGGCGGTCATGGCACGAGGGTCGTGTGAAAGGAAGACCACTTTGTCGTCTTTCTCAACGTTGAAGGTCACGTCCTTGAAGAGCACGTCGTTACCGATGCTCTTGCTCAAGCCCTTAACCTCAAGAATAACGTTTCCTGGGTCGCGGTCTTGTGTGAAGATGATGCCCGGATATTTACGGGTTGAAGGCTGAATTTCTTCAATATTGAGTTTTTCCAGCATCTTCTTACGGCTGGTAGTCTGTTTTGACTTGGCAACGTTGGCACTGAAGCGCTGGATGAACTCCAAGAGTTCCTTCTTCTTCTCTTCGGCCTTCTTGTTCTGCTGGGCCTGCTGGCGGAGAGCCAACTGGCTCGATTCGTACCAGAAGCTGTAGTTACCGGCGTAGAGGGTAATCTTGTTATAGTCGATGTCGACGGTGTGTGTGCTCACAGCATCGAGGAAGTGACGGTCGTGCGAGATAACCAGCACGGTGTTCTCGAATTCAGAAAGGTAGTTCTCTAACCAGGTAACAGTGTCCAAGTCCAAGTCGTTGGTCGGCTCGTCGAGGAGCAGGTTGTCTGGCTTGCCGAACAGGGCCTGTGCCAACAAGACACGCACCTTCTGCTTACCGCTGAGGTTGCCCATCAGTTCGTAGTGGATGTCTTCCTTAATGCCAAGACCGCTCAGCAGGCTGGCTGCGTCGCTTTCGGCGTTCCAACCGTCCATTTCAGCAAACTTTTCTTCCAATTCCGATGCGCGGATGCCGTCTGCGTCGCTGAAGTCAGCTTTCTCGTAGAGGGCGTCTTTTTCCTTCATTACGGCATAAAGAGGGGCGTGGCCGCGGAGTACGGTGTCCATTACCGTGCAGTCGTCGTATTTGAAGTGGTCCTGTTCCAATACAGAAAGGCGTTCGCCCGGACCAATGCTGATGCTTCCCTTGTTGGGAGCAAGCTCTCCGCTGATGACCTTCAGGAAGGTTGACTTGCCGGCACCATTGGCTCCAATAATACCATAGCAGTTGCCTTTTGTGAACTTCAGGTTTACATCCTGGAACAATACTCGTTTACCGAATTGTACTACAATGTCTGTTGCTGTAATCATCCCTATATTTTTTTCTAAATCATTTACTAATTAGGTACATGCGCTAATACGCTATTGTATAAAATTTTGCAAATGTACGAACTTTTACACGCATTTCAAAATTTACACTCCCAACGCCTCTTTCTTTGCTTGTTTTTTCCTCCGACTCTATGGCGATCTGAAGGGCTTATTGTTGTCTTATTATCAGTTGCTACCTCCGGACACGTTTTGCTTTGTTAGGGCCTAATTGCTAAATTTGTGGTATTAAGAAAAGGAGGCGCTATGGGCAAATACTTGGTCCCGAAATACGACCTGACGTTCAAGGTGGTGTTCGCCGAGCATCCCGACCTTGTCAAGTGTTTCATGAACGCGCTGTTGCCGTGCAACGACGGGTCAAAATTATTACTGTTATGGAAAAATCATAGGTGTAAATCCTGTAATTGCAGATTGCGGAGATATGTTATTTGATCTAGGTGAATTGTCTCATGACGAAAGAGTTGTTGGGGAATATGTTTATTTTGTTATTGAACGATTGGACATATAACATGCACTACTGTAACTAAAAAAGCGGCGAACTCGTGTTCGCCGCTTTTTTGTCGTACCTGAACGATCCATGTGTGGGGGGGTGATGTTTGATTGACAAAATAAACGGTGAACGTTTGTCCACCGTTTATATCGTTAAATTGTTTTCTGTCTGTTATTCAACAAAGTGCAGGGTTTCGATAAACCGCTTGATGACGTCTGGCTTGCCAGTGTGCTTGCCTTTGTCTTCGCTCAACTTGCAGGTGTCGAAGTAGTAAGGCCAGCTTTCGGTGATTTTCGCTGCCAACAGTTTGATGACGATGTTCATTGGCTTCACTCCGTCGAAATCGTTGGTGAAGTGGGTGCCTATGCCGAACGAAGGCAGCACATACTGCTTGGCGTAGGCTTGCAGTTCAACAGCCCTGTCGGTGTCGAGGGCGTTGCTGAAGATGACCTGTTTGGTCTTCGGATCAATGCCCAGACTCTTGTATTTGTCAACAATCAAGTGGAGTTGTTCTTTGTTGTCGCCGCTGTCAACGCGCAGACCTTTGAACAGGTTGGCGTAGTCTTCCGAGAAGTTCAGGCTGAAATTGGCCCAGCCGTAGGTGTCGTAGAGGAAGGTACCGAGCGCACCCTTAAAGGTGTGCTTCCATGCGTTCATGGCTATGTTGTTGGCCATTTGCGGGCCGAACATTGCCGCTGTAGCGCACATGAACTCGTGAGCCATGGTGCCTACAGGTGTCAGGTCGTATTTCATGGCAAGGTACACGTTACTGGTACCCACCAGTTTGCCTGGCCATTGCTGGCTGTTGGCGCAGTCTTTCATGGCGCGAACTACCACGTCTTGTGCCTCGAACGACGCGCGTCGGCGTGTGCCGAAGTCGCTGAATACGCAACCTGCTGCAAGCAGTTTCTGTCCTTTCTCGTAGGTCTTCTTGTAGTAGGCGTCGTAGTCGAAAGTCTTGTCTTGTCCGGTCTTGATGTAGTAAAGTTCCGATATGATGGCCAATACCTTTACTTCTAGCAAGATGGTGTCGCACCAATTACCCTCGAAGGCGATGTGAAGGTGTCCTTCAGCGTCTTGGTCTACTTTTACCCAGCGGCTGTCGTAACGGAAGCCTTTCAAGTAGGTGTAGAAGTAGTGGGGCATATAGTAGCATTTGGCCTTCATAAAGGCAATCTCTTCGTCGGTAATGGTTACCGATTCCAGCATCTTGATCTGCTCTTTCAAATCTTCGCCAAAACCAGCTGGATATACGGTATTGTTGCGGTCTACAAACTCGTATTGAACCTGTGCGCGCGGATAGTTGTCTAGTACAGCGCAGCACATGCTGAATTTGTAGAGGTCGTCGTCTGTGAAATGCCTGATTATCTGTCTCATAATATCTTTTGTGTGTTATTTTCTTTTATTTTCCTAGTTCTTTTATATACTGGCTGAGGGCTTCTCCTCCATCGAGCGACGGACAGTAGTCGGTCAGCACGTTGAACTTCTCTTTTCCATAGAGGGCGATGCCGTCTTTCAGAGTGTTCAGTACGCAAATGTCGCCGGCTATGCCGCAAACGTCCACTTGGTCTACGTCCTTTATCATCTGGCCCAGCATAATTCTCGAGTAGCTGTTCTTGAAGATAGAGTACTCTTCGTCGGCCGGATTGTCGCCTTTGCGCAGCACGCAAACTTCGCCTTTTGTTTCGTTCAATGGGGCTATCAGGTGTTCGCTGATGGCCGCTCCAATGGTGTTTTGCACGCAGTGCACTGGCCATGGTCCACCCTCAGCCTTGAACGAGCAGTGGTGGTAGGGGTGCCAGTCGGTGGTCACTACTTTCAGGGTGTATTCGCCATCGTGCTGGCTGATGTATTCGCCCAGTTTCTTCATGGCTTCGTCTGCTCCGCCTACAGGCAGGCTACCGCTGATAAAGTCAATCTGCGGGTCTACTATCAACAATAGTTTTTTCATTTTTTCTGTTTTTATCTTCTTACATTCCACATTTTATTGGCAGAACCATCGAACAATACGTCAATGTTCGCTCCATTCTTCTTATCAATGATTTCCCAAGCCTTCAATTGGATATATTGGTCGGCAGAGAGGTTCATCTCGGCCATATAGGCCTTGTCGGCTATAGCACGCTGTCTTTCCGATTCAGCTCTTGCCTTTTCGGCAATGGTCTTCTGCTCTTCGCTTCGTTTTGCCTGGATGAAACTTGCGGTTCTGTTCATTTCGGTCAGCTGGTCTTTGTTCGGACGGGCCGCACCTGTGGTAACCGATTTGATAATGATTGGGAATTCCTTCTCTTTGCTCAGACTAGCCACGTATTTGCGCATGTCGTTAATCAGCTGGTCGTCTATCTTGTTCAGTACCTCGCGGTTACTGATCAGGTCGAACGGAGAATACATTGAAACATATTCGCGGGTCTTGTTGCGGTAATACACCTGAATGTTGTGCAAATACCAGTTCTCGCCGTAGTTCTGCAGCAAGATTGGGGCTTTCCCCTTCTCAATCTGTATGTTGATGTAGGTGTTGAAGTCGAGCGGGGTGTTGTCGTTCGAGAATATGTCGTCGAACTGTTCGTCGTAACGGACTGGTGTAATGGTGAAATAAATGACTTCAGATGAGAATGCTCCATAGCTCAAGCCAGTGCTGGCTGGGGTCTCGTCAACACCACCATGTCCGAAGAACCACGGTTTCTTCACCCAAACGCCTTCTTGGTCGGCATCTGGTGTGGCTACTGTACATGAGTTGAGTGTTGCTGCCATGGCAAGTGCGCCAATGGCGTAGGTGATAAGTTTTTTCATATTGTTGTTTTGTTTGTTATTTGTCTATTTCGTTCAACATACCTTGCGTTAGCAGTATAGGGGCCAGCGGGTCTTCCACAATGGTGGCTGTTACGTTCTTCAGGGTTTTGTTGCCCCATTTGAAGGTACGTAGCACAACCTCGGTGCCTGGTTCTATACCCATTATGTCGAGTTTCTCTTTGTCGCGTTGCGACACAACATCGTTTTTCTGCATATAGCCGTATTTCAGCAGCATTTGCACGTCCATCACCGATATGGTGAAGATTTTCGCAGTGTCGTTGCTGGTGGTGAAGGTCAGCATCATACCGTCGACGGTGCACGGTATAACCGGCAGGTCGTTCTTGGTGGTGTCGGCCTTGGTGGCCGCAGGTTTGCGGCTTTGTTTTGCGTCGGCCACATCCCATTTTTTCAGCAGGGCCGCATATTCTTGTGTGGTGCTGATGTCTCTCAACTCGCGCTCGTACTTCATTTTGCCGAAGTCGCTGAAACCTTGGTTAAAGGCTTTGTCGAGCATTTCAATCGCTTTGGGTTGCATGTTCATGCTGGCATAGAGCAGGCCGGCGTCGTAATAGTTGGCGGCGGTAGGAAACTTGGCCAACACTTTGTTTTGCCATTCCACCGCATCGGTGCTTCTGCCTTGCTGTTGCAGGGCCAGCGGTTTGCGGTTGTTAGCGGGCAGTGGCATTTTTTCGTTGTCGCCTATGTTCTGGAAGTCGGCGCTCCCGTTCTTCTTGCGTTCGGTCAGCAGTGCGCCGTGCGCATACAGCAGGTTGCTGTTCTTGCGGTCGACTTGCAGTCCCATCTCGTAGTCGCGTTGCGCCTGGTCGTTGTTTTTCTGTGCCTCGCGTATGCGTCCGCGCAGGTAGTAATAATAGGCGTTGCTGGGGTCGGTGTTCACGGCTTTGTTTACCAGAGCCAGCGCGCTGTCTAGCTTCCCCTCGTTATATTTTACGGCACTCCAATTGGCGTAAGCGTCGGCGTTCTCTTCCAAATAGATGGCTTTCTTATATTCTTCACAGGCTTTTGCGTAGTCGCCTTTGCTGCGGTAGCAGTTGCCACGGCTGGCGCATACGGGGGCGAATTCCTCGCCCAGCGTCTCTTCCAGCTTGTTGTAGTCGGCTATGGCCTCGTCGTATCGGTCCAGTTGTGAGTAGATGTGCGCCCTAACCTGCAACCATAGGTCCAAATTCTCGCCAGATGTGACCTTGCGGCTTATTTTGGGCAGCGAATAGGTGTCGCACTGTATTGCCCTTGCGCTGAGCAACGGCATACATTTGGTATAGTCTTCCTGGAAACTGATTTGCTCCATGGCATCGTCGAAGGCCTCTTTGTATTTGCCCATTATCTGATAGGCGTCGCCTCGCTGGGTGTAGATGGCGTTGTTTTTGGGGTATAGGGTGTTGAGTTTCGAAAGGAGGTCGATGGCGCTGTTGTAGTCGTTGCGGCTGGTCATGTTGTCTGCCAGACCGAGGTTGGCCTGCAGGTTGGTCTCTTCCAGGGCCAGCGCCTGTTTATAGTCGTTGTCCGATGCGTCTAAGTCTTTCTTTTGGGCTTGTGCCTTGCCCCTGTTCACGTAGGCGCTCACGTTTTGCGGATTCACCACCAGTGCCAGACTGAAGTCGGTGATGGCGGCATTGTCTTGTCCCATCGACAGGTATACCACACCGCGCTGAACCAGCAATTCGTCTTTCTTTATTTCCTTCTTCTTCATAATGCCGGCTTTGGCGTTCATGGCCTTGTTGATGTCGGCCAGAGCGGTCGCCTTGTCGCCTTTGCCTAGTGCGGCAATCGAACGGTAGTAGAGGCCTACCTGGTTTCCCGAATTGTCGTTCAGAAAATTGGTGAAGTATTTGAATGCGTCGTCGTAGCGTTGTTCCTCTATTGCCAGCAGGCCGTTGCCAATCTCTAGCTCGTTGGCCGAGGCTGCTTTCGTCTCCAGGGGAATTAGTGCGATTAAACTCAGCAGTATAGCATAAATTTTTTTCATATCCGAATGGGTTGTCTTAAACTATAGTTTATTTTCTTGATGTGATTCTGTGAGAAATCCTTTATCCAAACTCTAAAGTAAGCAAAAAAACAGAAAAAACGATATTTTTGCTGCCATAAAATAACAAAGGTCTCTGGAACTTTCTGCCCAAGGACCTTTGCTCTATTTGCGGTGATTGACGTTACCGTTTTATCGGTTTTGCGGTGATGCTATGTATTTTATGGAGCCTTATAGTCCGTCTGGCGTGTCAATCGTACATGTCGTATACGTTAAAAGAAAGATCGCATGTTCGTCAATGTGTATTTACCGTGCCGCTTTATCGCAAATATGGTGGAGTTGTAACTTTCGTCACTTGGTTCTTCCTTTAGGTCGCGGACTTCTTTATAAGGGAACGAAGTCTTTAATTCTTGACCCCTCTCATATCCATTTAACGGAAATTTATAAAGATTTTTCAACTTGTGCAAGTGAAGAATTGAATGAGAGTTCTTTGCATTCAGGGCTTGTCTTCGTCTGCATTTTTGATGTTCGGACAGAAGTGGTCTATTTCGATGGGTATAAATCTGGTTCTGATGGCTCCTTGTCTGACGCGGAGGTCAACAAGGGCGGCTTGTCTGGTGAGGGGTTTGTTTTGGTCGAAAACACAGTTCCCCAAACTGTAGAAAATATGTCGGCCTTTTGTAGTGTCGCAATTTTGCCTTACGTGGGAATGGTGGCCCACAATGGCAGAGGCTCCGGCCTTGGTGAGTTCGTCGGCCAGCAACCGTTGTTGCTCGTCGGCCTGTTGCCTGTATTCCGTGCCCCAGTGCGGTATCACCACAATAATGTGGTGCGGATGGGCCGACTTGTAGGCGGCAATGGTTTCAACCAGTTGCTTGGGCGTGGTGTGGCAGATGCCGCTTTCGCCTTCCCGGTTGTCCCAGCCCGAGAGGCCCAGCAGCGTGACGCTGAATAGGGCTACACAGTCGTTCCCGTTACAGATGAGGGTGGGGCGGTGGCGTTCCGTTTCTGTCTTTCCGTATCCGAGTGGCACAATGCCGGCTTTCTTCAAGTTCTGGTAGGTGTCTGCCACGCCTTTGGTCCCTTGGTCGTAGGTGTGGTTGTTGGCCATACAGGCGTGTGTGATGCCTATGGCGTTCAAACTGTCGGCCCAACTTGGCTCGCCTCTGAAAACAAACGCTTTGGCCGTTGGCTCGTTCACGGTAGTAAGTGGGCATTCAAGGTTGATGACGACGGCATCGGCACTGTCTATTTCTTTCTGTATACCCTTAAACAGCAGACGGACGCCTTTCCGCTCTATCAGGCTTCTGATGCCTCGGTCAAGCATCACGTCGCCAGTCAGCAGTAGTCGCAACTCTTCCTTTGGCGGAACCGGTTTGCAACTGCAGAGTGTAAGGAGGCAGAGGGCAAGTGGAATGTTTCTCCTGAATTTCATTTTGGTGGGCTTTCCTCACGGGTTCACGGTATCTGTATCAGTTTGTGCAACTGTACGCTCAACCGCCATTCGGGGTGTTGTTTGATGAACTCGACCACTTCGTTGGTGTTGCTGCAACTGCAGGGTTGCAGGTATTTGTATTGGCAGTCGAAGTTGCTCCACTGGCTAAGGTCTTGTCCTTGGAAAACGATTTTCAGATCGTTGCTGTGGGTCAGTATCCAGTCCGTTTTGGGGCTGAAGGTCACCCAGTCGATGTTTTGCGGCAGCGTGTGTGTACCGTTGGTCTCAATCTGCACAAAGTAGCCATGGCCCTTCAGCAACTCAACAAACGTCTCGTCTATCCATAGCGATGGCTCTCCTCCCGTCAGCACTACGTGGCGGGTGGGGTATTTGGAGGCTTCCGCCACAATTTCTTCGTCGCTCATCATGCGTCCGTCTTCGTGCGCAGTGTCGCAGAAGTCGCACCTTAGGTTGCATCCCGAAAAGCGGATGAATATGGCGGCTGTGCCGGTAAACCGGCCTTCACCCTGCAGTGAATAGAATATCTCGTTTATCTTTCGCATCTCTCCTTCTTTTTATTCTAGCGCAAAGTTACCAATTCCTACATTTTTTCGGGTCGGTTGGTTATCCTTTCGCTACTATTTCCTATCTTTAAATTCGTTAACCAAATAAATTACAAGGAAATTATGAAAAAATGGATTCTATTTGCTGCTGGTTTGGCTTTCTTTACTACGGCGTGTGAAGAGGAAAATGATGAACCTGAACAACCCCGTAAAACGATTATCCATGACGATGGCGGCGAGGTCTCGCAAACGGATGAGGTTCAGAAGGCTTATGCCTTGATCAATAAGGTAAGAAAAAATCCGTCGGCTTATTCGTCTGCTATGGGGGTCGACCTCTCGGGTGTGAAGAAACGCGATACGCTGACGTGGAACGAGATACTTGCCAAAGTGGCGCAGGCTAAGGCCGAGGATATGGCTAATAACAATTATTTCAGCCATACCGACCTGAGTGGCTATGGTATTAACTACTATGTGAACAAGGCGGGGTATGAAATTCCTGCAAAGTGGTATGCCGACAAGACGACCAACTATTTCGAGAATATTGCTGCCGGTTACAGTACTGGCGAGGCTACCGTCAAACAACTGATATACGATAAAGGGGCCAATAACGCGTCGGCCGGACACCGTGCCTCGTTGTTGGGTATGACCGACTGGACCAGCAATTGTTACGATATTGGTATTGGCTTTGCTTACAATAAGAACTCAAAATACAGGTATTATTGGAGCATCATCATCGCCAAACACAATTATTAAGATTACGCTAATTTTATTACTGATATATGCCACACATTGTTGTAAAGTGTTATAAAGGCAGGTCGCAAGAAGAACTTGCTGAAATTGCAAAGAAACTCGAAGAGGCTGCTCTTGCGGCTTTTGGTACGAATCCGGGTAGCGTTTCGGTCGCTATTGTTCCTGTCGATAAGGAGGAATGGAAGCAGGTTTACGATAACGAGATTTATGGCGATACCGACCACCTGTTGGTGGAGCCGAAGTATAAAATGTAGGGCTTTACAGCCATTGTAGCGCTGTCAGTTTTTCGAAGAGTCGGGTGGCGGTTTCCTCATCGGTTGCACCCATATAGTCGGTTTCTAGTTCGCTGTCGGTTATAGTCAGAGAACAGTGGAATCCTACTAGTTCGGCCTGCCCGTTTTTACGAGCCTGGTCGCATCGTGCAACCATTTGGTTTTTCAGCCAGTCGGTCATCTGTCGTTCAACGTTGGCAGCGTCTTCTGTCAGCAAGTTGTCGGTTATAGTCCCGTCTGGGGCTATAATCTGCACTTTCACATCCAGTTGCGCATAGGTCATAAGCAGCAGGAAGATGGTTAGTGCGTCGGTATAGTTGCCGAAATCGTTGGGGTAGTATAGTTCTATGTTGCCGTTCTTCAGCTCGTCGATAAGCACACCGCTTGCCGACTGCCCTTGCAAGCCGAACCAGCGTCGTTCGGCAACGCCTTCTGGTAGTGTTTGGGTTACTTTCCCACCACGTACAAGGTCTTCCGCGCCATTCAGTTTGGTGCTCATCATTAGTCCTATCACCTTGTCTGTGTTGTACCGGGCTCCCCCGTAGGCAATAAAGCGGTAGTAATTCATTTTATTGGTCTGTTTGTTCAATCAAAGATAAGGTATTTCTGTCAATGAATAGCTATTTTGTTTTTCTAAGAAGATTGTTTCTCTTCTGTTCAAAGTAGTATAGGTTGGCGCGTAAAAAAA
>ODAJ012138301.1_pt1 | contig 19818 bp, 22 predicted proteins | sample 1539241 | NCBI WGS metagenome assembly ODAJ01 (sample SAMN02144231, study PRJEB22623) | gut metagenome | biome: sheep rumen | host: Ovis aries | place: New Zealand | reverse complement strand
GCAGAAAAGATGCTCTACGCCCAAGTCATAGGAGGCTGCAAAATGTTTCTTTCCCCAGCGCACCGGTTTGTTCATATAGAATGGATTGCCTGAAATCTCCCGATGGCGATAGCCGTTTCCTCCCATAGGCTCAAAACAGTTAAAAATCGTTTCTTCACGGGCCAGTTCAAGGGAGGTGTTCGTGCAGCGCAGCGTCAGCCACTCTGCGGCAAGCAAATCAGCTTCCGCATATATGACCTGTTGAATATGTGTATCGCCATCTTTGATCATCTGTATGACTGAACAAAAATCTTTCTCCTCTTCAAAGATGTCAAAAACAAGATACGAATCCTCTCTGACCGGGTGCATTGAAAATGACTCATAAGGAATGGACAGCTGATCAAGAGTCTTCTTCAGTTCATCCCGAAAAGCACAGCAAAAATGATGTTTAATTTTCATAGCAGATCCTCAAAATGCTGAAAGCACAATATTCAAGTATTCTTATTCCGTACTATGGGACAAACTGTACCATGCCTGTTGCCTCCGTCTGTCCTTTCCAAGTCAACCCTCAGCCGCGGGGGATTCCATCGCGGGGCAGCTTACCAGTGCGGTAAACTCGTCATTCGGCAGGCCGTCGTGTCTGTTCTGGAAGCCTGAGACCCTGAGCATGCCGTTTCCGCGGTACTGGATCAGATTGACGCAATAGTACTCATGACCTTGCGTAAACTCCCTGGCCGAATAAGACTGTACTGTTTTCAAAGTGGCAGCCTCTATAATTTCCCATCGTGCGACTCGAACTTCGCAGGCGATATATCGGTGATTCAGCGAAGTAAAGCCCCACGAAGTCACGCGCCTTTCCGAACGCACTTCGCCGGTCTGGATGTCCAGCAATTGCAGGGCGCGTTCATGCTGTTGGCACAGGACAGCGTTCTTGTATACAAACACATTCGTGACGCCGCGCCTGCTCTTTGTCCGCCAGCGTTTGGCTCCGGTTCTGGCGTCCAGGCAGTACGGGCCGTTCTCCCAAGTCTGGACAAATACGCAGTTCCCGTCCGCCGTTACCGCAAGGCCAAATTGGCGGATGTAGACAGACTCCAGATATTTTGTCTTCCAGCAGTACCGCTCTCCGCTGCGATAATTGACGGTCACGGAAACCGGAGAATCGTTACGGGGTATCGGATAAGACAGCTCAATTTTTTCTACTGCTCCAGTATCGTACAGGTAGGTATTCCGGTCGTCTCCAAATGTGACGCTGTATTCTTCGTGGAAAAATGTCTCTTTAATCATGGCGCACGCTCTTTTCTAAAGCATGTAGTGGTCAAACCGGTATTCCTTTATCAAACTCAGTGAAAATGAAATAACTCCAAATTTTCACGAATCCATTTAGAACAAAGCTCATTTAAGTAATCATATTGTTCCCCTTCGAGCATAGATATGATTTCTTTTACATCTTCGACTTTTTTACTTGCCACGGCCGCAGTATATATCCCGTTGTTATTTATATCGGAGATATACTCTTTTGCGGCTATTAAGGCTTCAGGAAATTCTCTTTGAAAAATGGAACAGTACATCGTCAGCAGAATCAGGTTGTCCGGAGTAGCGTTTATGTATTTGCTCATCTTCCAATCAGCCACAGACGGGCAACTTGTCTTCTTCAGAAAAGCTTTCATTCCGTCCGCGGAAGAAATAGCATTGCAAAAATGCTCAATACTGTTGTTTATGTGGCCGATTACGATGTCACTCCATTCAGCTTTTTCTGCTTCCGAGGCGTTTCCCGGCAGTACTGGCACATCATCAAATATGTTGTTGAAGCGTCCCCCATATGTGTAATACACATATCCTGGATTCGGAGCATATAGCGGGATCACACCGAACTGAACATACAGAAGATCGCTTGGCCTCTCGAAGGCATAGACAATGATAATATCATTGCATTTTCTATAAAGGACGGTTTTTCTCTTTTTATATCCTTTTGTCTGCAATTCTGCAGCAACCTTTTCTATTGCCTGTTTCACATTTCTCCTCCCTTACTTCGCTGACAGCTGCCGTGATCACTCCGACTTCTCTTTGTTTTTAAAAGTTTTCTATCACATACTGAAACACATAGGGCTGGGTTCCGAACAAAGGTGCGGGTACAGGATCTGTTTCATAATCAACTTCTCCGGCCCTGCGCTTATCCAGAGGATTGCGCATGTCCCATTCCATGAAAGCTATAACTCTGTCTTTGATGAGGGCTTTGTCGGTCCACTCTTTAAAAAACAACTCTGTATCTCGAAATATCTGAGAGAGCGTGTCTGATCTGATCTCCGTGTGAAAATGCCCGTAATAATCATGGATCGTCTGAGGAACGGCATTGATATACACGCCGGGTCTGATATAGTAGTCTTCTTTGCTCCACTGGCTTCCCTGGATAAAGAAAACGCATGTAAACGTCCCGTCGTCCCGAATCCAACGCTTGTTTTTCTTTTTGAATCCCTGCTTTTTCAGGGTCTCTTTTGCGCAGGCAATCAGTTCTTCCTGTGGTATCATTTTTGACTTACCTTTTAGATTATTCTCTGTTTCCCCTTTTGGACCTCATACACGTGCCCGTTCTCTGATTCATAACCAGTCACGACGCCGCGCTCGTCATGCAGGAGGCAATAGTTGAGTTGCCGTGTCTGTATCCCGTTATAGACAAGTGTATCATTGAAAGAAAAACTCTCGATAAGTCCGTCCCGCTGATAGCTATACCGCTCCTCATGGAAATCCTTCTGGGAGACAGTAAGGGTGGCATAGCTTGCGATTTTTCCTTCCTCATGGTATCGACACAGGCTGACGAAAGAGAGCGCGTGCGGAAAAGGCTCAAGCACATGAAAGGTCAGTCCAAGCTCACATTGTTCTTCCCGGAGGATAAACTCCCGCGAGTATAGCCTCATCTCAAAGTCGTCTGCGTATTTCTCCGCGACAACGAGTTGTCCTCCTGAGAAATAAAAGTGCCAGTCGCAGCTTTCGGGCTTACGCGGTTTTGCAACAGTGCGACCGCGGTTGGCATTGCCGATAATCAGGTCAAAGACAGGGCTCGGTAAAAACGGTCCTCGGTGAAAGCAAACGCCGCCGCGCCCGTAAACGATTTCTTCCGGAGGGACATCCGTGAAGCGCTTGTTCAACTTGTCATAGGCATCGGCATATTTCTCTGCCAATGCGCACAGTTCCGATTGTGTATCGGTCATGGCATAGCGGTTCTTCATGTGCGATATTCTCCTATATGTTCTGATGAATGTAATACAGCGTGTGGCCTTCGGTATCATAGAAAAATACGGAGTAATCATCGTACTTTCTGTATCGGAAGTCGCCAGTGTCATTGATTGGCGTGCCTTCTCTGGTCTCAATGCGCACATAGTCTCCCCGGCCGATACAGTCGGGCTCAAAGTCATATTCATCCAGACGCTTTGCGGTCTCCATCCATCCGCGGAAATTGTCAAAATAGCCCTGCAGGTCGGGTATCTCCGCTTCTGTGACTTCATGGAAGCTTGGATCATCAGCAGGAACAAATCCTACCGGATAAACATATTTGCAGTAGTTTGTAAAGTCTTGAAAACCGTCCGGATCAAAGTGTTCTGCCTTTTCAATGTAGCCTGCCGGGATCTGTTCGCTGACTTTCGGGATTTCGATGTCCTTGGCAAGCAAGATGAAAGCAATCAGAAATCCCCATACCACGAGGCCGATAAATGCGTTTAATGCCGCGAATACAATAAGTATTGTTCTGTTCTCACCATCCGTCTGGCCTTTTCGGAGCTTCACCGCAGTATAGATGCTCAGTGGAATGTTGATGACAAGGAACGCAACCGGGCCAAGCATGATAATCATATAAGCGGGCATAAGGACTCGAGCAGCCGGGAAACCAGCCTCAAGGTTTCCGACAAACAGGAAAAACCAGACAGCCAGGATAATGTGAACAGGTAGCAGCCACGCACGGCTGCGTTCTTTTAATCGAGAATACCAGCTTTGTTTCATTTCACATTTTCCTCATCCTCAAGAAGTAAATTAAACCACACCCCGATAATCGTGTCGATTAAAAACAACACTCAGGGCATGCACCCATGCACCCTTGCTAAGAAAGTTATTCCCAGCCGTCGCCGCAGTCCGCGGCGAACTGCTTCGGGTCAATGTTGAAGCGGTCAAGAAAATTGTCAAGTCGCAGCTTGGACGAGCATATGACCGGTCGAGCTTGCATGAGCACGATCACGACCCGCTGCTCTGCGGGGTTTATCAGCACGCGCTTGATGCACGCCTGCTCGATCCAGTCAAAGGTCAGATCCTCCTGCGTAAAGTCGTCCTCGGCAATGATGCTCAGAAAATTCTCGCACGGCAGGTATTCCAGATAGTCCTCATCATAGGGAAAAATCGTAAAGGCTTCCTGCGGAGCGACCGACGCCGCATAAGCGCGAAACTGCTCCTCGTCCGGGATCGTAAATTCCAGATTGAATTCATAGCCAATCCCTACGTCCGAAGCCGCATAATGATAATGAACATCTTCAAACGACGGTGAAATCTCACGCGGGAAAATGCTGTTGAAATCATCTTGAACCGCCTTTGTGTGTTCAAACTGTACTCCATTTACGCGCCCGTAGTCTGCGAGATCCCAGGTCTCCGTAACCGCTCCCTCATTGCCAAATGCAAAGCAGAGAAAGGCAATGCCCGCAAGCAGAACTGCGCAGATCCAGCCGATCATCCAAACGGCAATACCCTTTTTAAGATATTTAAGCATGCTATCTGCTCCTTCTTAAACACCCCTCTGAGTATCTAAGTATCCCTCTATTTATTTAAGTAACCCCTTAGTACTTAATTAGGTGCAGGACACATTTGGAGTCTCCCGCAACAGTCCGCCCGGGCCTACGCGCGGAATACTTGGCATTTACGATACTTCTTCTTAGCTCCTCGAATCAGGGAGCTGTTTTATGGCTTGAGCATCAGCGCGATCAGAAAGCCCCAAGCTGACAGACCTGTAAGCGTGTTCAGCACGGAAAAGACAATGAGCAGTGTTTTGTTTTCCCCGGAGGCACAGCCTTTTAGGAGGATCACTACCGTGTAAATACTCAGCGGGATATTGACGAGCAAGAACAGCACGATACCAATACCAAACGTGAACCCATAAATGACCGGTTCGAGAAACGGTGCGAACCGCGAAACAAGCGGGTCGCCATATATTATTGTGCCGATATACAGGAAAAACCAGACAGCCAGGATAATGTGAGAGGGCAGCAGCCAACCACGCCTACGTTTTTTTAATGGAGAATACCAGCTTTGTTTCATTTCGCATTTCCCTCGTCCTCAATAAGTGAATGAAACCATATCCGAAAATCGTGTCGATTAAAAATGACACTCAACTGTTATTTCGGCTCAAAAGCACAATCACTGAAAACAATTAAGCAAACATCATCTGACTGCTGGTATGTGAAGAATGTTGATAATTCTTTTCCTCAAACAAAAGATGTGAATTTGTATCCGTCGGGTCAAAATCTTTGTTTATTATCTTCTGTATTAGTTCCGGTGGATATATAGGAGCATTATTGGAACTATCACTAACATGATGAATTACCGCGATACACTCAGTCTTTAGAACATAGCGTACAGAATCTTTGAACAGACACATATTATCATTTTGTGATTGTAACCAGATTTCAATTTCATCTTCGTGAAACCGTGAAGTATTAGATGGTTTCGCACGCAAGCAGAATTGACCGTCTACAGATTTCAAAGAATACTGGTTTTTCATTTCAATTTTCTCCTCACCATTACTTCACCGGCTTTTACCAGAATGGGTTTCATTATGCGTGTATAGAAATATGTCTTAGCAACTCTCTCCGCGCATTCAAATAGTTCTTATAGCCGCTGAGCATTGAGACTCTTCTTCCATCTACAAACAGAATCGTTAATCTGTATTGGTTGTCGGCAGACCGGAAGTACTCCTTTGCGTCCTTGATTTCCGAATACGAATAACTATGTTTTGAAAACAATCTTCTATATTGGATGTTTTTCTTCGTAAAGGAAACTTCCCATCCTATATAGTCAATCAAGAACACAACTGGGATACAAAGAACCCACCCGGCAAGATATAGCAGAGCCCAAGCCTGATGCAAAAAAGCATTATATAAAAAATATGAACACCCACATAGTCCAAGAATTCCCACACCAATTACCGGTTTAATTGACCGTTTTACAGTAATTTTATTCATTGTATTTCACCCAATCAGTGCTGAGATCAAGTTTCCAATGAAAAGATTCTTGAAAATCCTCAAAGCATTCTTTACATATCCAGGTACACATATCTGAAGTGCAGTAGAATTCGACTTCGTAGTCTGTCATAACTTTTTCCCAACAAAATTCGCAGTGGTCATGCCAGAAGAGCCGAATTCCTTCCCCCTCCAGGTCCTCATCGCCGCGATGCGTCGCTTCCACGAAACGGTGTGCCGACAGCTCAACCTCTCGGTAGAATGCGTTCTTTTCTGCATATGCCTTTTCCCAGAAGTTGGGAAAGACAGTTTTGTGCAATGTTGCATTCTTCAGATATTCGTCCTGCCCTCGCAGTCTCCAGTCATCCATATGCATTTTTCTCTTTCTGTTGTTAAATGTTTGTTCTTAGCCATATCAGTTCCGTCTCCTACGGATTTCGATAATCGTAAGTATCATGCCTGACATCCAGTGCAATCCCGTTGATTGTCACAGTATGCCCGTCGAGCCAGGTCATCTCGGCGTTCCAGCAAGGATAATTCCAATAGATGTTTTTGGTTTTGCCCGTCTGATTGTTTTTCACCGAACACAAGACAGCATAGTTTGTAGTTGCTCCGCCATTGTTCAGATATGCAAGCAAAGTGTATTGACCGTCCGGAGAGGTAAGTTCCTGTATCTTTTCCTGCCCTTTGATTCTCTGTATATCAAAAAACAGGCTATAAACTCCGTAGGCGCAAAGGGCAAAGACTGCGAGTGCGCAAAGCAGGAAAATGAGCAACTTTTTTCTTTTCATAACCGCCCCCTTATCCTATGCTCCGGCGATTGGCCGCCAGCGGAGAGACTTGGCGCGGACGCTTGTCCCACGGTAGTCGTCGAAATTTTCCAGGCCAATGTCGCCGCAGTCACACCAGCAGATGAGTCCATCCCAAAGGAACAGGGCGGCGTCCAGAATCTCGCTGGTGTAAGCCGGATCAGTCGGGTAAAGCCGCAGTTCCTGTAAGCCCGAAAACTCCAATTCCAGCGCGGGCAGCGTCTCGTCCTGCCGTTGGATCAGCATATGCAGGCAGGCTTTGTCATCCACGGGGTGCATGTTCAAATCTTCGTCCTCATACGCGCCGCTGACATAGGAAAGCTCCTTGAGCACGCTGTCGTGGAACCAGCTCACCCGGTTCATAAAGACTGTAAGCTCTTCCTCGGTTTTCAGTTCAGTCCACATGTTACTTCCCTTTCTTCTTTCCATATTTCTTTTCAATACGCTGATCCCGCTTTCGCTGCAGTTCTCTATTCCGGCGAACCTCCCAGCGGAACAGGAATAATCCGGCGGCTCCGAACAGAATGCAAGCGCCTGACAGGAGGTACAGGGCGGTCAAATGCTGGTCTTCGTCGTTGTTGTAGCTCACGATCCTTTTCCCATTGACTACTACTTCCTCTGCGTATTTGTGCCCGAATAGATTGCCGCGCCAGTTTTCCAAATAGCGGATTTGCGCCTCGACTCCATGCGTCAGGCTCTCTTTCATTTCCGATCTATCGAAGCTTCCGGTCAGATTGTAGCTCTCGCCGTCCTCTGTGCGGAGTTCCCAATAGCCGCTGCTTATATACCCATAATGGTAACGCATGGAATCGACTGTGACGGTCTTTTCCCGACAGTCTTCGTAAGATGCCACAGGCAACTTGCTCAGAAACAGCAAAAACACTCCCGCAAGGATGAGGAAGCCGCTCAAAGCTATACCGGCCAAATTGCGTTTTACGAGGTCTTTTGTTGTTTTTCTTCTCATGTCTTACACCGTGTTTATATCCGTATACGCCGGCAGCATGAAGCAGCGTAGCCAAAATACGTCATCGTTAAATATCATGACTGTCTTCTCCCATCAGGGCCCGGAGTTCGTCCAGCGTAAGCGGTTCTAAAAGCATGCACCTATCATCGTAGCGGCTGAGCTTGTCCTGCGGGAAGCGTTCAAAGAGTCGCTCATAGGGAATTGTCCCAATGATACGCCCTTCTGTACCTGAGTAGAGAGCCAGCTCATAGCGTGTGCATTCCAACGCTTTCCCTGTCGCGGGATCAATCGCGCCGAAGGGGACGCTGCCTTCGCGCGGGAAAATACTGCGGCAGTCCTCCGGAAGCGCATAGCGCCCGAAGGTCTCGCCGTTTTCATCTACAAAGAATCCCGGAACGGCATAATAGGCATCCACGCTCTGCCGCTCATGGAGCCAGGCATCGAAGGTCTCCGGGTGATTCAGGAAAAGCATCGCTTCCTCTTTTCCCATAAAAAGCGGCCAGCGGGCGCTGAAGAAGCACTGGCCGCCCTCCCCCCTCAATACCTCTTCACAAAAGGTCTTCAGCGCCTCGGTATTGAACCGAGAATAGTCTTCCTGCCCCTTCAACCATTCCTCCAGACTGATGGTGCTGCCGTCTACCTCCAGCTCGCCGTGCCAGAACTGTACGACACGCTCCACCATGCGGTAAAAGGCGCGGATCTCTTCGGTGCCGGTGGGCGTCAGCAGACGCAGCGATACCTCACGTTTTTGCCTCGGGTCCCATGTTACGCTGATCCCCCGCCCGATGGCCTCCGGCAGATAACAGGTGAAATCCGTCAGGTCAAGCTTTTCATCCTCTTCAAGCCGCCAACCGCTGTTATATTTTCCATACCGCAGTTCCCCGCCTGTAACAGGCTGCAGCGCAAGCGGCTTTCTGAAAAGCCCCTTTTGTCTGATGATCACATCGACCGACATGTTTTGTTCCTCCTGAATACATTCTGCTATTATTGATTTGTGCAGGTAAGAGCGTCGCTTAAAACTTATCGTCTCGTTTTCTCTGAGACAAATAATGCCATGTACCACCGGTTTCCGGATAAAGGTATTCGCTGAACTGTTGTGGTCCAATTGCCCGCAGGCGCTCCATTTCAGATTCATTCAGCAAAGTGACCTGTAAACAGACAGCCGTTTTCAATAATCCCAGTTTACACCTCAGTATTCCCGGATCTTCAATTATCTGTGGGAATTCCAAAAAAGCTCCCATCATCTCTTCATCAGCTTCCGGTGTCCATTTTACGCTATCACCATAGCTTAGGAAGACATTATTAGCGACTGGAGTAAGCGCTACCTCGAGCAGCTGAGCTCGATACCAATTCAGAGTATCCTGATCATCAAAGTTTTCATCGGCATCGACAAACATCATATACTCATTGCGATTACCAAGATCGTTTTTGCCGTTCATCTTGTGATCACTTGCGCCCATCGTTACCAGTTTCCAAAAATGATACTTTTCTGTCGGTTCGTATTTCAAAATATCTATATGCGGATTCATAGTAATTGGATGAAGGATAACGGGATCACCCTGTTCAAAGTATGTATTGAAATGAGTGATCAATTTATCCATTTCTTTTGTGTTCATTTTCAAGTCCTTTCTTAAACACTTTCGTTTATATCACAATACTTTCGCTGATTATTCTTCCGTAAGAATCTCTATGATCTGTTTTTCGAGAATTCTGTTCCGGGAACGGTATTCAAGTTATTGACGCTCTTTAGGCTCACGTTTTAGCTTGCCGGCGATGTTTTTTTCTTCCGGTGTAAGCTCTGCACCTCCATAGTGTTCGAGCATCAGCAGTGCCCCTGCGTTTGGCCAAAATGAGTTCGTCCGGACTTGCTGAGCTTAGAATATAGACAAACGGCTCGCTTTCCAGCTTGGACATACGCAGTTTGTCATGGATCTCTTCCGGCGTGTTTTTTGTGCTGAAGCGCCGGGTGCATACGGGATGTATCATTTCTCTATACCTCTGCTGATCATTTTTCATCGTACATTTATTTTTTCTGTTCCTATTCTTGTAATCTCAATTCCCTTTGTAATTCAATGCGCTCCGTTGTCTTATGATAATCATTACCCGCAAGGTATGTGAGAACCAGGCTCTGCTCGTCCTCGCATAGCTCCGCACCTACAAATGGTTCCGCCGTTGAAGCCAAATCTTCTGAAAACGCTTCAAATTGTTCATAATACTGCCCAAAGATTTCTTTTACGCAGACAGCTTTCCCATCAGGCGCGATATAAACAACAAGTTTCCCGTCTGTATTCAATACCCCCATGAATGGTTCGGATAGCTGTCCTGTTCTTGGGTCATAGTAGAATGTCCAGCGTGTTGCATCTCCGGTTCCCGTCTGAAGTGAAACAGCCTGCAACTTTCCCACATCTTCGATTATCGGTTTTTTCCCGTATGGGCCGTATTCTGCGAGAAGAACGCCCTTGGGATCAATAATGCGGATGCTGTACAGATCGTTTTTCTCAATTATGCTGATTCCCGTTACTTTATACTGTTCATTCGGCATCACCGTATAGATCGAGTCCACGATCCGTTTCATTTCGTCCAAGCTTACCTTGCCCAGGATCGAACATTCCAGATCTCCGACGCACCACAGGGCTCTCCAGTAGCCGCCATTCATCATCAGATAGTGATCGATACCACCTGCCTCATAGACCTCAGGCGTTACGGTCGGGTCTGTCTCATAGACAACGTTGCTGCGTTTCTCCGACTTGTAATGGAAGACCGTCATGTGAATCGTATTCTCCCCAATATAGCACGAGGTGAAATACTGCACATACAGCGGCGTATCACTCACATGCACATTATCCTCCCCATAGCCCTCAGGTAGCCACCTGGGGACAAGCGGCTCCGTAATCCCGTCGACACTGAGCGCGGCGCTCATATTATAAAACGGAACCGACGTCTTTTCCGCGTTCACAAAGCGGAAGGTATCCCGCGACCATTTTGCGACATACCCCGCGAGATCATATCGCCGCCCGTAGGCCGTCACCGTGCCCACGGCCAGGATCAGCGCGATCACGGCTGCAAGACCGATCAGGCGTTTCATGAGTCGGGGCCGCTTGCTTCCCGCCGGGTGTTCCCTGTCGTCTTTCGCGTCCAAAGCGTACAAGGGTTCCGGGCTTGTGAACGGGCGATAGTCCTTCTGAAAGGCGGCCCACGCAGCGTCCACATCTACAGGCGCTTCTTTTTGCTCTTTATCCGCGAGGATCTCAGAGATGGCCAGAATCGCTTCTGTATCAGAGGCGACTCCCTCATCCAACAGGGAATCCTGACGGAGGATATTTCGCAATTCTTCTGTGCTGAGATTTTCAAAACGGGAATAGTCTCTTTTTTCAGAACCGCGCATGTTTACCGCCCCCTTTCTGTCGTTGTACGCGCATCCTTCGCGGAAGGCGTTTCTCTTTCTAATATTTTACGCAGCTTTTGCTTGGCTCTTTGAACGCGCTTCTTGCAGCTTTCAACGGAGATTCCCAATTCTCTCGCGGCATCCGCCATTGTGTATCGTTGGAGCACGATCTTTTTCAAAAGACTGTATTCATCCGGGGACAATAAATCCGCGTACAGGATATCGACTTCCGCATCTTCAATTCGCTTGTCGTAATCCGTTTCCAAAGCATGCGTTTCCAGAACGATCTCATCGTCAATGGATATGGTAGAAACAAATAACTGATTCAACGCCGCAAGCTCTCTGCGGGTATTCCGAATCACATTTTTCAATGTGAGCATCAGCCAGCCTTTTTGATTGGGGCTTTCCGAAAGCTCCAATATTTTGGCACAGGCTATGCGAAACGTATCCTGCACCGCCTCCTCCGCAAGAGCTTTATCTTTCAGCGCAGCGTTTGCATAGCAAAGCAAAACACTGTACATTTCCCTGTAAAGCTCCTCCAGAAGCCGCTCCTGGTCTCTGTCCACACTCTCTTCCCCCTTGTCTCGTGGCAGAAAACAACTGTCACACATTTCCACCATGATATCATCTTTACATAAATGTTGTATTATGTCAACCTATATTTCGACCAATTTTGAAAATACGCATTCTTTCTTCTCATAATTGATATGTCATGGTTTTACAGATTGGGGACATGCTTTGTCGAATTATATAAAATTATTTGGCCTCTGTGAGCTTCAATGCTATCGGAGCAAGCCTGCCTTAATTGTGCTGCTCAGATACATAGAGGCTGACACGGCTCTGAACCAAGCGCGCGGTCTCCTCAGCGCTGCGCTGCCCGGCAAGAAAAGCAGCTGCTTCTGAGCGAATGATATTCAACACGGTCTCATCATAGAGCGTCGTATGTTCAATGGATGAAATCATCTTTTCAAATTGCTGAATTTCCCCTTCGGTCATAGGCGAGGGCAGGGACACAGCAAAAGGTTCGTCCTGTGCATCGGTCTTTATATGTCTGGCCTCTTCAAGCTGCGCTTCCAGCAGCGGGCGGTAGCAGGGAATCTCGGAAGGATGCAGAAGCCAGTCCTTCAGGAATCTGAGGCAGGCATCCGGGTGTCGTGAACTTGTCAGGATTCCCGCCGGCCGAATGGTGATATCTGTGCCGCAGCTGCCGTCCTGCGTAGGCCAGCCGATCACACTGACCGGTTTTCCGATCCGACGTGTGTATTGTGCGAGGCTGATTACCCGGTTGAGCAGGACAAGCTCTGTTGCCATATATCCGTCTGCCATCAGATTCGTCCCGAAGACCATGTTACTTGCGTCCTCCGGCGTCTCGATCATATCCTTACTTGCTTGCAGAAGTCGGACAAAATCCGGGTTGTCAAAGTCACAGGTCCCGTCTTGCCAGTCGATTGCCTGTCGCAGATAACGGCTCATGCTCTGCTCCAGAAAGTATTCCCGTGTCAGATTGTACATGACCATGCGGTCCGAGGGCGTTGTGCGGGCAAGAGCAAGATAGGTATCGAAACTCCATCCGTCGGTATCGCCGAAGGTCTCCCGCAGTCCCAGCCTTGTCTCGACCGAGAAATCGGAAGAAAGCAGATACAGACCGCCGCAGTCGTTTTTGACCGGTCTTGCAAAGACCAGGTCGTTCACATCCAGGTCTGGAACAGCGGAAAGATCTGCCTCCAGGTCACGCAGCATTTGCTTTCGGATATAGGGGAACGGCGAAAGCGAATTGCCTCTAAAGGCGAGCATATCCGGTCCATTGCCGCTGGCGATCTGCGTATTCAGCAGTGTGATCGCCTGCTCCTGATCCAATCCGCCTTCAGTCAGATCAATCAGCTGAACATAGCTGTCGGCACTTCTCGCGTTGAAGGCTGCGACTTCACGCGATAGTGAACCGACATTTCCTATCGCAGCAAGCGTCAGGCGTGTTCGTGCCTTGAGTTCGGTTGGATCAGCCTGTCGCATACGCATGGGCTCAGCGCTTGTGCTGAGAATCAGATAACTGCCGTCGATCTCCTCTTCCACCTGTATGATCCCGGACGGGGCGAGACCGCATTCCTCCCAGATGACCAGCGGCACTGTCTCACCGGATGTATTTACATGATAAATGCCATCTGATTGAATCAGAAGAAACGGGCTCAAATGATCCCCGGTGCAAATTGCGCCTGCCGAAAAGGTGAAAAGCGTCTCCAACTGCGCCGTCTCCCGGTTGATCTTGCTGATGGTGCCTCCACTGCTTTCGTTTTTTGTGAGGAAGCAGATCTCTCCGTCATTGCTCTTCAGAAGTGTTCCAGCCCAGTCGGCGTGAGGAATGTCCATAAGGAAGCCGCCTGTGCGGTCAAACAGGCGCAGACGATCTGAGCAGTTGAGGCAGAAGCCGTACTCTGCCAAGGCAAAGCTTCTTGGATAACAGCCCTGAGGAAGCTGGAGCTTTTTCACGTCCATTTTGCCGCCGTCGTAGTCTGTCTGGTGAACGCTTACGCTTATATTACCGTCGCCGCCGCGTTCCTCATCGGCATACCAGAAGCAGTCCTCCTCCGCACAGGCCCCGATGAAAACGCCGTCAATGCGGCATATCTCCCGCTCCCCTCGCAGGATGCGCGCAGGCCCATTGACCGGTACCATGACGTAGAAGCGTTCCCCTCCATGGGTAAAGCTGAACTCGCAGTTTGCAGGATAGGACGCCGGTTCCAGGCAGAAGCTCCCACCACGTCCGATCCACTGTCCGGTTTTCACGTCCACGCCGGGAACTGTCTCTTTTTCCGGCGTGCGGTCGGTTGCCCTACCGCAGCCGCTCAGCAGAATGCAAATTAAAAGAAGTGATATGATTCGTCTCATCGTAAAACCTCATTATGTTTTTTTAGTGGCTTCTATCCTGTTAATATGAAAATTGTTGAAAAATGTTCCTAAATCATGCTTAATGCTTGATCATGCTACCAAAGTAAAGATATAAGCGCAACGACTACGGCACCAACAGTTGAGTCAAATATTCGATTATGTGTTATAGTATTTTATTGTAGCACGAAAAGCTTGTCGGCTGTGAACTCTGCGGTAAAGCGGGTCTATTTTGCAGTAAAATGGATGTGGTACAGTGCCCATGATCGCTCAAAGGAACAATCAAGGCAGCGCACCAATATCAATAATCTTTGTCAAACTAAGACATTGAGAAAAACAGATTGTATCAGAATTACGCCGAATGAGATACGTACTATCAAGGTTCCATGAACTGCTGGCCGAGATGAGACTTCCATAGCCGATTCCTTTGATAGCAGCCTCCGCGCGCACAATACTGACACAACCATGAGCTGGTACCGTTTCAACGCAGTACTGGCTCTCTTTTGTTTGATCTGAATTCATGAAACACAGCATCTGTATCTACCATAAAGATCGTCAAACTGAAAGAGCCGATATACTGGGATATTTTCGCATTTTTGTGCAACAATAATTCTGAGGTGATTTGACCATGTCAAAGAAGGGTATGAAACGCCCGGAGTACACGCACACGCAGCAGCGCAATCGGCAGGAGTCCGTACCGGAACTGCTGGGAAAAGCAACACACACCAAGGAAAACGCCCCTTCTGTTATCAGCGGAACTGACGGGATCAACCCAAAAATCTATCTTTCGGAGAGGCCCATCCCTGCGGACCTCTATCCTGTCGTTGACACCGATCTGGCCAGGGACAACCTGGAAAACGATATTCCTGCCGCTGACTTGTCTGAGCTGTAAATCATCGCTTCTTTTGGGGAGAATATCATGAATTCAATCTGGTATGAAAGCTGCCGATTCAAAGAGCGTGAGCCGCTTTCCGAACCCATCAAGACGGAAATCGCCGTCATCGGCGCGGGGATTACAGGCTTGCTGACGGCCTTTGCGCTTCAAAACGCCGGGCATCATGTTGTCGTGTTGGAAGCCAGGCGGATCGCCAGCGGACAGACACGCAATACGACAGCAAAAATCACTTCGCAGCATGGAGTTGTTTACCGCAGGCTTATCACGACTCTTGGTTGTGAAAGAGCCAGACAATATGCGCAGGCAAACGAAGCCGCGCTCCAGGCGTACCGGGATCTGATTGCCGGGGAGAAAATAAATTGCTCATTTGAAGGCCGAAACGCCTATGTTTACGGAGACGACATCGAAGAGCTTCTGTCTGAAGCCGAAGCTGCCGCGTCCCTTGGCTTGCCCGCCTCTTTCGTTCGGGAGACATCACTCCCCTTTCAGACCACCGGGGCAGTCTGCTTTGCCAATCAAGCCCAATTTCATCCGCTGCAGTTTCTTGCGCATCTTGCGCGGCATTTGACTGTTTATGAAAACACGCCGGTTCTGCGTGTGGAAAAGGATCTGATCCAGACAGAAAAGAGTCAGGTCCGTGCGGAGCATATTGTTTTTGCCTGCCACTATCCCTTCATCAATTATCCGGGAATGTTTTTTACACGTATGCATCAGGAGCGTTCCTACGTTTTGGCTCTTGAAAACGCCGCTCAGGTAAACGGTATGTGGATCGGTGCCACAGAGCACGAATTTTCGTTCAGGAACTACGGGAACTACCTGCTTTTAGGCGGAGGCGGCCATCGCTGTGGTGAAAACAGTGCCGGAGGGAAATATGATCTGCTGCGTCAAATGGCAAAGGAATGGTTTCCGTCCAGCCATGAAATTGCCTGCTGGTCTGCTCAGGACTGCGTAACAGCAGACAGCGTTCCCTATATAGGACGCTATGCAAAAAGCCGTCCGAATTGGTATGTGGCTACAGGCTTTCAGAAATGGGGAATGACAAGTGCCATGGTTTCCGCTATGCTGCTCCGGGATTTGATTTGCGAAAGAGGAAGCCCGTATGCAGACGTTTTTTCTCCGAAACGCTTTGATACCGGAACGCTTTCAGACATCGCCGCCGAAAGCGGGCAAGCCGTAAAGGGGCTTGCAAAAGAGTTCTTTCAGATACCGTCAGAAAATGCGTCGGAACTTAAGAATGGTCACGGAGGCGTCGTTTTTCTGCGCAGCAAAAAAGTTGGGATATATAAGGATGAGGCCGGGCGCACCCATTCCGTTGATACCCGCTGCCCGCACATGGGCTGCCAGGTAGAGTGGAATCCAGATGAGTGCAGTTGGGACTGTCCCTGCCACGGTTCCCGCTTTGACAGCCAGGGTAACTTGATCTCAGGACCGGCACAGGAGAACCTTTCTCGCGGCTGATATACGTTAACCAGCAAAAAGCAGGCATAATTGCCCACACTTTGCTGGTTTTTGTTCAAACGCATTCAAAGCCTTCCTGCCAATGGGTCTCGTCTATCCTCCAGCGGTTTATGATCCACTCATCACGAGGCTGAACGATCTTCACCCTCTCAAGTTCGGCATTGCCATGAGCTTCAGATACCAAGCAAGAGCTTTCTACAATATTGATTTCATCCATGTTCTCGTTCATATCCCAGCCATGAACCATAAATACTTTGTCCGGTATCTCATCCTGAGCATCCATGATCTCCTTTTTTGTAATGCTACAGGTACATGGATACTCACAGAATCCCCTGACATGCCAAAATATTATGCGGCTGTTTCTTCCGCCATGTCGCGGGTGCGAAAGATACCGATCACGAAACACTCAGAGTAGTTATCACTGGCCATTTCAGCATTGTGCATTATCAGTTCATACACTACGTTTTTTTCGCTTCTTCACAGTTCATGCACTGATGAAATCCTGTATTTCCGATAATATACTTCCTAATTAACTCCAATATTTTGCCTGCCATTAAATGCTCTGTTGGTTGGGATCACTAAATAGTCTCCTATTTAACTCCCTGAATGTATCTACTATTGTGTGACCTTCTGGAGGAAACTCAAAGAACAAATAATAGTTGTTACCCTCTCGATCAAGCATATGATAAAGCTCCATAGAGTATAAGCCAGCACCATCATCAAACTGTGGAGCTAATCCTCACATCATTCTGCTCACATTTTCTTCTAAATAGCACAACGCAAAAAATACTTTTGTTCATGGTGATTTAATAAACTGCCGTGACGCAACCATAAAAAGGATTCGTCCAGCCAGAGGCACCTTCGTGGTAGTACAGCACTGGCTCTGTGGATTCAAGAACATAGTTTGCGAATTTGTGGGGCGTCACCTTCAAAGTATATCGCCTCAAGGCTGGTACAGCCGGAAAATGCGCAATTCCAAATAACCTTTACACTCGCAGGTACAATTACAGTTGTCAAGCCGGTGCAATCGTAAAATGCATTATCCAGTATATCTGTTATACCGTCAGGGATAATTACTGATGTTAATTGGGTACAATTTTGGAATGCGCCTTTAAAATCGTCAATTGTATAACCAATAGCAGTAACCGATTTCCCATCAAGCTTTGTGGGAATCATCACGTTGCCACCGACTCCAAAGTATTTTATAATAGTTACAGAACCATCATCATTTATTCTGTATATGTAATCGCCAGCATATTCATCTGCCTTATCAGTTTGCCCGGAACAGAGTTCATTTTTGCCAGAGCTACCATTTCCAACGTCGTTATTCTGGCTACCGCTGTTGTTATTTATCGTTCCCGTGTCGCCCTGGTAAAACGGAGTCGCAGTGAAGCTGACATTCACGTTTTCTGCATTATCAGGAACTTTTGCTTCTTCTATCACATCATTGTTTTCAAAGGCATCGGCGCAGGTCTTGAGCCCATGCAGCCCGTGAGGGCCAATATCATAAGGGCTGACAGCACAATGCAAATGATTCTTCTGTTCATGTCTCTCCTCCTATTCCCACTCGCTCCTGCAAAGCTTGGGTTAAACAGTTTTGTAAGGATGATGTGGTTCACCGTGTTTTGATTTTCTGTATTCTCCACCGGGTATGGGCTATCCGATTTTTTGTTGCCAATATGTTGCCGCAGGAATGTGGTCTGTATGCTTCTGATCTTTAGTATAAATCAGCCAAAGAGGCAGACGGCGCTGAAATCGTCTCGAATGGAATAAAAGAAAAGCGTACTTTGAAACTGTCAATAAAGCGCTTTGTTTCCGCAACTTCCTTCTCACTTATCGGTTGATCTGCTGCCATTTCACCGTTTACAAGTTTGGCCGTAAACCATCCAGATTCATTTTTCACGAACCCCTGAACAAAGACCAGTTGTACCTGATTAGGATCCATTTTCCAGAGTGTCCATTCACCGCGGGAGGCTCCGCCCGATGCTTCATTAAGCAGGAATTTTGAAGCTGAATCTGGCCCCATATTAAGGTAGTACCACCGATCACGCTCCATACTTTCTACTGTTTTAAGCGGAGGTCCATAATGACCCAGTGCAGGGAACAATCTGTATACGTCGAATAATATGTTGCCGTAAAACTCATCATTATCAACAGAACCTATAATAAGTTCCGGCCTTCCGTCCTGATTCAAGTCAACCAAAGCATATCCAAGGCGTTGAAGCGGATTCTGATTATAAAAGTTACGTACCAAAATGCTGACACCGTCTTCATAAAGCCGAGTGCCATCAATCTCATCTGATAGCGCGCGGATATATTTGTCTGTGACTTCCCGGTATTCAGGAAGGTAGTCTGTAACACCAAAAGGATCCGGTGGGGGCGTGGAATCCCCTGTAATTTGCGCGTCTGCTTCATATAATGGAACTGATCCTTCCACCTCTTCGGAAGCGAAGCCAACGATCCGACCGGTATGATCAAAATAGGCCGTTACGATATACGCCGGCGCAAGCATTGTCGCAGGTTTCATCAATCCCCCGACAAACCATGTGGGCGTGACATTCTCATAGAACATGTTCCTTGGAAGATCGTCCTCAGCAAAAGGCTGAATATCCATCTGTTCCATATTTGGGACTGCCAGCTCAGGATCAATTCCTGCAGATACATTTAGCCAACCTACCAAACTATTATAAATATTCTGCCTGATGTCAGGGGCGGGCACTTCAACAGCCGGATTATCCGGCGATAGTCCTTGATCTGGCAGACGTCCCGGCTCCTGTATCGGCTTAGTCGCAAAGCAAGCAACCAACACGATGCAGCTCAGCGCAGCGGCGAGAACAATCCAAAACGCGGGCTTTTTATAATTCAGCACTGCTTTGACTCGGGTTTTGACATCGGTCTCGCCAAAGGCCACGGGACAGGCGGCCAGGATACGATGGGCGCTGCAGTTTAAGAGCGTCTGTGAATAGGCTGCGCGCTCGGCGCGTCCCAGCTCACGGATGACCTTTTCATCGCAGGCCAGCTCAATGTCTCGGCATAGCAGTACATAAGCCAGCCAACAGAAAGGATTGAACCAATGGACACTCAGGATCAAAAAACCCAGCGGCTTCCATACGTGGTCAAGCCTTCGGAGATGGGCGCGCTCGTGAGCCAGGACAAAGCGTTTTTCCTCCTCGCTCAAGGAAGAAGGCAGATAGATCACAGGCCGGAGGATCCCGAGAATAAAGGGGCTCGCCACC
>ODAJ012149613.1_pt1 | contig 19824 bp, 18 predicted proteins | sample 1539241 | NCBI WGS metagenome assembly ODAJ01 (sample SAMN02144231, study PRJEB22623) | gut metagenome | biome: sheep rumen | host: Ovis aries | place: New Zealand | reverse complement strand
TGGTCACAGCACTGATGTTGGAAGTGCGTGGTTTTATCTGGATGCTTGCATACAAGGAAAACCATGTGCTTTCAGCATCAAAACCGGGCATAGAACGGTTAGCACAACACCAAAGACACCGCTTTAAATAATTTCTGCAATTTCCGCGATTTCTGCGGGACATAAAAAATCTGTGGGATCAGTGTGAGAATTAAACAACCAACTCATGAACTTATAAACTCAAAAACTTACGATATGAAAAAGGAAACTTGGAAATTCGTCATTCAGACGATACTGGCTGTACTGACAGCCATTGCAACCAGCTTCGGTGTTACCAGCTGCATGAATTAGACTTTAGTCAATTCATAATTCACAATTCATAATTCATAATTCATAATTACTTGAAACCCGAAACCAAAAAGAGGACTGACAGATTTGTCAGCCCTCTTTTTATTTATTGTTTAATTCCCTACGACGAACTTGCCGTCTTCTGTTATACCTTCGGCAGAGATTATCATATCCGCTTATTTGCTGTTACAGCTTTCCAGCCAATGCAATTACCTTCTGCTTGGTCTCCTCGGTCTTCTGCTCGTCGATCTTGGCAGAGACGAAGCCCATGTTCTCGACCTGCCAGTAGTTGCAGATGTCGCGGAACTCGGAGGTGGCACCATCATAGACGCCAGGGGAGTAGGATGACATCAGCAGCGCCATCTTCTTGACGTTGGCGGGCTTGTTGACGCAGTACATGCGCTGGATGGGTGCCTGAATCTGTGCACAGAGGGTGAAGTAGTAGATGGGCGCAGCCAATACCAGCACCTCGGCCTCGTTCATCAGGGGAAAGAGCTCTTGCATATCGTCCTTCTGGATGCAGGCTCCATTACCCTTTGTGCGACAATACTCGCAAGCCAAGCAGCCTGCAATCTTCTTGCGCGCCACATTCACCAACGTAACCTCGTGACCTGCTGCCTCGGCAGCCTTCTTATATTCCTCCGCCATCCAAGCGGTGTTTCCCTTAGCTCTCGGGGAGCCCTGTAGAATCAAAACCTTGCTCATAATTGTATCTTTAATGGTTAATATTACATGGGTTTATCCACATGTGTACTGAGAGGCAAAGATAGGAAAGTTGCTGAATATAAACAACTGTTTTTTGAGAAAATCCTATAAAACATCATTAAATGATACTCACTTCTTGTTAATCATGATATATTAGTGGTGCTGTGTAAGTGGCGTGGAAAAACACCTATTTTTGTGTATTGCGGCATCTAAATCTTCGCCATAACTTTGCAGTCGAAATTAGATTTCGCCTGCGAGCCTCGGCTGCACTCGGGAAAGCTCAAATAGATTTGGCTCTCCTCTCGTTTGCACGAGCCTTGCACCTGGATTTCATCCAAGTTAATTATTTATTTAAGGTAAAATGAATACAACAATTGTAGTTTATGGTTCCATGACAGGAACGTGCGAGGCTATTGCAGAGAAGATAGCCAAGAAGTTGGGTTGCGAGGCGCTCAATGTGCAGGACCTTACAACCGAGGTAGTGGATAATCATCAGAATCTGATCTTGGGCACCTCCACCTGGGGCGCAGGAGAGATGCAGGATGACTGGTACGACGGACTGAAGGTGCTGCAGGGTGCCAACCTGACAGGCAAGACCATTGCGCTGTTCGGTTGTGGCGACTGTGCAACATACAGCGACACCTTCGTGGGTGGCATAGGTGAGTTGTATAACGGTATCAAGGGAAGCGGTGCCAAATTCGTTGGAGCCGTCAGCACAGACGGATATACGTTTGATGCCTCTGAGGCTATCGTTGACGGCAAATTCATTGGCCTGCCATTGGATGATATAAACGAGGACAACATGACGGATGCCCGTATAGATGCTTGGATTGCAGATATTTCAGCGTGTCTTTAAGAATGGAGATAATGGGACAGATGCCGGAAGCTAAAGTTCTGGCCAATCATATATACGAATATAAGAAAGGAGTACGGCACATGGTGCTCTTCACCTGTAACCGACGTTTCGAGCAGCAGGCTTGCGCCCGTCTTTGTAGTCAGAGTATTGACTATATGGTGCAGCCTGCTGGCCGGACCAATGTGAACGTTTATTTCGGTCGGCGCGAATGCCTGGATGCCATACGCCTGATAATTACCCGTCCGCTCAACGAATTGACGCCCGAGGAGGACTTCATCCTCGGCACTATGCTGGGATACGACCTATGTGCCCAGTGTGAGCGCTACTGTGAGCGCTGTAAAAAGAAAAATAAGCAGGTAAGTTGAGCTGTTCATGACTTTTTTGTATCTTTGCACCTACTTTTTTGATACTTTATGAAGTTATGATAGAAACAGGACTGAAACATACGAGTGAACTGACAGTTACAGATGCCGTTACCGCTATTGCAGTAGGATCGGGTGATATGCCTGTGTTAGCCACCCCCATGATGATGGCACTGATGGAGAATGCAGCGATGCTGGCCGTTAAGGATGAACTGCCCGAGGGTTGTACAACCGTTGGCGGACATATCGAGTCTTCCCATCTGAAGCCTTCGAAGGTTGGCACTGTGGTCAGGGCAGAAGCTGAGGTGACGAAGGTGGAGGGGAAGAAGATATTCTTCAAGGTATCTGCCTATGATGGCGACACGCTGCTTGGTGAAGGAACCCACCTGCGATTCGTCGTGAATAAAGAGAAGTTCATGGGGTAGTTTTCTTTTAATTCATAATTCATAATTCATAATTCACAATTCACAATTCATAATTCATAATTCATAATTCATAATTCATAATTCACAATTCATAATTCATAATTCATAATTGCCACTTCGTTCTCGCGTTCGCTCGCGACCCCTTCGGCGTTCATAATTCATAATTCACAATTTCGAATCTGAAACCTGAAGGCTGCGAACTGACGAACGAAGCAAGAGCTGAGTCGAATCCTATTCGAACTTAGCCTTGCAAGGAGGAAGAAGACCGAAGGTCACTGAGCGAGAGGCGACTGAGGTGGGGGTAATTTTTGTATCTAACTTTCACACAGATCCCGCAATTTAAATTGTGGTCCCTTGCCACAATCTTACCATTTTTTAGTGAAGAGGCGTGGATTGATGTTTAGCTGCACCCACGCCCAGTCCTGCCACGACGTATGGTTGCCTCCCTTTACGATGTCCATCGTTTCTGTGCCAAACATCGTAGAGTAGCCTGCCATCAGAGTGACATCCTTCATCAGTTTTGAGGTGAGTTGGAGGTCAATCTCATGACCCAGACTTTTCTTGCCGTTGATGGCTTTTTGGGCGGCTGAGAAGTAGTGGTAGTTCAGCTGCATATTGGTTTTCGACGATGCCTTGCAGGTGATGCCAGCCTGGATGTCGTGTAACCCGAGGGGTACTTTCTGCAAAAAGTAGTCCATTGCGCCATTAAACAAGTGGTGTGAACCGTACAGTTGGTCGAAAGCCTTGATTTTATCGCTGCCATCATTGCCACTACGGTAGTCATAGCCTGCTTTCACGCCCCATATCGGGTTGAGTTTGTAGCCCACCTTGGCACTGGCCATCCATGCCGAGTGCTTGATGCCGGTGGCATCCTTACCCATTTGGTAATATAGGGCGCCATGAATGTCGAACTCAGCAGGTTTAAACGTTAGATCTGTTCCAAGGGTTTGCATATAGTTGGCTTTCCCGTTGCCATTGACGGCATCCTTTCGCCCTAAATTCATAAATATAAATGATACGCCCAAAGGTGTTTTGGGAGCCTGGTAATGATACCATAGCGTTTGCATATCGCGATAGTCCATCGGACCTGTATAGTATGCGTCCTTGACATTGTTCGCGTTTTGGTTCCATGCCATAATCAAATGCAACTTGTTTGTGCCGTTCTCGTAACCTAGTTTCAAGGCGTCGTGCCAGTTGCCAGCCACGTGCCATTCCAGCGTACCGAGTATCCGCTCGTCATCGTAGCTTAGCTGCTGACGACCTATCTGAGCGAAATAGCCTTTGCCAAACTTCAGCTTTGCCCAAGCTTCGTTCAGCGCCACCTTACCATTAGGCGTCTTTACATCCTCGTCGCCCCACAAACCTGTATGCTGTATCGAGGCCTTCATCTCAAAATTATTGCGCAGGTAACCCATACTTAGGCGGGCACGCTCGTTAATATAGGTGGCAGGGCTCTCACCCTCAGCACGTGGTGTGCTGGCACCGTTGTTGTACTCGACCCTTGTACGCAACTGGGCATCAACTGTAAACTGGTTCTCTTCCTGTGCCCATGCGGACAGAGCAAAAGCCGCAAAGGCTATAATGGTTAATTGTTTCTTCATAACTTCATTAATCTATGATTTGTTTGGCTAATGTGCTTAGTTGTTGATAGGGCATGCTACCAATGTGGCGATGGATGTCGCCATCCTTGTTGATAAAGAACAGGGTGGGGATGGACATGATTTTGGCAGCGGTAGCGAGTGCCAGGTTCTTATCGACGTCTACCTTCAATACCTTAATGCGACCTTCGTACTCTTGGGCCAGACGCTGAAGCATAGGAGCCATAGCCTGACAGGGTCCGCACCATGTGGCATAGAAATCGATGACAACGGGAGTATTACCCGTGAAGTTGTATCCCTTGAGATACTGCTGATAGTTCTTGATATTTTCCATAATTAATTGTATTTATATAAATGTTTAATGTGTTAGCTCTACTATCTTTATTGGGCATGCGAGTGTGCACTTGCTGCATTTAATGCAGTCGGGGTGTAGGTAGCCGGCTGCTTCGCCACGGGAGTCGTAGGGCGTAAGCTGCATGGGACAGACACGGGCACAGTTCTTGCACTTTAACTGGCAGGCACTCGACACGTGGATGTTGGAGAATGCCTTAGGTAGAGGCGCATGCTTAGGTGCTACCCAGCTGGAGATGGTTCCCATGGGACAGAACGAGCACCAGGTGCGTGGTGCATAGATGAATGCCAGTACTATGCCTACGATGGTGGTTACCACGATGATTGTCCAGAATACTTTGCCGATGCCTGCCCACATAGCCAGTCCGCCCTGGCTCCAAGGCACGAAACTCAGTTGGATGCCGAACATCGTGAAGATGAAGAACACCATAAACAGGCGGAACCCGAAGGTGCGCACAAACTTAGGAATCGGGCGGTGGGGTGAATACTTGGACAGCACTTGGCTGTAGAGATTGCCTCGCGGACAAACGTTGCCGCACCACCAGCGTCCTCGCCAGATGCTAAATAGCACTGGTCCAATCATACAGATGATGGCTGCCAGACCAACTACAGGGAAGAACCAACCAAGAAGGATGTATGCGATGATAATCCAATAGAGTGGTTGCCCTGGCGTTGCAAAGTGGCGATGGAACTGCTTTTTACTTTTGTTTTCTTCTTGTGCCATAATTCTTTATCTTTTTTCTTTATAATGTTTACTTTTTTTTTGTTTTGACGCTGCAAAATTACGACATGTTTGATAGATAGATGAATTATTTTTTCTATCTTTGCATCGAAATTATCTATTATAAGAGTTTCAAGATTGAAGTTTCAAAATGACATTACAGCAACTGAAATACATCGTAGCCATAGATCGCTACCGCAACTTTGCCAAGGCTGCCGACGCCTGTGGCATCTCGCAACCCACCCTCAGCGCCATGCTGGTAAAGTTGGAAGAAGAACTCGACGTACGCATCTTCGAGCGTAGCAACAAGAATGTTAGCCCCACGATTGCGGGCGAGAAGATTATCCGCCAGGCTGAGCGAGCCATCGCTGAAGCCGAGCGCATTAAAGATCTGGTGAGTGAGGACAGGGGCGACGTGGTTGGCGAGCTCAATCTAGGCGTGGCCCCTACGGTTGCGCCTTATATCCTGCCTAAGTTTATATACCATTATATGGAGAATTATCCGCAGGTAAAGCTGTCCATCCGTGAGATGAAGGCCGATATGATACTCAGCGAACTGGCCCTTGGTCACCTAGACGCAGGTATCGCCATCAGTGGCAACACGCATCAGGGCATCTTGGAAATACCGCTCTATACAGAGAAGTTTATGGTATATCTATCAGAAAACTGCTGGCGCAAACTACCCGTGTTTCATCCCGAGAATCTGGAGCACGAGAAGATGTGGATTATGAAAGATGCTCAATGCCTGCGCGATAGTGCCTTTAGTTTCTGTAAAGCACGTACTAAGGGCCGTCGTGTTTACGAGGCAGGCAGCATCGAGACGCTTATTCGTATCGTAGATGAGAATGGTGGTTTTACTATAATCCCTGAAATGCACCTTCCGTTCCTCACCGATCGTCAGCGTGAGAATGTGCGCCGTATAGAGGGCGATTACCTCTCCCAGCGCCGTGTGTCGCTCTACATTCGCGAGGACTATATCCGTCAGGCCATGTTGAATACAATTACAAAAACACTCCTTCGATTCATGCCCGAAGGGATGATGGAGGAGCGGATAGTAAAGTACGGTATTAAATTATAATATATTATTTAACATCGAAAGACACGAAAAATTAGACTTTAGACTTTAGACCTTAGACTTTAGCCAACTTTTATCTTGCTAATTAACTTTTGACCTGCGGTTGAGCCTGCTCACGCTCGGAAGGACTCAAACAAGTTTGGCAGCCCCCGTCGTGAGTGGGGACTCCCCTTCGGGTCTCCGTCAGAATCGTAGATTCTTCCCCTCATCAGGCACAGAAAGACATTGAGTCTTTCTTCCAAAGGGCCTTCTTCGCCCCTTTGTGAGGCCGTAGCCACATTTAGTGGCTACTCTGAAGACCTCAGTCGCCTCTCGCTTAATCGCAGCCTTATCTTTTATCTTTTCATTTTTATCTTAAACAAGGTTTTCTCTGTTTTTCGATGTTAATAATAAAAACATCCGTGAGATACGTGTGACAATTATCAATTTTGAATTTATAAATTTTGAAATTTGAATTAAAAATTCGTACCTTTGGCTGCGATAAGCACATTTTCAGACCTTTAAACCATAAATTATTAATGAAAAAGCTTCTTTTAGTGACATTGATAACCCTGATGGGGGTGCAGACAAACGCACAAGATGTATGCGTCAGCAAGGCGCTGTTCAAACAAGGTGACGATATGAACTGGGCAAAGCCCGAGATGGACGATGCCTCGTGGAGTGAGATTGATATTACGAAGAGATGGGACGAACAGGGCTATCCCCAGAACACTAAGTCCTATGGCTGGTATCGCATTCACCTAAATATCCCCCAAAGTGTCCTGCAAGGCGCTGACCAGCAGAATGCCCTTATCCTTAACATGCCCAAGGCAGACGATGTGGACGAGTGCTACCTGAATGGTAAACTGATTGGCTCGACGGGTCGTATGCCAACAAATGCCGCTGGCTATTTCCCTGCAAGTAGTATGGTTCGAAACTATGTGGTCGATGTTAAGAACGATGGCCTTCGTTTCGATGCAGATAATGTAATTGCCGTGCGTGTCTATAATCGTGGCGGTGGTGGCGGTTTGTATAATAACCCGCTGACAATTTCCTGCCCCAAGGCTGCCGATGGCTTCTCTATGAGCCTTGCGGATACTAATATCGGGCAGTATCATTACGATATAGAAGTTAATAACGCATATCTGTCAACCACTACAGGAACTTTGAATGTCACCATCACTGACCGCGAGACGGGAGCCACGGTGAAGTCTCTGACCAAGAAGCTTTCCATCAAACGCAATAAGCCCGTTCGCGTAACTGTTCCCTATAGTATGGATAAGCCGTATCAGCTGACGGCTACCTATACCGATGCCAAGACTGGGAAGGTGCTCAGCGAAAGCAAACAGCTGAAATACGTCCTGACACCTGCGGCTCCTGTCACACCTCGCTTCAACGGTGCTCCAGTATGGGGCGTTCGTCCCGGCTCCCCCGTTATCTATCGTTTCCCCGTATCGGGCGAGAAGCCTATGAAGTTTACCTGTAACGATTTGCCAGCAGGCCTCCAGTTGACAGAAAACGGTGTGCTGAGCGGAAAGATAGAAAAGCCCTGCATCCTAACCTTCACCGTAACGGCAGAGAATGCCAAGGGTAAGGCTTCGCAGGATTTCACTCTGAAAGTGGGGGATAACATGATAGGTCAGACACCACCTATGGGTTGGAACTCGTGGAACTGCTGGGGTCTGACCGTAACACAGGAGAAGGTGATGGCCTCTACGCAGGCGCTTATCGATAAGGGCTTGGCTGACTATGGCTACAGCTATATTAACATCGATGATGGTTGGGAAGCCCCTGAGCGCAACCCTGATGGCACGCTCGATGCAAACGGGAAGTTCCCCTCGATGAAGGGACTCGTTGACTGGCTACACGAGCGTGGACTGAAGTTCGGCATCTACAGTGCACCTGGTGCAACCACCTGTGGCGGCTATCTGGGTAGCCTCGGCTACGAGAAGCAGGATGCCGATGTATGGAACAAATGGGGTGTGGATTACCTGAAATACGACTGGTGCAGCTACGAGAATGTGCGGAGGGAGGAGAATGACTATGGCTATGCCAGCTGCATTCGTCCCTATCTGCTGATGCAGAAGTTCCTGCGCCAGCAGCCCCGTGATATCTTCTATAGCCTTGGCCCCTTGGGCGGAACGCAAGTTTATCTGTGGGGCTTGTATTGCGACGGAAATAGTTGGCGTACAGCTCAGGACATCAACGACACATGGAAGTCGATATCCGATGTAGGCTTCCGTCAGCAGGCAGGTAAATCCCAATATTCATCTGTCGGCCATTGGAACGACCCCGATATGTTGGTGGTAGGAAAAGTAGGTTATGGACTGGGCGAGAACACCAACGGCTTGCGCGAGACACGTCTGACACCCGACGAGCAATACACGCACATCACGTTGTGGACCATTGTATCCTCCAATATGCTTATTGGTTGCGACATCGCACAGATGGATGACTTTACGCTGAACCTGCTTTGTAACAACGAGGTGAACGCCATCGATCAGGACATCCTGGGCAAGCAGGCGGATCGCGTCTCAAAGACAGGCGATATAGAGGTATGGAGTCGTCCGTTGGCAGATGGAGCCATTGCCGTGGGTATTTTCAACACAGGAGAAAAAGACCAGCAGGTAGATATGAAGGCACTTATCCCTCAGTCTTCCTCAGTGTCCAATCCTTCCCTTACCGTTCGTGACCTGTGGCGCCAGAAGGACCTCGCACCCAGCGAACTCACCTGCACCATTCCCTTGCACGGATGCAGGTATTTAAAGGTTTGGTTCAAGTAAAAGGCTGCCTAAAGCCTTATCGCATAAGCATTATATACAGGACTATTGCGACAACTAACAGCAGTATAAGAACGATCAGAAGAGACATGCTGGCTATGGTTAGTCGCCATATGGTGCCCCAATAGCTGTAGCCCGTCAGCTGCTTGACGGGAATGATAACCAATAGCAGGATGAGTAGCCCATAGATCATTTCCGCAGTCAGGCTGAAACAAAACAGCGAGGGAATGAGGCTATAGATGAGAAGCATATTGCTGATATAAACCATCGCCACGAAGCACTCTGAAAGACGTATGTCGGGGAGGGCAGGGCAACGGCGGAACAGCAGCCAGAGCGGACAGGAGAAGAGCAGCAGACTAATAATTATTACTATAGAATAGTGCTCTTCGAACCATTTTCCGCTTGCTTCGACTTTTTGGTTGAACTCTTCCTCCATTTCTTTCTCTTCCTCCTTGGCGAGTGTGTTGCCAGCCTCTTGAGAATCCTCTTGTAGCTCAGTCTGTTGTGTTTCAACATTCATTTTATCCACGAGTGACAGGGTTTCCTTCTTCTGCTCTTCCATGCGGTTAATACCCTTGATATTCAGTCCAGTATCTACCAGCAACGTCAGGGCGAAGAGCAGAAAGTACATTTTAAAGGGTGGGAAGTATGCCATCTGCATGCCCCCCAGATAGTCGCGAATCATGTAGCCCGGGCGTATCAGGAGGTCGCGAATGCTACGGAACATACCCCGGTTGCCCAATCCCCAGACATCAAGAAACAGTAGGAAAGCATTCTTGAAGGAGTATCGTCCTATCTTGGCTGACTGTCCGCAACGCGGGCAGTAATTGCCCTGATAGTGCGTGCCGCAGGTAGTACACTCGTGTTGTTGCTCTGAGAGTGGTGCCACCTGTGGAGGCTGTCGTTTCCACTCCTGAAATCGTCTGAATAGTTCTTTCATTTTTGGTCGTTTTATTGTTTGGCGCCGCTAGCGTCTAAAGTATAATTCTCTATTACCAGGGCTTTGTCAAACTCCTCTCATTCTATCCTCCAGCCATTGGCAGAGGTACTCCACCTGCTCCTTGGTGTTACCCATGAAGACGGCGCACTCCTTGTGCCCTTCGAATTGTGGCTCCACACCATCCATGGCACTGAGTGCTCCTACAGTGACCAGTTCTCGCTCAGCAGGACTGAGTTGATCGGAAGCATAGATGTCACCGAAGAGGTGCGACTTCATGTAATAATCTGCCTGCGGACAGAAGGTATAATCCCAAGGTGTGCCACCTTCATCGCGGGTTTGCATCTCGGTGCCCTGCTTTAGTGCCAAAGCGGCATCGTCCCATGCGCTGGGGCGTACGAAGGGTTTGCCTTCGCTGTCCTCAATTCCATGTGCCTTGCGCTCGTCAATCACCCGTTCCAGCACACCCAGTGCATTCAGCGAGCGGGGGAAACCCGTATAGGCATAGAGCTGCGAGAAGGCATCTTTCAACTCATTAATGGTTACGCCGCCATCCAGTGCCTGACGGGTAGCCGGATCTAGGCGAACCAAATCGCCTCGGGCCTCCAGTGCGGCACAGGCACACAGTAACAGCATCCTTTGGGAAACGGGGTTTTGCTTCATTTCTCTTTCTGCAGATTTGCTTGTTATTGACTTGTGATTACTGCGGGAACCTTCCTATCATTTGCGGGATATAGCGGTTGATGATCTTGACACCAATACTTGCTATAATCAGGGTGATGAGGGCAGAGACAAAGGCTACCAGCACCTGGGGCTGCGTCCATCCCCAACTACTGAAGCTGCCCATCACCACTTCCTGCATGAAATTCTTGTGCAGCAGATAAATGCCGATGGTGTTCTGGCCGATAAACAGCAGTATCTTCTTATTGAAGACCGGGGTATGCCAAGCTGGGCTTCTATACATGATGATGGAAAGTATAATCATGGCAACACTGCCGCTGAAGGCATTGAGGAACATCGTCGAGAGCGTGTTATGGCCTTTGAAAGCCATAGAATCGAGCACCATCGAGTCGCCTTTCACCAGTATGCCAAAGCCCAGCAGGCCAAGAGCGAGGAAGAATCCTATTGTGAGCTGCGATAGCTTGGCTTCCCTCAGATGCTTAACTGCCGGCAGTATCAGATAGCCCGCCAGCATGTAGCCGGTTGTTACAAACGATATGTCCAGACCCAAGGGATAACCTATGAAGCCTGTCCCTGATGTAGGATGCGGATGCGGGAGTGCCAGTCCGACAGCAAAGAAAACCACGGCTGCCACGCCTATCCATACCTTTTTATATCTTTTTACCGACTGCAGGGATCTGAACAGTAGCTCTACCCACACGCGACTCAGGAACAGTACGGGCAGGTACCACAGCGAAGTGAGGGAGTGGGCTGTGACGAGGTTCTCGAATGTTCCATAAAGCATGATGCCGAAGTTCTGGTACGAGAACCACGAATAGACTGCTGCAAAGATGATATATGGCACAAGGAGTGCCTTGAAATTCTTGATCAGGAATGCCCCAATGGTGCCTCGATTCATTACGTCTGCCGGTTTAGTTACCATTCCCGACACCATAAAGAACAATGGCATGTGGAAGGAGTAGATAACCAATCGCCATAGTGGCGTAGCCAAATTGTCTGTGGCATGCCCCATGATAACCAAGAAGATGGCCAGTCCTTTCACATAGTCCAGCTCTTCAATTCTTTGTTTTCTTATTTCGTTCATAATATTCTTTTTTTTAACGATAACGTTAACGGGAACGATAACTTTTTTGTTTATATAATCAGTTTCACGCGGAAGCCTCGCTTGGTGGGTTCCTCTATTACCTGTTTGCACAGATCGGAGAGTTCGTTTCGCTGTGCATCGGTAAGTGGGGTGGCGGTCATCTGCTCCACCATGAAGTCGAGGGCTGTGACGCCTGACTGTTCGCTATGGGTGATGCGGACGGTGATGGGGCGGTACTGCGCCATAGGACCGTCCAGCATCTTGTCAGTCAGCCGGTCTGCCGTCTCCAGCTTCTCGACGATGCCGTACTTGTGGCAGAAGGCACCCATGGCAGAGTGCATGCCCAGGAAGTCGAACTCGGGACCGTCAATCTCGAACACTTCCTTGCGGATGCGCTTGATGAAGGCCTTTGTGGCGCTATGGACGGGATTATCGAAGATCTGCGCAGGCGAGCCGTCTTCATGGATATAGCCGTCGTACATGAAGAAAATGCGTGTCGAGACGTCGTGAGCGAACTTCATCTCGTGGGTGACAATGAGCATGGTCATGCCCTCCTTGGCCAGCTGACGGATGACGCTGAGCACCTCGCCCACCATCGTCGGGTCGAGGGCTGATGTGGGTTCGTCGAAGAGGATGACTTCGGGTTTCATGGCCAGGGCGCGGGCGATGGCCACACGCTGTTTCTGACCACCGGAGAGGCTCGACGGATAGACGTTGGCTTTCTCGGCCAGTCCTACCTTACGCAGCAGTGACACTCCCTCCTTTCGTGCCTCTTCCTCAGGCTCATGGCGTAGCTGGCAGGGTGCAAAGATGACGTTTTCTAATACGGTCTTGTGCTCGAAGAGGTTGAACGACTGGAACACCATTCCCATCCTCTGGCGCAGCCTATTCACGGGATAGCCCTTTTTGACTATGTCCTCGCCATCGACGATGATACTGCCGCTGGTGGGCTGTTCCAGCAGGTTCAGACAACGCAGGAAAGTACTCTTGCCCGTTCCCGAAGGACCGATGATAGAAATGACCTCTCCACGATGCACTTCGGTAGTGATGTCGCGCAAGACGTCAAGACTGCCGAAGCTCTTTCTCAAATGAGAAATCTTAAGTGAAGAATGAAGAGTGAAGAATGAAGAATTTGCTACCGCAGTCCTGGTTACACGTTTGCGACGGCCATAGAGCAACAATACACCACCTATTATTATAATAAGGAGAACTACAACCCACCAAAGGTATCCAATCCCCTCTCTACAAGGGAGGGGCTGGGGGCGGGTCTGTTGGGGGTGGGTTTCTGTAAGTATGCCGCTTTCCCCTTTCCGTGTTGCCAACACAATGTGCGAATCTATATATCCCTCGGAAAAGAGCACCTGCTTCTGTCGTTCTTCGGTCATGCTGATAGCTCCCATGGCCATGTCCACCTTGTTTGTCTGCACGGCAGGAATCTGTGAGGCGAAGTCCATGGCCAGAAACTCCAGTTGCCAGTTACGCCGGTTGGCCCACTCCGTCAGGATGTCAATTTCCAAGCCGGAGGGCTTGCCTGAACAGATGAAGCTGAATGGAGGCAGGGCGGGGAAGATGGCCACGTGCAGCGTCTGTCCTGTGCCACGCTGTTGAGGTATGGGTACTGCTGCAGGGTCTTCGGCATTGCGCCAGCGGCTGTAGATCTGCTGGTAGGTGCCGTCCTGACGGATATCGCTCAGAAAGCTGTCGAAGTCCTGCTTCAGCTGGGTATTGTCCAAACGGAAACAGGCGCCTATGGGAATGGGCGGTATTCCTGCATTCACCGTGTCCACCTTGGCCGCAAGTTCCTTGTTGAATGTCACCGAGAGATTCTCTTCGCCAATCACATCCACCTTGCCGCTCTCCAGGGATGCCAGCAAGTCAGTTTCGCTGGTCACACGCAGGATATTGGCATCGGGCGCCATGCCGGTGACGGCAATGTCCTGAATACTGCCAATAATCACTGCCACGTTTTTGCCCTTGAGGGCGTTTGACAGTTGGGAGTTGCTAGTTGACAGTTGAGAGTTGACAGGTGATGGGTTGACAGGTGACAGTTGAGAGGTGAGAGTTGGTACGTAGCATAACAATCCGGATATTATCAGCACCACAGCCGCAGCGATAGCCTTCACGCGCTTGTGCTGAACAAGGCTCTGAAGCAACAGTCCGATGAGCCATGCCATCAGGAAGTAAATGATGGCCGTCACGATGAGGGGGAAGAAGGCATCGAACGTGCGCGAGCGTATCAGGTCCGAGGCGCGCGTTATGTCAGCCACAGCTATGTAGCCCACGATGCTCGTGCCCTTCAACAGACTGATTACTTCGCCCTGATAGACGGGCATAACCGCCTTGACTACCTGAGGCAGCACAATCTTGAATAACGTCTGCCGGGGTGTGAAGCCCAAAGCCAGTCCAGCCTCCGTCTGGCCGCGGTCAATGCCTTGGATAGTAGTGCGCAGCATCTCACTGATGTAGGCTGCCGTGTTCATGGCAAAGGTGACGATAGCCACCACAATGCCCGTAGCATCCAGCGGTGCCATCACCACATAGTACATCAGCATCAGCAACACCAGCACAGGCGTGCCGCGCATCAGATCTATATACACCTTGGCTGTTTGCTGCAGCCACCGACGGCGGCTCATGCGCATCCAGCATACCAGTCCGCCCAGCAGTGTGCCCAGCAGGACGGCGCAGAACGTGATAAGCAGCGTCACCTGCAGACCGTCGAGAATCATCCTATAGCGTTCCTCCGCTATCAGGTTGTTGTAAAAACTATCGAACAAACTGTTTATCATGGAACTTTTTCGTTGTTTTGGCGTTTATGCTAAAGAAATTTTTTCAAAGATAGGTAAATTTCTCAAATAACCTTACTCTCTGAGCTGTTTTTTTCTGTTTCTTATTCTTTCTTTTTTTAGTTTAATAATCGGCAGAAGAAAATGGGGTAGGTTGCCGGCTTTTTATTCCCACGTTTGGAATAATTGATTAGCCGTGTGGGCTTAGTTAGCTTCTAATTCGTTTGTTTTGCGGACATGTATGGTTTTCTTTACAGTTTAAATTTGTAACCGACAGTCAGCGTAAACACGCTGTTCCTGCTGTTCTTCACGCCGTCGTAGGTCAGTTTGTTCAACCTTGTAAGACCAATCTGATAGCGGGCGTCAATAGTGATAGGCACTTTGAACTGGTAAGAAATACCAACAGGAATAGAGAAATCGAATCTCTTATACTGATCCATTACATCAACAGTACCGTAAAGGTCCACATCTCTTATAACGCCATCTCCTAAAATGTCCATTTCGGCTGTTCCATGTGCACAGAACTTAGATCTGACCATGTAACCGAACTGAACGCCGGCCTTCACTGCAAATCCTTTGAAAATGTAGTAGTTGGCTACGATGGGAATTTTAATGTAGCCCAGATTATCTCTCTGGTTCTTAATCTTGACTCTGACTCCGTCCTCCCAATAACTGAAGTCATCCCATCCGCACCCCTGAGTGGTGTAGTTAAGACCGGCAGCAACGCTGAACTTTTTGGCAAACTGATATTCTGCCTCACCTCCGATGATATAACCAACGGCCATTTTTTTCTTCAGTTCCGTACCATCGTCAAGGTCATAAGAACCTACGTTTGTTATTGATGAAACAACACCACCGACATATGGCTGTAAAGACCATTTACCCTTTTCGAACTGTGCGTATGCACTGCTTGTAGCCATAAAGGCGGCTACTGCCATCATCATAATTTTCTTCATAATAGTTACTTTTTATGGTTTATTTTTTGTTTAAGTCCATATTTCTCATGCAATTTACGGAGGGTGCCGTCGGTTTTCATCTGGGCGATGACGGCGTTGACAAGTGTGAGGAGATCATCCTGCCCTTTGCGCATCAGCACACCGATTTCGCCGTGGGTGAAAGGTTTCTCGATGAGCGGGGCAGCGAGACGCGGGTCATTTTGCACGTACCACGGGGCCTCAGTGATTTCGGTAATCATTACGTCGGCATTGCCCTTGGCCACCTGATTAGGGATTTCCTCGTTCTTCTGATAGACGATGATGGTGGCATGCGTCAGGTTCTCATTGGCGAACTTCTCGTTCAGCCCGCCAGGGTTCACCATCACGCGCACCTCCGGCTTGTCAATGTCGGCCAGCGACTGGAAGCGATCAGCATCGGCGGCGCGGCAAAGGATGGTCTTTCCGTTGCATAGATAGCCGTCACTCATCAGCATCGTCTCCCGTCGGGTGTCGGTAATGGTGATGCCACCGATGGCGAGGTCAAAAGTCTGCGGCTCTGCCTGAACGTCGGCGGTCAGCGTAGGCCACGAGGTCTGCACGAATGCGATGCCTACATCAATACGTTCGGCTATCTTCTCTGCCATCTCTATGCCGAAGCCCCAGTAGTTGCCGTCGGCCTCGCGGTACGACAGCGGCCGGTAGTCGCCCGTGGTTCCCACCAGCAACGTACCACGCTCAGTAATGCATTGTATGGTAGGCCGTTGTGTCTCAATAACAGGATTGTCGTCATTGTTGTTGCAACAAGTCGTTATACAAGCGCCGCAGATGACGAGGAAGGCGGCCAGTATCCATAGTTTTGCTTGCTGTATCATCGTTAATATTTACTTTGTTTATATTATGTTGTGGATCGTCTGATTACCACGATAGCCACAAAGACACAGAGAATGATGATCTCGGCAATCGCCCAAGGAGAAATCTTTTTCATGGTAATAAATCGATAATGTTATTTCAGTGGTATCTCCGGATGCTGCACAGCCAAGGGCAGACCCTCCTGCGAGAGGTAGAACATATAGAGAATGGCGGTCTTGGTACCTCGGTTCTCACCGTGGTGGACGGTGTTCACCATCTCTACTACTGGCTCACCCTCATGCACCACCTTCTCCTTGCCGTCCAACCCGATGATGGTCAGTTCGCCCTGCACCAGTACACCGTAGTTCATCACGGGGTGGTGGTGCCATCCTAGTTTGTGTCCAGCGGGGAACTCGTACTTCACTGCCACCAGTTCAGGTCGACCCTGCAGGTAGTCAGGCAACTCCATACCGTCCCAGCTCTGGCTGGTGCGTATTAGTTCGGTGTGTTTTACCTGCTGGGCAGGATTGTCCTCTTGTGCTTTTACTTTGTCACAATCTCTTAATATAACTACTATGCCGATGAATAACATGATAGCAATCAGCAGTAGAATAATCTTCTGTCTCATATTTAAACTTCTTAAACTGATTCTACATTCTACACTTTGATGCTTCGCATCGAGCCTGCTCACGCAGCCTTCAACTATCAACTATCACTCTCCCCTCGGGGAGTAGTAGGGGGCTTTATTTCGTTCCACCGCCCAGGGCAATGTAGAGGGCTATGAGGGCCTGCGTGCCATTGTACATGTTCATGGCCTCGCTAAGCTGGGCGGAGAGCAGAGATTCCTGGGCGGTGAGTACCTCCAGATAGCTGGCCTTTCCGTTGTCCATCAGCTTATGGGTACCGTTGAAGGCATCATGGAGCGTAAGCACCTGACGATGGTAGTACTCGTGCTTCTCGGCAGTAGCCTGGATGTCAGCAAGGGCCTCATTGACCTGATTACCGGCATCTATGACAGTCTGCACGTATTTGTTGCGCATATCCTCTTGTGTCAGCTTCGCAATCTTCAGGCCAGCCTTCAGCTTGCCGCGTGTGAAGATAGGTTGCGTTAGTTGGCCCATGACGTTGAGCAGCAGCTTGCCGGGGTCAACGATGGCAGCACCACTATTATTGGTCCAGCCGATGGTACCCGAGAGCGTGAGGGTGGGGAAGAAGGCGGCACGTGCCGTCTGTGTGTTGTAATAGGCCTCCTCTATCATGTGGTCTGCCAAACGAATGTCGGGGCGGTTGCGGAGCATCTCGGCAGATAGACCACCAAGAGCAATGGATGGGCTCAGCGCATGCTCTCCCCATTTGTTACGTGCGATATGCTGTGGCGTGATGGCCAACAGTTTGCAGAGCGAATTCTCTGTGCTGCGGATGCTACGGCGAGTATCCACGATCTGCGTCTTCACGTTCAACCACGAGGACTCCATCTGGTTAACGGCCGTTGAATATGCCTTGCCATTCTCCCACAACGACTTCTGCGTTTGCAGAGAGGCACCCCAGAGGCTGTCTGTTTGCGTGAGGATATCCAATTGGCAGTCCAGAATCTGTAACATACTATAATGTTGAGCCACGGCACTGACGATATTGGAGCGTACAGCCTCCTCGCCGCACTGTGCCTGCAGGAAGACCGCCTTGGCAGCTCGTTTCTTGCTGGTGATACTACCAAACAGCTCCACATCCCAACTCATCTGCAATGGCAGGCTGTAGGTCTTGGTGACGGGACTGAGGTCGAAACTTGACAGTGCACCCTGAGGGGCGAGGCTGAATGCAGGAAGGTAGCCGAGGCGGGTAGCCTTTAGTGATGCTGCACTCTGCTCTACGGCTATGCGTGCAGAGGCAAGATTGGTGTTGTTGGCCAGTGCCTGCTCGATGAGTTGCTGTAGGAGCGGATCGGTGAAGAACTGACGCCAGCTGACAGGCATCTCCCCCTCGCCCGCAGGAGAAGGGTTGGTGCTTCCAATAACATCTGCGGGCACTTCCGCTTTCGACTCGTATTTCTTATAGAGGCCGCAGCTTGTGAGCGCAAGACTCACAAGGGCAACGGTAGTGATATTCTTATAGTTCATAATCTTTCGATTTTTTCGATACTTCGGGATTCTGTTATTCACTTTTCAACATTCACTTCTTTCCCTTGGAACTTCTCGTGCAGATGCTGGAACACGATGAAGAAGGCAGGAACGACGAAGAGTAGGGCGATGGTGCCGATGCTCATACCACCTATAACTCCAAGGGCAAGGGCACGGTTACCGTTGGCTCCTGCGCCACCCTCTATCACCAGTGGTATCATACCGATAATCATGGTCAGAACCGTCATCAGAATAGGACGCAGGCGCTCCTTGCAGGCCTCGAAGGCAGCCTCAGTGATGCTCAGACCCTGGGCACGCCGTTCAGAAGCAAATTCGGTAATCAGAATGGCCGTCTTGGCCAACAGACCTATCAGCATAATGACACCCGTCTGCAGGTAAATGTTGTTGTCCATGCCAGGCAGCCCCTGCGTGTACCCCAGGTAGGCAAACACGAAAGCACCCATCAGGCCGAAGGGCACGCTGAAAAGCACAGCCCACGGCGTAAACCACGAGTTGTAGAGCGAGGCCAGAATCAGGTAGATAAGGATGGCACAGATAACGTATATGAGCGCTGTGGCATTAGAGCCGGAAGTCTCCTCTACCTCACGTGACATACCGCTATACTCGTACGTGGCAGTTTTCGGCATCTCCTTCTCAAACACCTCGGCAATGGCCTTATGAGCGTCACCCTCAGTGTATCCACTGCCGGGGGACACGATGCAGGTGATGCTCTGGAACAGGTTGAAGTGCTCAATATTAGACGGGCCCACAATCTGCTTCAGGGATACAAACTCTGAGATGGGAGCCATCTTGCCGCCCTGCACCTGAATAAAGATATTCTGCAGCGACTGCGGGTCCAGACGATACTCAGGCGATGCTGCTGCCATGATGCGGTAAACCTTACCGAACTGGTTGAAGTTTCCGATGTATGCGCCACCGCAAAAGGCACCTAATGTGTTAAGCACATCGGCAGGCGATACGCCGGAACGGTCGCACTGGGCAGCATCCACATCTACCTGATACTTCGGGAATCGCTCGGAATACGTTGACATAGCAGTGGCTATCTCAGGGCGTTCAGACAGTTTTGATAGGAAGTGCTCAGTATGCTTTGCAAACTCTGACAGGTTACCGTCTGTGGGATCCTCTACCATAAGCATGATGTCGTTACTGGTACCATAGCCTGGAATCTGAGGCATCTCGAACGGAATCACCCGCAAGTTCTTAATGTCTTGGCAGTCAAAGTAGAAACGATACCTGACAAG
>ODAJ012189533.1_pt1 | contig 19828 bp, 16 predicted proteins | sample 1539241 | NCBI WGS metagenome assembly ODAJ01 (sample SAMN02144231, study PRJEB22623) | gut metagenome | biome: sheep rumen | host: Ovis aries | place: New Zealand | reverse complement strand
ATATGGGACTTCTTGACGAACTCCGACGGGGTGACACCGAAGTATTTCTTAAACTTGCGGGTGAAATGCTGTGGATAGTCGAAACCGAGCTGTTCGGAGGTTTCAGTAATGGTGGCCCCGCCAATAAGCAGTTGCTGGGCACGCTGCATTAGGAAGCGACGGATCTGGGAGGTGGCGGTATCGCCCGTCAGTTCGCGTATGAGGTCGCCGAAGTAGTTGGGCGAGAGGAAAAGCTGCTGGGCACAGTATTTCACGGTGGGCAGTCCGTGCTGGCGTTGCAGGTTCTGGGCATAGTACTGACGGAGCAGATGCTCAAAGCGGGGCAACAGGTCGGAGTTGGCAGAATGGGCCGACGTGGAGAGTTGCAGGGCGTAGTAGCGGGCTATGAGTTCCAGTATAATGCTGATATACGAAGCAACGATGCGCTGGGTGTGAATGTCATGCGCAGCCGCTCCCCTCCCATCAAGGGGAGGGGCAAGGGGTGGGGTCTGTAACTCCTTCCGTATCAGCTCTAGCAGGCTGACAATGCTCAATCGTTGTTCGTCAGTCAACAGCAGGGCTTCGCTGACGCTGTAGGTAAAATAGGTATAGGCAGGCATGCGTCGGCCCAATTCTGTGTCGCGCAGCAGTTCTGTGTCGAAGAGCAGTGCCCAGCCCTTGGTGTGTATCTCTTCGCCTTGGTCGGTCTTGCCGCCTATCTGTCCGGGAGCCACGCACATCAGTGCATGGCGATGCAGGTCGTACTGCAGTTGTCCGTATGAAAGGTCTTCCAGTTCCTCGTCGCCGATGAACAGACCATAGACATCGTAGTTGTTGAGCGAGTGGCGGCAGTGCTCCAGCTCGTCGTAGTGAATCACTGAGACGAGGGGGTGCAATACCGGTGCACCGATGTAACGAGCGTAGTCGTTGACGTTGTGAACGGGTAGGATCTTTTCCATACTCTGTGATTTTGGTGCAAAGTTACTATTTTTTCTGCCCATAATGTGCAAATATCATAAAAAAGATGTATCTTTGCATCGTAAAATAACAAATTATGGGGCAATTAGCATTTCTTCGGATGTTCATCCTGGTGGCCATATCCATTGATGCGAACGACAATCGCCGACATGTCCATGTATTCTACAAGGGCAAACGGCACCAGCACTCGCTGGCGAAGATATGGATTGAGTCCAACGGACAACAATGCGTTGAGATAGCTGAATCGAGCCTCTCGCCGAAGGACAACGAAATGCTTGTCGCCGCCATCAACCGTCACTGGGAGTTTATCAACGAACAGGTGACAAAGGCATTCAACGGCGAGAAAACCGTATCAATTGACATAGAGAAATAAATACAAATATAGGAGGACCGGATTATGTGTAAAATGAAAGATGTTAACGTGGGTATCAAGGACATGGACTTCAAGTCGCTGCGGGGAAAAATGATAGTACGTCTGACCGATGGGCGGACGGTCATCGTGCCCGTGTCGTTCTTCCCCGACATCAAGCAGATGTCTGTAAAAGAGCGCGAGAAGTGGATGGTGCTCGACGACCAATATTTCACGTTCGAGAACATGACACGCGTTTATTCCGTGCTTGACTTGTTGAAGGCGGCCTAATAGCTTTGAGACTTCCAATAATGATGTCTAACCAAAACAGATTGCGTATGAATCAATAAAAGAACAAAAGACATATAGATAAGAAGCGTTAGCTTTCTATTCTTGTTCCTGAATGAGGATGAATCTGTAATTCTGGTCGGTTAATCAGTAAAATGGTTAGTCGGCCTTTTGTTTTTTTGTCGTACCTTTGCAGCGTGAATCAATCCCCTGAGTTAGGAGGGGACGAGAGGGGCCTGGACAGGCGCAGGCTCTTACGTTAAACATTTAATGGTCTGATAACGCTTGTTCAGACCCCCACCCCCCTAACTTAGGGGGCTTAGAATAGACAATGAGCAAGATTGCATTAGGCACCTGGGCCTGGGGCGCAGGCGCATTTGGAGGAGACAAGGTATTCGGCAGCAAGACCGACGTGGAGAACCTGAAGCCCGTATTCGACGCGGCTATGAAGGCTGGGCTTAGCCTGTGGGATACGGCCACGGCCTACGGCATGGGCGAGTCAGAGAAAATCTTAGGCTCTTTGGCCAAGAACTACAAGCGTGAGCAGGTGGAGATTTCCACGAAGTTCACACCGCAGATAGCCGAGTTCTACGACAACTCAGTGGAGAAGATGGCCGATGCCTCTATTGAGCGTATGGGCTGTGACTACATCGACATCTACTGGATTCACAACCCGATGGACGTGGAACGCTGGACTCCTGGACTGATTTCCCTGCTGCAGAGCGGCAAGGTGAAGCGCGTGGGCGTTTCGAACCATAACATCAAGGAGATTCAGCGTGCCAATGAGATTCTGGGCGAGGCTGGCTTCAAGGTATCGGCTGTGCAGAACCACTTTTCTTTGCTCTATCGAAGCAGCGAGAAGGGCGGCGTACTGGACTACTGCAAAGAAAACGGCATAGAGTTCTGGGCCTACATGGTTTTGGAGCAGGGCGCCCTTTCCGGTAAGTATAACAAGGAGACCCCGCTACCCGCAGAGAGTGAGCGCGGCCAGAAGTACAACCCGGTGCTGCCGCAGTTGGAGGCTCTGACCAACGAGATGACGGCCATCGGCAAGAAGTACGGTGCCTCGTGCTCACAGGTCGGCATCGCCTGGGCTATTGCCAAGGGCACAATGCCCATCATCGGTGCCACGAAGGAGCGCCACGTCATTGAGGCTGCCGAGGCTGCCAAGATTCAGCTGACGGCCGAAGAAGTGGCCCGACTGGAACAACTCGCCGATGCCACAGGCATTGACACCCGTGGCGGTTGGGAACACACGATGGAGTGAGTGAAGAGTGAAGAGTGAAGAGTGAAAAGTGAAGAGTGAAGAGTGAAGAGTGAAAAGTGAAGAATTTGCTACCGCTGTTGTTACTATCCATGATGGTTGCAACTAAAGGAATGGCTCAGGGCGTGATAGATGTGCATAGCCACATCATCACTCCTGAGTTTCTGTCGGCTCTTGAAAGTGAAGGGCGACTCTTGGACGAGGGATTCCCCTTGCCCAAATACGATGCTGAGGCGCATCTGAAGTGGATGGATGAGGCTGGCGTCAAAACGTCGGTGCTGACATTGGCGGCTCCGCAGCCACTGGGTCAGCAGACTCTCCCCAGCCCCCTCCCTTGCAGGGAAGGGAGTAGTTACACTCAAGGCAGTATTAAAACTGAGGCTGAGCAGGGCTTGCAAGGCATCTACTCCCCTCCCTCACAGGGAGGGGGTGGGGGAGAGTCTCTTATCCGCCAATGCAACGAAGCCGCTGCCCGGCTGAAGCAGGAGCATCCCGGACGGTTTCTCTTCTGTGCTGCCCTGCCGCTTCCCGATGTCGATGCTGCCATCCGCGAGGTCATCTATGCACTCGATACGCTGAAGGCTGACGGCATTAAGCTGGCTACGAACGTGCAAGGGCAATATCTTGGCACACCAGAACTGGACACGCTCTTCGCCGTGCTCAATGAGCGTCACGCTGTATTGATACTGCATCCTCACCGGCCAGAACCCGTAAACCGCCAAGTGATGCAGCAGACTCCGCTCGCCATGCAGGAATACCTCTCAGAGACCACTCGTGCCGTCTCGAACATGATCAGCCGTAACGTGTTGGCCCGCTATCATGACATAAAGGTGGTCGTCCCTCATTGTGGAGCCTACCTGCCGTTGGCCGTTCCGCGCATGAAATCGCTGACTCCCGTCATGCAGGCAAACAAGATGATAGGCAATATTGACTGGGAAAAGAATCTTGCAAATCTTTACTACGACCTGGCTGGAGCACACTCGCCCGAGGTTATCCGCATGCTGCTCACCATCACCACGCCCGACCACCTGCTCTATGGCTCCGACTATCCTTACGTGGCACCGCAGGTGCTGACGCAAAGTCTCCAGCGCATGAAGCAGTATCTCACAACGGAACCAGACCTTGCACCTTTCCGTGATATGATTCTCCACAAGAATGCAGAGAGGCTGATGGGCCTGTAGCACGTCAAGTTTCTTGCAGCATGCTAACGCGTCTCACCCCTACTCTCTACAGCAGTCGGGGCAGAGTCCCTTGATGATGAGGTTGGCCGAGTGGGCCTGAAAGCCGGGAGGCAGCAGGACCTGGGGCACAGGCTGCGTGTCCAAGCAGAAGGTCTGCTGACAACGTTCGCAGACGAAGTGGGGATGCTGGTCTTCGTCGTACTGTTCGTCGTGACTGTGGCAGAGCTCATACTTCACACCCTCGCTGCCACCCTCAATGACATGAACGAGGTGCTGCTCGCGGAAGAGCGTCAGCGTGCGGAATATGCCCGACTTGTCGATGGTCAGCAGCTTGCGCTCCAGTTCGGCCAGCGAAAGGGGTCTCAAGGCTCCGGCCAGCGTACGTGCTACGACGATGCGGTTGGCCGTGGGCTTGATGCCGTGGTGTTCTAAGAGTTCTTCGATGTCAATCATGGGTGCGAAGGTACGAAGAATAAAGGACAACGCCACATCTCGAAACGCTAAAAAAAGCTAAAAGCGGGGTTTCAGGTCATTAAAGCAAAAATTATTTGTATATTTGCAGCCGAAATGAAAAGACCTGTATTATTACTATTTTGTCTGACCCTGATGGTTTTTGGCTGCACCCCCGAAAAGCGCGTCACTACGACCGAGAGTGCCGAATGGCAAGCCCACGTCAGATTAGACAGTGCTATAGAATACATAGACCACCAGCGCTACGAGCAGGCCATGCTGCAACTGAAGCGCGCCGAGAAGCTGTTGCCCATCATTCGCAACGACTCATTAGGTTATCGCATTTGTCTTTACATTGGCTGGCTCAACGAACAGGCCGGCAACCACCAGACAGCGCTCGACTACGAGCAGATGACGAAGATGTATGCCGACGCCACGGGCAACCGACACTATATCGTCAATGCCATGATACACCAGATTACCACTCTCAACAATATGGGACAGACCAAGGAGGGACGCCGCATCAACCAGCTGGCCATCAACCGTTATGACAGCCTTGAGCATAACCAGCAATCTACGCTGCTCTGCAACAGCGCCTACTACTTTATGCTTGACGACAGCCTCCAGCAGGCAGAACAGACGGCCTACCGTGCTGCCATGCTGGCCGAAGACTCTACCGCCATGGGCAATGCGCTCAGCGTGCTGAGCCGCATCATGCTGCGCAAGGGCGACAACGAGCAGGCGCAGATTCTCATGTCGATGATTCCGCAGACGGAGAACCTCACGCTGCGCTACAACCGCCTGATGACCGAGAGCGACCTCGAGGAGAGCAGGGGCGACTATCGCAGGGCTCTCGAGACGCAGAAGCTGCTGCGCCAGATGAGCGACTCCATCGCCCAGCAGCGGGCAGCCCTCGACATTCAGCGCGTACAAACCCAGTTTGACCAACAGTGGCACCAGCGCCGCACGGCAGAGCGCAGCTTCAAGCTGAGCCTGCTCATCATCGCCATGCTACTGGGCATGGGCGGCATTATCTACATCTTCTTCCGCCGACAGCAGCAGCACCACCGTGAAATGCAACAGTACATCAGCAACGTGCGTCAGGACATGACCCACCTGCTCTTGCAGCGTGACACACAGCTTGAAGACCTGAAGCAGGTGCTCGACGACCGTATGGAGGAGGTTGAACGCATGAAGCAGAAACTGACGGGTGGCTTTGCCGAAGACCAGATGTACCTGCAGATCAAGGACCTGAAGCAAGGCATCGACGTGCTTAACGCCATCACCAGCCGTCAGAACATCAGCCAGTATGGACGCATGGAGCAGCAGGCAGCCCTGCAGGCCCTGTGGCTCATCGACAGTCCTTTTGCTGCCCAACTCGACAATAGTGACAACCCGCTGACTCCAAAGGAGACGTTCTACATGGTCATGGAGCACTTTGGCATCAGTGATGACGAGAAGCTCGACCTGTTCTGCTGCAGCGAACAGGCCCTGCGTTCCACCAAGAGCCGGCTGAAGAAGAAACTGAAGTAGAACGCTCAACAACCAACAACTAAAAATATGATACGTATCGCATTTCTACTGCTCGTGGCCCTGTGTGCCATGAACATGAAGGGGCAGGAAACCATTGCCCTGAACACGGGCGACATCACTTCGCCCGACATTGATGCTACTACCGGCAAAGTAACGTTCCGCCTCCTGGCTCCCGAAGCCCGGACGGTTGAACTGGAAGGCTCGTTCCTGCCGCCACGTAAGGTGCAGACGCCCTTTGGCGAAATGGAGCAGACGGGACGTGTCTCGCTGACCAAAGGGGCCGACGGGCTCTGGAGCTACACGTCGCAGCCCTTAGAGAGCGAACTGCACACTTACTGTTTCTACGTTGACGGACTGCGCATGCTCGACCCGAGCAACGTTTACCAGCTGCGCGACATTGCCACCTACACCAACTACTTCCTCATCGACGGAGCCTGTTCGAACTATCTGGTCCACGACGTGCCTCATGGCACCCTGGCCAAGGTGTGGTATCCTGCTCCCAAGCTGGGCATGGACCAGCGTCGCATGACCATTTACCTGCCAGCGGGCTACGACGAGGAACAAGGAGCAGGCGGTCAGGGACGTCGCTACCCCGTGCTCTATCTGCTGCATGGTGCCGGTGGCGACGAGAATGCCTGGAGCGAGCTGGGCCGTGCAGCCCAGATACTCGACAACCTCATTGCTCAGGGAAAGGCAGAGCCCATGATTGTCGTCATGCCCAACGGCAATGGTGGCCAGAAGGCCACGCCTGGAGCCTACGAGAACTCCATGTATAAGCCTTCGTTCATGAATGCCCGTACCATGGAAGGCTCCATCGAAGTAGCTTTTCCTGACCTCGTCAGCTGGGTCGATAGCCACTATCGCACCTTGGCCGACAAGCAGCATCGCGCCATTGCCGGTCTCTCCATGGGAGGCTTCCACTCCCTCTATATTTCAGCCAACAACCCGCAGCTCTTCGGCTACGTAGGACTCTTCTCGGCAGCCGTCAGTCGTCAGGGGCAGGGTGAGAACGACTACATCTACAAGCAGCTCGACGAGAAGCTGGGCCGCCAGTTCAGTCCTGCGCCCTCCCTGTATTACATTGCCATTGGGCGTACCGACTTTCTCTATCAGGACAACGTCCAGTTCCGTCAGATGCTCGACCAGAAGGGCTATCAGTACGAATACGTGGAGACCGATGGTGGCCACATCTGGAAGAACTGGCGCATCTATCTGAACCAATTTGTCCCGAAACTGTTTAAATAAAAATACCTATAACCATGAAGAAAACCATATTATTAGTTGGTTTTTTAGCCACACTTACAGTCACGACAATGAATGCACAACCCCAACTACGTGCCGACAACATCGACGAGGTGTTGCAGGCTATGACGCTTGAAGAGAAAGCCAAACTGCTCGTAGGCGGAGCCAACAACTTCTTCGGCACCTCGGCCGTCGTAGGCGGCGAGGCCGACCTCGTAGCTGGTGCTGCCGGTACCACAGCAGCCATTCCCCGTCTGGGCATTCCAGCCACGGTCTTGACCGACGGCCCTGCCGGCGTGCGCATCGACCCCACTCGTCCCGGCACCACCCAGACCTACTACGCCACGGCCTTCCCCATTGGCACCTGCCTGGCCTCTACGTGGAACACCGAACTCGTGCGCCGCGTGGGTGAGGCCATCGGCAATGAGACCAAGGAGTATCGCTGCGACGTCATTCTGGGTCCAGGCATGAACCTGCACCGTAATCCGCTCTGCGGACGTAATTTTGAGTACTACAGCGAAGACCCCTTACTGACGGGCTGGATAGCTGCTGCCTACATCAATGGCGTGCAGAGCCAGGGGGCAGGCGTGTCGGCCAAGCACTTTGCCGTCAACTCTCAGGAGACCGACCGAACCAGCGTCGATGAACGCTTGAGTCCACGTGCCGCTCGCGAGCTCTATCTGCGTGGCTTCGAGATTGCCGTACGTGAGAGTAACCCTTGGACCATCATGGCCTCCTATAATAAGGTAAACGGACAGTTCTCCATGGGCAACCACGACCTGCTCACTAAGATTCTGCGCGACGACTGGGGCTATCGTGGCATCGTCATGACCGACTGGATTGGCATACGCGAGGGACTTCCCACTACTGCTGAGGTACATGCAGGCAACGACCTCATGGAGCCCGGACAGCCCGCTCAGGCTGACGAGATTGTGGCAGGCGTAAAGAATGGCACGTTGAGCATGGCCGATGTTGACCGTAACGTGCGCCGCATGCTGGAGTACATCGTCAAGACTCCCAGCTTCAGCAAGTATCCGGCCAGCAACAAGCCCGACTTCCAGGCTCATGCCGCCATCACGCGTCAGAGTGCCTGCGAGGGCATGGTGCTGCTCAAGAATAATGGCGTGCTGCCCTTCAATCAGCCAACAGCCAGCAGCCAGCAGCCAACAGCCCAAATAAAGACCGTCGCACTATTCGGCGAGAACTCCTACGACTTTCTTTCTGGCGGCACAGGCTCCGGCTGTGTGCATCCGCCCTATGTTGTTGATATGCTCGAAGGCCTGAAGAATGCCGGCATCAGCTCGTCAGCTACACTGACCGACCTTTACAAGAAGTACATCGACTTTGCACGTGTGAAGTTCCAGGCCGAGCGAAACCCCGCCAGGTGGTACCAGAAGGAGATGTTCGGACAGCAGAAGTACCCCGAGATTGGTCTCGACCCCATTGCCGTCATGAACGAGGTGAAGGCGGCCGACGCAGCCATCATCACCATAGGCCGACAAGCTGGCGAGGGAGTCGATCGTGACATCGCCACCGAGTTCAACCTTATCCCCGAGGAGCACAAGCTCATAGTAGATGTCTGCAACCAGTTCCATGCAGCCGGCAAACCCGTCATCGTCATCATCAACAGCGGCTCCGTCATCGAGACGGCTTCTTGGAGCCATTACCCCGATGCCATACTCTGCGCCTGGCAGCCCGGTATGGAGGGAGGCAACAGCGTAGCCGACATTCTGACTGGTAAGGTGTGCCCCAGTGGCAAGCTGACCATGACATGGCCCATTGCAGCCACCGACCATCTCTCCACCCAAAACTTCCCGGGTCTCATAGACTTCTACACTTACGATGCCATGAAGTCCAACGGCCGTGAAGTTCCCGGTTACGACTTCACCGACCACGAAGAAGACATCTACGTAGGCTATCGCTACTTCGACACCTACCAGAAGCCCGTGGCCTACCCCTTCGGTTTCGGCCTCAGCTATACCACGTTCACCTTCTCTGGCCTTAAAGCCAAAGTGCAGAAGGAAAACGTAGAGATACAGGTTACGGTGAAGAATACGGGCCGTGTCAGTGGCAAAGAAGTGGCACAAGTCTATATGCGTGCCCCACAAGGCCAGTTAAACAAGCCCATGCAGGAGCTGAAAGGTTTTGCCAAGACGCGCGAACTGAAGCCCGGTGAGCAGCAAGTGCTCACCATCAGCATCCCCATACGTCTGCTCACGTCGTTCGACGAGGCTGGCAGCCGCTGGTTCCTTGAGGCAGGCAACTACACCTTTGCCGTAGGCTCCTCCAGCCGCGACATAGCCGCCACCGCCACCCTCAAGCTTACAGAATATGCAGAGCCCGTCAGCAACGCGCTCGCCAAGCGTCCCTGACATTCAACACTCAATTCGATACGATGTGCAGTATGTGCGATCCTGTCGATGATGGCATCTGCGATTGTCGGGTCCCCGATTGCATCATACCATCCGTCGACTGGTATCTGTGACACTATTATGCAGGCAGGAGTGAAAACGGCTGTTTGCCAACGTTTAGCGTAGCGCTAAGGCTCGGTTTTCGGCAGCTTCCATGAGTTCTCGCTCGCCGGGGCCTTTGTCGTTGAGGCCGCAGAGGTGCAGAATGCCGTGGATGATGACTCGGTGCAGCTCCTCATCGTAGTCCTTATGGAAGAGTTCGGCGTTGGAGCGTACGGTGTCTAAGGAGATGACCAGGTCGCCGTTGAGCCGGTCGTCCTCGCAGTAGTCGAAGGTGATGATGTCGGTGTAGTAGTCGTGACCGAGGTATTCGCGGTTGACTTGGAGGATGTGTTCGTCGTCGCAGAAGAGGTAGCCCACCTCGCCTACGGTCTTGCCGTAGGTGGCAGCTACGCGACGTATCCATGCCGTTGTGTCGCGGCGGCGGATGTTGGGAAAGCGCACGTTTTCTGAAGAGTAGGTAATCATAGGGCTGATAGGGCTAATGGGGCATATTGGGCAGGAAGCGGCTGACGTCGGTGCCGAAGTGCTGGAGTTCGCGCACCAGCGAGCTACTGACGTTGGCCAGTTGTGGCTCCGCACAAAGGAGTATGGTCTCCACGCCGCTCAGCATGCGGTTTGTGTCGGCTTGTTCGCGCTCGTACTCAAAGTCCTTGACGCTCCTTACGCCTTTCACGATGAACTGTGCTCCTTGCTGGCGGGCAAAGTCGATGGCCAGGCCGTAGTAGGGCTTGACGCTGATGCGGGGCTCGTCGGCGTAGAGTGCCTTGATGGCATCCATGCGCTCCTGTGCCGAGGGCATGTCGGGTTTATGTACTTGGTCGCCTACCACGCCGATGACCAGTTGGTCGAAGAGGGGTAGGGCTCTGGTCACGATGGAGTGGTGACCCACGGTGAAGGGGTTAAAGGACCCCACGAATATTCCGGTTCTCATTTGTCAAAACAGTGTTGGCTCCATAATATTTCCCGAGTAGGGGTTGCGGCCGAAGTGTCGGTAGGCCAGTTCCGTCACCATGCGTCCGCGTGGTGTCCGCTTGATGAAGCCCTCCATGATGAGGAAGGGCTCATAGACCTCCTCGACGGTTCCGGCATCCTCGCCGATGGCGGTGGCAATGGTGGTAATGCCGACGGGTCCGCCACGGAATTTGTCGATGATGGTGAGCAGAATCTTGTTGTCTATCTCGTCGAGTCCGAACTGGTCGATGTTGAGTGCCGTGAGCGAGAGTTTGGTGATGTCGATGTTGATGCTTCCGTTACCCTTAACTTGTGCAAAGTCGCGCACGCGGCGCAGCAGGGCGTTGGCAATGCGGGGCGTGCCGCGTGAGCGCCGGGCTATCTCGATGGCGGCTTCGTCGCTGATGGGTACGCCGAGTATGCTGGCCGAGCGCTTGAGGATCTTCTTCAGCGTCTCCGGCTCGTAGTACTGCAGGTGCATGTTGATGCCGAAGCGTGCCCGCAACGGTGCCGTCAAGAGACCGCTGCGCGTAGTGGCGCCAACGAGGGTAAAGGGGTTCAGATCTATTTGTATGGAGCGGGCCGAGGGGCCTTTGTCTATCATGATGTCGATGCGGTAGTCCTCCATGGCCGAGTAGAGGTACTCCTCGACGACGGGTGAGAGGCGGTGAATCTCGTCAATGAACAAGACGTCGTTACGCTCCAGCGAGGTCAGGATGCCGGCCAGGTCGCCAGGTTTGTCGAGCACTGGTCCGGAGGTAATCTTGAATCCCACGCCCAGCTCGTTGGCAATGATGTTGGAGAGCGTCGTCTTGCCCAGTCCCGGCGGTCCGTGCAGCAGGGTGTGGTCGAGCGGTTCGCCTCGGTATTTGGCAGCCTCCACGAAGACCTCGAGGTTCTCCACCACCTTCTGCTGTCCGCTGAAGTCGCGGAAGCTCAAGGGCCTGAGAGCGTTCTCAAAGTCTTTCTCGCTGCTGCTCAGCTGCTCTTGTCTGATGTCAAAATCTTCGTCCATTGCTTGTCGTTTCGTTTGTTTGTGGGCACAAAAGTACAAACTTTTAAGCGAAAAAGCGGCAAAAGGCGTGTTTTTTTTGCAACTCTGCTCTCATTTCTTGCAAGTTAGAAATATTATTTGTACTTTTGCGACACTAAAAAGACAAAAAACTTAAGACAAGAATGAAACGTTTACTCACCGCTTTCATGACGTTGCTCATGAGTCTGTCAGGCTATGCCTCGACCACGTTGCCCTTGAAGGGAAAATTTTTTCCGGCCGACGACAAACACATTCAGTACATTGGCCGCATCTGTTTCCAAAACCCCAAGCAGCCCCGCTTCACGTTCCCCGGTGTGCAGATTAACGCCCGCTTTACAGGTACGTCGCTGCGCATGGTGGCCAAGCCCCAAAGCGGCTACTTCATGGTTCAGATAGACGGGTCGGAAGCCTTCAAGGTGGCGTTTCGCGGCGAGCGCGACTCGGTAGCCACGTTGGCAACGGCTCTCGGGCGTGGCGAGCACGAGGTGCGCGTCATGTACGTGATTGAGGGCTACGAGCTGAAACCTGAATTTCGGGGTTTCGTGCTCGACCGTGACGGCCAGCTGCTTGACCCGCCTGTCCTGCCGCAGCGCCGCATAGAATTCATCGGCAACAGCATTACTTGCGGCTACGGTAACGAGAGCATAGAGAAGACTGACCCCTTCGAGTACGAGACGGAGAACCACTACTACACCTACGCTCAGCTGACGGCCCGCAACCTTGAGGCGATGGCCCATGTGGTGGCTCGTTCGGGCATTGGCGTATATCGCTCGTACGACGGCCCGAAAACCGGCACGCCCGACAACGTGATGACCACGGAGTACGAATATACCAACCTCTACGACCGTTCGGAGCGCTGGGACTTTGCGCGCTACCAGCCGCACGTGGTGTGCATTAACCTGGGCACGAACGACCTCTCGACCAACAACTACGACGTCAAGCTGCTGAAGCAGGCCTACAAGCGGTTCCTCAAGCAGGTGCGTGGCCATAATCCGCAGGCCAAGATTGTGTATCTCTGTGGCTCCATGCTGGTTGGCAAGGAGCTGGAGATAGCCAGGAAGACCCTCGACGAAGTGGTGGAGGAGGCCCACAAGGACGGGGACAAGGAAGTCTATCGCTTCGACTTCACGCAGCAGACGGGCGACCTCTACTATGGCGCCTCGTGGCACCCTTCAGTCTATCAGCACCAGAAGATGGCCGGTGAGCTGACGGCCTACCTGCGCACGCTGATGGAGTGGTTTTGAAACATTGAATTTTGTATGTGAAGGATTATGAATTATTGTCAAAAAATCGAAGGACTTATCCGTCAGATAGATAATCATCTGATAGACTTGAGTGTTCCACGTGAGCGAGCTCGGCGGCCTACCGATGTCAATTCGGAATTTGTTACAAATAAAGAGCAGGGTGATTGGGCTGAGGGACTTGTGTTTCAGGCTATAAATAATTATTCTTCTCATTATGTGGCAGTAAAATACGGGAAGTCTGACGATGTTATTGCTGGTGAGGAAGGCTTTGCAGATTTCTATGAACAGTATCAAAATGAATTAGACACGATAGGTAAACGCCCAGATCTTCTGTTATTTCGCAGTGAAGATTATGATGAAAGGTTAGGTACAGATATTAGTAGAATATCCCACAACGAAATTGATGACTATGTAAGAAAAGCAATTGCAGGTATTGAAGTCCGTTCAAGTTCGTTTCTTATAGACCGATACAACGAAGTGAAGCATGCAAAATACATGGCTAACGTACATACAATATTTGCTTGTAAGAATCTTTTGTTGAATGATTATCGTGAACTAATGGAAAACCACGAACGGTGCAGAAATTATCTTGACTTAGCGGAAAGTATAACGGAAGATAACCTTAATGTTATCAACTTTAATCTTCCTGTATGGGGTAATACAGGAGAGTTAATGCCAGTTAAAACGACATTAAAGCAACTCAAGGAGGCGTTGACCAGCCTGCAAAAACAACCTAGCCTCTCCATTACGCCAAAGGTAGAAGACTTGAAAGTTGTCTATAAATGGATAAAAACATTTAATGTACCCCACTTCTATTTTCAGGTTTTCTTCGATAAAGTGTATGGAATTTCGTTCGAACAAATTCTTTCTATTGTTGCGGATGCTGACAATGAAGGAAAGAAGTTTGAAATTGGTGGTGACCCGAAAAATCAAAATAAGAAAACCATCAAGGTATATACTACAGAAGCAATGTGTATAGCGTCAAGGGTTGATGAACCTCAGCACTTTAGTGACCGTCGTGAAATGGCTCAAGGACGACTGCTGTTCTATGTAAAGTTTGAGGGAGGAACAGCATATCTTGACACAGAACAGTTTAAGAATTTACTGAATATAGAGGACTTATAGATAATGACATACGCTAATATAGAGAAGAAATATAAGGAAGAGGTAACGGTTGAGCATCGCAAGCAATATGCACAGTTTTTTACACCTGAGCCTGTAGCCCAAGTGATGGCAGAGTGGTTGCTGGCTAATACAAACTTAGAAACAGTACTTGACCCTGCTTTTGGACTCGGTGTTTTAGCCAATGCTGTCACAAAAAAGAAACCGGTCAGAATAGAAGGCTATGAAACAGACATTGTTATGGCGGATTTTGTATTTCAAAACGGAATGGCATCAAATGTGGATTTGCAAGTATCTGACTATATGAAAAGCAATTGGAACGATCAATATGACGGAATCATCTGTAATCCTCCTTATTTTAAATTTCATGACTATGACAATAAGAGTAATATACTGATGGTAGAACAGCGTTTGAAATGTCAGCTCAGTGGATTTACGAATCTGTATGCTCTATTTATGCTGAAGTCAATTCATCAGCTTAAGCCTAATGGCCGTTGTGCTTATATTGTCCCTTCAGAATTTCTAAATGCTGACTATGGCGTTAATGTCAAACAGCAACTACTTGACTCAGGCATGTTACGCCATGTCATCATTATTGATTTCATGGAAAATATTTTCGATGATGCTTTGACGACAGCCTGTCTTATGCTGTTTGCCAATGACTGTCATTCAGAAAGTATATGTTTCTCTTATGTCAAGACCTTGTCAGAACTCCAGACAGTTTATAAAAATTACACGTCTATCGAACGTCAGCAGATAGATAGTGCTGTTAAATGGCGCACCTATTATGCCCCCAAACCCACAGGTAGATATAGGCATTTAGCACCATTCTCCAAATATGCGAAAGTTATGCGTGGCATAGCTACTGGTGACAATCACTATTTTGCTTTGTCTGCTTCGAAAGCTCATAAGCATCGACTGACAGAGAAACAGATGATTCGTTGCGTGTGCAAATCAGCTGACGTACGTACACCTATTTTTACTGACGGACTGTTTGAACAGTTGAAAAACGAAGATAAAAACGTGTATTTGTTTAATGGATGTGCAGACCCTGAAAATGAATCAGTCAAGGCCTATATTAAGGTAGGTGAAGAATCTAAGGCTAATGAACGCTATCTGACATCACAGCGTAACCCTTGGTATTCTTTGGAAAAACGCCCACCAGCACCTATTTGGGTTACAGTTTTTAACCGTAATGGATTGCGGTTTATAAGGAATGAGGCCAATGTTTACAATCTGACAACTTTTCATTGTGTATATCCTGCTGAAAACACGTTATTTCACCAGATAGACTGTGATTTGTTATTTGCTTATTTACAGACGAATTTGGCCAAAGATATTCTTTTGGAAAATAGTCGGGAATACGGTAATGGGCTCATAAAGTTTGAACCAAATGATATCAACAAAGGTATGATGGCAGACCTTGATTTACTTTCAGAAACAGATAAAAAGATAATAAAAGGTCTTTATGCAGACTTTCGTTTGACCCAAAACCCTCAAACGAGAGAAAAAATAGAAAGTATATTTGTTCAAAACTATGTTGAAAACAACTGAATAATAATTAATAAAACACTATGAAACGAATACTAACAACCCTTTTTGTGACTGCATCTTGCATGATTATGCTTGCACAGTCGAACGGTTATCCTATTACCCAAGTACCTTTCACGTCGGTGAAAGTAACTCCTAATACCTTCTGGGGCGACCGCATCAAGGCGGCCCGCGAGGTGACCATTCCGCTGGCTTTCTCGAAGTGTGAGAGTGAGCACCGCTACAAGAACTTTGAAATGGCAGCCTACACGCTGCAGCATCCGGGCCACGCAGGACTGGAAACGCCAGAGTGGGACGTCTCGAAGTTCATGGGTTTCTCGTTCGACGATACCGATGTGTATAAGACCATTGAGGGAGCCAGTTACGTGCTGCAGACCTATCCTGACGAAAAGTTGAAGGCCTACATCGACTCCGTGCTCGACGTGGTGGGGGCTGCCCAGGAGCCTGACGGCTACCTCTACACCGCGCGTACCATTAACCCTAAGCACCCGCACTCGTGGGCCGGCAAGAAACGCTGGGAGGTGGAGGAGATTCTGAGCCACGAGCTGTATAACCTGGGCCACATGGTGGATGCCGCCTGCGCACACTATCAGGCTACGGGCAGCGACAAGTTTCTTAACATAGCCAAGCGCTATGCTGACTGCGTCATCCGTGAGGTAGGACCCAATGCGGGCCAGGCCTGCATCGTGCCTGGGCACCAGATTGCCGAGATGGCGCTGGCTCGCCTGTCGGTACTGACGGGTGAGCGGAAGTACCTGGACGAGGCCAAGTTCCTGCTGGACTATCGTGGCAAGACGGGCCGACGCGACGTCTATTCGCAGAGCGACAAGCCTGTGGTGGAGCAGACCGAGGCCTGGGGTCACGCCGTGCGCGCCGGCTACATGTATGCCGGTATGGCCGACGTGGCAGCGCTGACGGGCGACTCAACCTACATCAAGGCCATTGACAAGATTACGGAGAACATCATCGGCAGGAAGTACTACATCACTGGCGGCGTGGGAGCCCGCCATGAGGGCGAGGCCTTCGGAGCCGACTACGAACTGCCGAACCTGACGGCCTACAACGAGACGTGTGCAGCTATCTCGATGGTTTATCTCTTCCAGCGTATGTTCCTGTTGCACGGCGACGCCAAGTACATAGACTGTCTGGAGCGTACGCTCTACAACGGCGTCATCAGCGGCATGTCGGTCGATGGAGGCCGCTTCTTCTATCCCAACCCCCTGAGTGCCGACGGCGAGTACAAGTTCAATGCCGACAATACCAACACGCGCCAGCCTTGGTTCGGCTGCGCCTGCTGTCCGAGCAACCTCTGCCGCTTCATACCCTCGTTCCCCGGCTACATGTATGCCGTGAAGGACAACAAAGTGTATGTCAACCTCTTTGCAGCCAACACCGCGAGCATGCAGGTGGAAGGCAAGGACGTGGAGATAGAGCAGGTAACGAATTATCCGTGGGATGGTGACATTGCTATCCGTGTGCTGAAGAACAAAGCCAAGGACTTCAACTTGGCCATCCGTATTCCTGGTTGGCTGAAGGAACCCGTGCCCAGTGACCTGTATGAGTTTGTCAACGAGGCCGACGATGCTCACTCGTGCTTGGTGAAGGTCAACGGTGAACTGGCTCAGGGACAGATGGACAAGGGCTACTTAGTCATTAACCGCCAGTGGAAGAAGGGCGACGTGGTGACGATTCACTTCGACATGCCTGTTCGTACTGTCAAGGCCAACGACCGCGTGGCAGCCGACCGTGGCCGACTGGCCGTGGAGCGTGGCCCGCTGGTCTATTGTGCTGAGTCGTTCGACCAGTCGTTCGACCTGTTCAGTTTCGTGCTGAGCGATAAGCCGCTGTTCCAGGTTGAACCATTCACCCTCGACACCCCCCACATGACGTTCAATGCCATCAGCGCGGTTGGGCAGGCAGTGCACCGCATGCCCAGCGGACAGTTAGGCATGCTGGACACGCGCATCAAGCTCATACCCTACTATGCCTGGAACCACCGTGGAGCCGGAAAGATGGATGTCTGGCTGCTCAGCGACCTTTCGAAAATAGGTAGATAAAACCTAATAAAACGTAATTTGTAATTTGTAAATCGTAAATTCTTTATACCTTTGCAGCGTTTTAACAATTAAGAAGATATGAAGATAGCATTAATCGGCTACGGCAAGATGGGCAAGATGATAGAGCAGATAGCCCTGGAGCGTGGCCACGAAATTGTGAGTATCATCGACATTGACAACCAGCAGGACTTTGAGAGCCCGTCCTTTGCCTCGGCCGACGTCGCCATAGAGTTTACCGCCCCGCAGGCAGCCTACGGCAACTACCTGAAGGCCTGGGCCAAAGGCGTGAAGGTGGTAAGCGGCTCTACGGGCTGGATGAAGGAGCACGGCGAGGACGTGCGCAGGGCCTGTACTGGCGGACAGACCCTCTTCTGGGCATCGAACTTCAGCATCGGCGTTGCCATCTTCTCGGCCGTCAACCGCTATTTGGCCAAGATTATGAATGAGTTTCCGCAGTACGACGTGGAGCTGGAGGAGACGCACCACGTGCACAAGCTCGACCACCCCAGCGGCACGGCTATTACGCTGGCCGAAGAGATTGTGGAGCGCATAGACCGTAAGGAGTCGTGGGCCGAAGAAACCACCGACCCGAAGCTGCTGCGCGTCGATCACATACGCCGTGGTGAGGTGGCGGGCATTCACAGCGTGCGTTACGACTCGGAGGCCGACCTCATCACCATCAGCCACGACGCCCACTCGCGCAAGGGGTTTGCCCTCGGTGCCGTCCTGGCTGCCGAATACACTCAGCAGCACGAAGGGTTGCTGACGATATCAGACATGTTTAAGTTTTAAGCAATGGTAGAAAAGAATCAATTGAACATGAAGAAGCAGTGGGCGAAGTTCATTGTCGTCCTTGTGCTTTATCTGCTGTTCCTGCTGTGGGTGAAGTCATGGTGGGGACTACTTGTGGTGCCGTTCATCTTCGACATCTACATCACGAAGAAAATCAAGTGGCAGTGGTGGCGCGAGAGCGAAGGTCCCGTGCGCTTCATCATGTCGTGGGTCGATGCGCTGGTGTTTGCCCTCGTTGCCGTCTATTTCATCAACCTGTTCTTCTTCCAGAACTATGTCATTCCCTCCAGCTCGCTCGAGAAGTCGCTGCTGACGGGTGACTACCTCTTCGTGTCGAAGGTGTCGTACGGTCCGCGCATTCCAGAGACGCCGCTCACCATGCCGCTGACGCAGCACACGCTGCCCGTCGTGGAGTGTAAGAGCTATCTGGAGTGGCCCCATTGGGACTACCGCCGCGTAAAAGGCTTTGGAAAGGTGGAGTTGAACGACATCGTGGTGTTCAACTATCCGTCGGGCGACACGCTGTGTTCTGACCTGCGCTATCAGGCTGACGACTTCTACCGCCTGTGCTACGCCCTGGGCTACCAGTCGTACCCCAACCGCCCGAACCCGAACGAGCTGACTGCCGAGCAGCGCCTCAAGTTCTACCAGCAGGTGTATCAGTTAGGGCGCCGGCAGATAGAGGCTAATCCCGGTGAGTACGGCAGCATCATAACCCGTCCCACCGACCGCCGCGAGAACTACGTGAAGCGCTGCGTCGGCCTGCCCGGCCAGGAGTTGCAAATCAAGAATCGCGTGGTCTATCTGGACGGCAAGCCCAACAAGGAGCCCGACAACGTGCAATACACCTACTGGCTCAAGCTGAAGCAGCACCTGCCCGAGGAGCTGATTGCTGACCTGGGCATTACCAACGAGGAGCTGGGCATCCTGAACGCCACGGGCTACATGCCCATGACCAAGCGCACCGTGGCAGAACTCTCGAAGCGCAAGGACCTCGTAGAGCGCTTAGAGGTCAATACCGAGGCCAACGAGTGGGACATCTACCCGCTGAACGGCAACAAGCACTGGACGCGCGACAACTACGGCCCGGTATGGATTCCGAAGAAGAACGAGACGCTACTGCTGAACCTCGACATCCTGCCCATCTACGAGCGTTGCATCCGTGCCTACGAAGGCAACAAGCTGGAGGTCAGGAATGGCAAGATATACATCAACGACAAGCTGACCGATCGCTACACCTTCAAGATGGACTACTACTGGATGATGGGCGACAACCGCCACAACTCGGCCGACTCCCGCTACTGGGGCTTCGTGCCCGAGGACCACATCGTGGGAAAGCC
>ODAJ011979076.1_pt1 | contig 19844 bp, 14 predicted proteins | sample 1539241 | NCBI WGS metagenome assembly ODAJ01 (sample SAMN02144231, study PRJEB22623) | gut metagenome | biome: sheep rumen | host: Ovis aries | place: New Zealand | reverse complement strand
TGCCTGGAAACTGCCACCAACAAGGGGCAACTTTGACAGCAACACGGGAAACAGTATGTGAAAACCGGGGCGGCGGTATCGCTGCGGCGGGACGGGGGATTTATATACCTCCCGGCGCACCGTCCGGGGAATGATCTAACTGCGATCAGATCATTCCCCGGACTTCATCGGGCGAAGCATTCTGCTCGCTGCGGCTCCCAGAATCCTCCGCCCTGGCTGACGTGAAAGCTGGCTGCCCATAAGCCGCATCCACCTTTCGCGCCAGCCGTGCGCCGGAAGGTATAACTCACTAGACCTTGCGAGCAAGGTCGTTCGCCAAAGGCGGGCTCCGCCCTCCCTTGGAACCCTCCCGTATGCCGACAGTGCCATATTCATCGCGGGGGAACATGGCCGCTGCCGCCATCTGTTTTCATATTCTATGTACAAAACATGGTGGGTGTTTATTACATAGAATATGAAAACCAAAAGACAACATGATCATAAAAATGTAAGACATATTGTCTTTTGTAGAAGAACGCGGTAGAGTTGACAAGCAAAATTGAGGTTATTAAAAACCAAAAATATTTTTGCATAACCTATTGACAGCAAGGAACGAGGATGTTATAATTCAACCATCAAAGGTTATCGATAACCAAGGAGGTCGTGAACTTGCTAAATACTAACGAAGTGGAAGAGCTGCGGACTCGTGATTATGCAAAAACGATTTGGTCGATCGAAAGTGCCTGCCGTGGAGCAGGCTTTTCTGATCGAACGATCTTTGCTGCGTCATATGTGTTGATGCGGGCGCTCGAAGACTATCAGATCAGCGTAGACTCAATCGACTATTATTTCAAAACTGCGAATGAGATGTACACTCGAGAGCTTTTTATCCGTCAATCCCTTGAGGGTTGCTGGGACAAAATCCGCGAATTAAAGTATAAGTTTACTGCAGATGACTTTAAGGCGGTTCTCTTGTTCTATAACGGAAGCGGGAATAAGGGATGGGATGGCGCAACACCAGATGGTGTTTCTCGTTTAGCCGCAAAGATTCTGAACGTCAAGCCCGGCATGAAGATTCTGGATATCGGAACCGGTATGGGTAACTTTATACGTGAATGTTTCATTATTGAGCCTTCTGCGGATTATGTTGGTCTGGATATTAACACAGACATGACAGTCGTTGCTGGTATTCGCGCTGAGATCCTAGGTGGAAACATTGAAGTCAAGCTTGGAAACCTGTTCGATGGTGAATCAGTTGATGGTCAATATGATGCGGCCTTTGCAAATTACCCTATGGGGTTACGTGCTCGCGGTGCTGGCAGCTTGGGTGAAGATTACATTCGGAAGATTTCCAAGGAAGACCCCGAGTATGCCAGACTCAGTTCTCTTGATTGGGTTTTTAATAAGAAAGTATACGATTGCATTGCTGGACCTGGCCGAGTAGTGTGTTTGATGGCCAATGGGAGCACTTGGAATACCATCGACAAAAAAATTCGGCGCTATTTCATGGAGCGTGGAACCGTTGAGATGGTCATCTCTTTGCCTTCACGTATTTTTGAAAATACCAGTGTAGGAGCGACCATGCTTGTTTTAAGTCACGGAAACACCAAAACGATGATGGTAGACGCATCTGAACTATGCGAAAAAGGGCGTCGTATCAATATCATCACTGAAGAGAATATCCAAAAAATACTGGACGCGTGCGAGCATGAATCTGAAATCAGCTGCTACGTCACATTCGATCAAATCAAAGAAAAACAGTTTAACTTGAGCCCTGCTGCCTATCTTGACGGTGAAGAAGAGAAGATTGAGAACGGTGTTGAGCTGGGTACACTCGTTTCTATTACAAGAGGCGCACAACTTCAGGCTTCTACATTGGATGAGATGTCGTCATCAGTCGTAACTGAATATCAATATCTGATGTTGGCAAATATCCAGAACGGAATCATCGATGACGAATTGCCCTATCTGCGTGAGATAGATAATAAGTTGGAAAAATACTGTCTCAAAAACAATAACCTGATTCTTTCAAAGAACGGGGCCCCGTTCAAGGTAGCAGTTTCTGAAGTTAAAGAAGGACAGCACATTCTCGCAAACGGGAATCTTTATGTAATGACAGTAGATGAGACGCGTGCTGATCCCTATTATTTGAAGGCATATCTGGAGAGCGAAAAAGGGACTGCTGCACTGAAGCGCATCACCGTAGGAACAACCATTCCAAACCTTGGCGTTGAGCAGCTGAAGAAACTGATCGTTCCCCTTCCACCGCTGGATGAGCAGAAGCAGGTTGCAGATGAATACAGGGCCTGCGTAACGGAACTGAAGGTCCTCCGCCGAAAGATAGCAAAGACACTTGATCGCATGAGCCATGTCTACGACAACAGCAGGGAGGTCTGATTGTTGGTTCTGGAATATACAGAATTTGAAGATCTGATGGACGAACTCACGCACCGCTTTTCAAAGGCAAATGCCGACGGAACCTTACATGATCTTCTTGAAAAAATTGGTTGGAGCGATCTGTTGACAAACGAGGCTGAGCCACTCCACACATTCGCCAACGGGAAAATCCTCGTAATAGGCGAACAAACGGTTCCGATCGACAAGCTTCGGATGACTGTAAACAAGCTCGGCTTAGATATCAACCGCTTCGAATTTGAACTGGACTATGAAGCTGCTCAGACCTATAACTACGGTAAGCTCGCTTATAGCTCTCAGTACCGGGTGATCCTTGTTGGTGCCATACCACATAGTACAACCGGAACCGGCCAGTCCGGTAGTCTTCTTGCTGAGCTGGAGAGCCATCCGGATAAATACCCGCGCACGGTTGCCCTCCGAACAGAGGAGGGGACGCTAAAAATCACAAAAAGTAACTTTAAAAAAGCTCTGGAGATGCTGAAAGAAGAAAACTATATAGCCGCATAAGAGGGAGCACCATGCTCTGCTCCTTGCGGTTTGTGCTGGGAGGTATCCTGTGGTATAATATGTAAAGTATTATGCCTGCTTATAGTGAATTGTCCTGGTTGAAAGGAATGAATGCAGAATGCTTGGAGCCATTATCGGCGATATTGCCGGTTCTCGGTTTGAGTGGAACAACATCAAAACGAAAGATTTTGAATTGCTGACTGCCATCGGCCGCTGCAGGCCGACAGATGACAGTATCATGTCCCTTGCGGTCGCCAAGGCCATTCTGAACTGCAATGGTGACTATGCGCAGCTTGACAAGCAAGCCGTTTCATGCATGCAGGAGCTTGGGCGGAAATACCCCCACGCTGGGTACGGCGGGAAGTTCCACAGATGGATCTATGCAGACGATCCGCGCCCCTACAACAGCTTTGGTAACGGGGCAGCCATGCGTGTGAGCCCTGCCGGATTCGCAGCGTCTTCACTTGAAGAAGCAATGTCGCTTGCGCGAGCTGTCACGCAGGTCACCCATAATCACCCGGAGGGCATGAAGGCGACCGAAGCTGTTTCCGCTGCCATTTACATGGCCCGAAGCGGGAAGAGCATGCTGGAGATCCGGGACTTCATCGAAAGCAAATACTATAAAATCAACTTTACGCTGGACAGTATCCGTCCTACGTATTCTTTTGACGTGACTTGCCAGGGCAGCGTACCTCAGGCGTTCGAGGCCTTCTTTGAGTCCACCGATTTTGAAGATGCCATTCGCAACGCGATCTCTATCGGCGGAGATAGCGATACCATTGCGGCTATCACCGGCAGCATGGCGGAAGCCTATTACGGGATTCCAAATGATCTGCGCAAGCTCGCGTTGACCTTTCTGGACAAGACCCAGCTCGACATTCTGAACGCTTTTGAGACAAAATTCGGAATGATCGTCGAAAAAAACGTGAGTAAGGATGTGTCCCGCCCCGTGAGTTTTATGCCGGAAAAGAAAACCGAAACAGCTGATCGGCACCAGTCCATGTTTGATGCTATGGACGCAGCCGATCAGGCACAGCACAGCATCGACATCGTCTCCCGGGAAACGACGGCCAATCAGCTGTACAACCATCTTTTTGAAGCTTGCAACATTCTCCGCGGGCCGATCGACCAGGACGACTATAAGTCATACGTGATCCCGATCCTGTTTTTCAAGCGACTGTCGGATGTTTACGACGAAGAGGCTGCCGACAACGAGCAGAAGTACGGCGAGGACATTGATCTCTACCCTGAAGAAGAACTGCATGCGTTTGTCATTCCGGAGGGCTGTCACTGGAAAGATGTCCGCGAGACCAGCGAGGATGTCGGCAAGGCCATCGTGGACGCAATGATGGGCATTGAGCATGCAAACCCCGATACGCTGGCGGGTCTGTTTTCCTCTTTTGACGATGCAAACTGGACCGATAAAACCAAGCTGGATGACGAGCGGCTGAAGGATCTGATCGAGCACATGTCCGCGCTTCCTGTCGGCAACCGGAATTATTCCGCCGACGTAATGGGTGACGCTTATGAATACCTGATCAAGAAGTTTGCCGACATGAGCAAGAAAAATGCCGGTGAATTCTACACGCCGCGTTCCGTGGTCAAGCTGATGGTTCGTCTGCTGCAGCCCAAATCCGGCGAATCGGTGTACGACCCTGCCTGCGGAACCGGCGGCATGTTGATCGAGGCCATCCGCAACATGGAGGACGAGAAAGCCTCTTACGGAAAGATCTACGGGCAGGAAAAGAATCTGTCCACCTCTGCCATTGCGCGCATGAACCTGTTCCTCCACGGAGCAAAGGAGTTCAAAATCGTCCGCGAGGATACCCTCCGAAAGCCTATGTTCATCCACAACGGCCAGCTGCAGCAGTTTGACTGCGTCCTGGCCAATCCGCCTTTCGGCCTTGACCACTGGGGTGCAGAAATCTTCGAGAACGATCAATGGGGCCGCAACCTCTGGGGCAGTCCGACAGATTCCAACGCGGACTTTGCCTGGCTTCAGCACATGTACAAATCCATGCGCCCCGGCAAAGGCCGCTGCGCGGTCGTGATGCCGCAAGGCGTCCTGTTCCATGGCGGGCGCGAGGGTGTGATCCGGCAGAAGATGATCGAGACCGACTGCATCGAGTGCGTGATCACACTGGTGGGCAACCTGTTCTACGGAGCCGGTGTCTCTGCCTGCATCCTGTTTCTGAACAACAACAAACCGCTGGCCCACCGGCATAAGATCTGCATGATCGACGCTTCCGGTATTTATACCGCTCAGCGCGCCAAGAACATCATGACCGAAGCGGACACCGACAAGGTTTATTCTCTTTGGACGGACTACAAAAACGTCATTGACCGATGCGCAATTGTCGATCTCGATACGATCCGGGAAAAGGGATATACCCTCTCGGTCAATACCTATATCGAAAAATCCCCGGCACCGCCGATAGACCCGGCCAAGGTGCGCCGTGAGTTTATGGAAGCACTGAAAGAAGTGCAGGAGAGCGAAGCGGCGCTCATGAAACTGCTGAAGGAGGGAGGATACATCGATGGCTAATCGCATTACGCTGGATGAACTGAAATCCTACCTCTGGCAGTCGGCGGTCCTCCTCCGCACCAATATCGACGCCGGTGCATACAAGCAGTACATTTTTCCGCTGATGTTCTTCAAGAGGATCTGCGATGTGTATGACGAAGAGACCGCGCAGGCCATGGAGGATTACGGCGAAGACATTGACCTCTACCCAGAGCATGAGCTGCACAAGTTCATCGTCCCCAAGGGACACCACTGGAATGATGTCCGCCAGGTGACCGAGGACGTCGGTGCAGCCATCGTCTCTGCGTTCCGGGAAATTGAAAAGGCCAACGGCGAAAAGATGGTCGGCATCTTCGGAGACGGAGCCTGGACCAATAAAAACCGCCTGCCGGATCGCTTGCTCCGCGACCTGCTGGAGCACTTCTCCTCTCGCAATCTCTCCCTGGAAAACTGCCCGGAGGACGAGCTCGGGCAGGGTTACGAATATCTGATCAAGAAGTTTGCCGATGACAGCGGCCATACCGCCCAGGAATTCTATACCAACCGTACCGTCGTCCATCTGATGACGGAGATGCTGCAGCCCCAGAGCGGGGAGTCCGTTTACGACCCCACCTGCGGCAGCGCCGGCATGCTGATCTCCTGCATTGCCTACCTTAAAGATCATGGCAAAGAATGGCGGAACCTCCAGGTCTATGGGCAGGAAATCAACCAGCTGACCAGCGCCATCGGCCGCATGAATCTGTTCCTTCATGGTGTTGAGGATTTTCACATCGTCAATGACGACACACTGAAAAACCCGGCGTTCATCGAACATGGCCAGCTCAAGCAGTTTGATCTGGTACTGGCCAATCCGCCCTACTCTATCAAGCAGTGGGATCGAGGCGCCTTTGAAAATGATAAATACGGTCGTAACTTTCTCGGCACACCGCCTCAGGGCCGTGCGGACTATGCGTTCTTTCAGCATATTCTGAAGAGCCTGAAGCCGGACACCGGCCGCTGTGCGATCCTTTTTCCGCATGGCGTCCTGTTCCGCAATGAAGAGAAGGATATGCGCGAAAAGCTGGTACGCAGTGATCTGGTGGAATGTGTTGTCGGCCTTGGCCCGAATCTGTTTTTCAACGCACCGATGGAGGCCTGCATCGTGATCTGCCGGACTAACAAGCCCCTGGAGCGCCGCGGTAAGATCCTGCTGATCAACGCCGTCAAGGAAGTTACCCGAAAGAACGCGCAGAGCTATCTGGAAGACGAACATATCGAGCATATTGCCTCAACTTACCGGAACTTCCAGGATGAGGAAGGCTACGCAAAGGTCGTCACCCTGGAAGACGTGGAAAAGCAGAATTTCTCCCTCAGCATTCCCCTCTATGTCCGTGGGACAAGCGGAACTACGGAACCGATCAAGTCCTTGGACGAATGTATTGATGACTGGATCTCCCAAAGCGTCAATGTGCAGGCTTCCCTGCAGACGCTGACAGATCTCCTGGGACAGGCAGGTGAAGAGAATGGCTAAAGTGAAACTCGGCGAAGTGGCAAGAGAATATAAAGCGACTGTAAAGGACGTGGTCGGTCTTCCCGTTGTCGGTCTCGAACATCTGATTCCCGGCCAGGTCGAGTTGACCCAGTGGAGCGAGGATGCCGACAATACCTTCACAAAAAGCTTTAAGAAGGGGCAGATGCTGTTCGGCCGCCGCCGGGCATATCTGAAAAAGGCCGCACTTGCCCCCTTTGACGGGATCTGCTCGGGAGATATCACGGTGATTGAGGCGATCCCGGAAAGAATCATGCCGGAGCTGCTACCCTTCGTGATTCAGAATGACAGCCTGTTTGACTATGCCGTAGAGAAGTCCGCAGGCTCCCTCTCCCCGCGCGTCAAATGGGAGCATCTGAAAAACTACGAGTTTGAACTGCCGGAAATGGATCACCAGAGTGAGCTGGTCGATCTGCTCTGGGCGATGACCAGAACAAAAAAGGCATACAAGGAGCTTGTAAAACAGACCGATGAGCTTGTGAAATCGCAATTTTGCGCTGGCTTGAGAGGCGGTGAGCTCTGTGCCTGAGTACCGCTTCGATGAGATCGCAATCAACAGCAAAGAGAAGAAAAAGCCGACCGAAGAGGACAAGAACACGTATATCGGCCTTGAGCATCTGGATACCGGTTCGCTGACCGTTTCCCGCTGGGGATCGGAGATTGCTCCGACTGGAGATAAACTCGTTATGCGCAAGGGAGACGTCCTTTTCGGCAAGCGCCGTGCTTATCAGAAAAAAGTGGCCATTGCACCTTTTGATGGGATCTTCTCTGCACATGGAATGGTTCTCCGGCCTAGAGAAGAAGTCATTACCAAGGATTTCTTTCCGCTCTTTATCAGCTCTGATTATTTTCTGGATGCGGCCATCAAGATCTCGGTGGGTTCTCTTTCCCCTACGATTAACTGGAGCGATCTGAAAGAGCTTACCTTTACCATCCCGACACTGGAGGAACAGAAAAAGCTGGCGCCTGTGATTTGGGCAGCAATTGATACTAAAAACGCCTATAAAAAGCTGCTTCTCGGTATTGATGAACTTGTGAAGTCGCAATTTATCGAGATGTTTTATGGGAAAGGGTATCCGGAGCATAAGCTTAAAGAGTTATGTTCAAAGATAACAGACGGCACACATAAGACGCCAAATTATCAAGACAGCGGAATTACATTCATTTCCGCAAAGAACATTATAGACGGCAAGCTGAGCTTCGATGATGTAAAGTACATTACCACAGAGGAATACAAGGAAATACAAAAACGCTGTATGACAGAACCCGGGGATGTACTGATGGCTAAAAGCGGATCCCTTGGAACAGTAGCAATTATTGATACGGATCAACCTCTCGGTTTGTTCGAAAGCTTAGCGGTCTTGAAGTACAACAGAGCGAAATTGAACGGTATATTCTTGAAAGAACAGCTACGTTCAGACACTGCTCAAAGGCAGCTGATGGCTGGCGTAAAGGGAGTTGCAGTGAAGCACCTTCACTTGAATGTGATATCGGAGGTGCCGGTGATTGTGCCTCCAATTGATATACAGCGCCAGTTTGCAGCTTTTGTGGAACAGAGCGATAAATCAAAATTTGAACTGGCGCAAGCGATTTCCAGAATCGACGATATGATCAAAGCTCTCATGCAGGGCTGAATGCCGTATGCGTGGTATAATCTTCTCCCAATAATGCTTGATGGAGGGAAGATTATGCGTACACAGATGATTGCTGAGATAGAAAAAGCCATGCAGACCTGCCTGAGCAGTGTGCAGATGGAGCAGCTGCATAATGTACTGCTCTCTGTGATGGGCACAGAGAGCAGTACAGGCTGTGATGAGCAGGAATTGACCAAATCGCTGGACACTTATATCGCCGCCAAGCGGGTCGAGGGATGTTCAGAAAAAACGCTGCGTTACTATGAGTCGACGATCCGCAACATGCTTCTCTCCGTGGGGAAGCTGGCCAAGGAGATTTCAACTGACGACCTCCGATGGTATCTGGACTGCTATCAGCGCAGGAACAACGCCAGCAAGGTAACGGTGGACAATGTCCGCCGCATCCTGTCCAGCTTCTTTTCCTGGCTGGAGGAGGAAAACCTGATCTTGAAAAGCCCGGTGCGCCGAATCCACAAGGTTAAAACCGGCAAAACCGTCAAGGAAACCTATACGGATGAAGCGCTGGAGATCATGCGTGATCATTGCGAAAACACACGTGATCTTGCCATCATCGACCTGCTCTCTTCCACCGGAATGCGTGTCGGGGAGCTGGTCAAGCTCAACCGAGAGGACATCAATTTTCAGGAGCGGGAGTGCATTGTCTTCGGAAAGGGCGACAAAGAACGCAAAGTTTATTTCGATGCCCGGACGAAGATCCATTTGCAGAGGTATCTGGACAGTCGCCGCGATACCGACCCGGCCTTGTTCGTCACGCTGCAGGCTCCGCACAACCGCCTTATGATCAGCGGCGTGGAGATCCGCTTGCGGGAGCTTGGCCGCCGTCTGGGAATCCCCAAAGTACACCCGCACAAATTCCGGCGAACGCTGGCGACCATGGCTATTGACAAAGGCATGCCCATCGAGCAGGTGCAGCAGCTCCTCGGCCACCAAAGCGTGGACACCACGCTGCAATACGCGATGGTGAATCAGAATAACGTGAAACTGTCACACCACAGGTTTATCGGATAATCAGTTTGTAATCGCAATTTATCGAGATGTTCGGAGATGTCGCTATCGATAAATGTGCTTGGCCAGTTGAGAAAATGGAGGAGATCTTTTCTATCACCTCAAGTCGCCGAATCCTAAAATCCGAGTGGAAATCAGAAGGTAATGTTCCGTTTATAAGGGTTCGGGATATGGTACAGTTGGCAAATGGAGAACCACTGACGAATGAGTTCTATGTCTCCGATGAATTCTACAATAGTCGACCTGAGGAAGAAAAGACGCATGCAGGAGATATTATTGTATCTGCAACCAGCACTATTGGAAAAACGTACGTGATTAAAGAAGGCGAACGGTTCTATTTCAAGGATGCAGATGTACTTCTGTTTAGAAAGGAAAAGCCTATCAACGGGATTTTCTTCACGTATGGATTAACCATGCCAACTTTGTGGAGTCAGATTGAGCCAGGTTTAGGGGCAACAACCGTAGCGCATTTTCTGATCTCAAAAGCATGTAAGTTGTTACAACCATTACCACCAATGGAGTTACAGAATAGATTCGCGGCGATAGTCGAACAGAGCGATAAATCAAAATTTGTCGTTGAGCAGTTACTAAATATCTTTCATCATATACATCTGACAGTTAAGGAGGATTGAATATGGCTCCAAAAGAATATGAGCGAAAAGGAAAAGAGGCGTCGCCGGTTCTGGCAATCTGCTATGATTTTGATAAAACGCTTTCCCCCGATGATATGCAGGCGCAAGGCTATATCCAGTCCGTTGGTTACGACGTGAGCGATTTCTGGAAAGAATCAAACGGGCTTGCAGAAGAGAATGATATGGATCAGAATCTTGCTTACATGTTCATGATGAAGCGAGAAGCGGAAGGTCGGATCATTTTCAATCGACAGGCGCTGGAGGAATACGGCGCAAAGGTCAGCCTGTTCCCCGGTGTTGACACCTGGTTTGAAAGAATTCGTGAATACGGAAAAAGCAAAGGCGTTATTGTTGAGCATTACATCATATCCTCGGGCCTGAAGGAGATGATTGAAGGGACCTCTGTCGCAAAGGCCGGTGCTTTTGAAAAGGTCTATGCAAGTTCCTTTTACTATAACGACCGCGGTGTAGCACAATGGCCGGCACAGGTTGTGAACTATACGAACAAGACGCAGTTCCTCTTTCGTATTGAGAAAGGCGTTCTGGATGTGAACGACTCCGGTGTTAATGATTATTTTGCACCAAATGAGATTCGTGTCCCCTTCCGCAACATGATTTATATTGGTGACAGCGCAACAGATATCCCTTGCATGAAACTGGTGAACTCATACGGTGGTCACTCTATCGGGGTCTATAATGCAGACACGAAGGAAAAGAGCAAAGTCTATCAAATGATTCGGGATAACCGCATTAAGTACTTTGCGCCGGCAGATTACACCGATGGATCAGAGCTGGACCAGCTGGTTAAAGCTATCATTGATCGCACGGTTACCAACGAAAAGCTGGAAACCATCAGCTATGCCTGCAAGCGGGAGACCGTAGAGGAAGATAAAGCAAGTAACGAAGAAGAGCGGGAGAAGCTCGAAAAGATTCTCGCGTTGGAGAGTAGTGGAAGCTTTGCGAACACGCATGCTGCGATTAAAGATCTGAGCAAGTATACTTCCTGGAATCCCGAAGAGCTTGAACTTTTGTTCTCAATCGCTTTGAGCAATGGTCAGGTAAAATACATACTGACTGATTTGGACATTGCTGCTTTCTATCAAAAGCTGCTCAAAAAACAGAAAGCAAAATCTGAAAATGCAAGGGCTGTCCAGGCGATTTTAGATAAACACATTTCTGAGGACGAAAAAAACTGACGGAGGGCAGAGATATGCCGAGTAGTTTTAGTGAACAGAACGTAGAAGATATGGTGATTCATACTCTCCAGCAGAACGGCTGGGAGTATATCCCCGCGGGAGAGCTTCCCCGTGCGGAGTCCGACGTCATGGTGGAGTCACACCTGCGCGAGGCGCTGATCCGCCTGAACCCCTGCATCGCCGAGAATCCGAACCATGCCGATACGGTCATCTACAAGCTGCGTGCATTGATCGCCACAGTGCGCCCGCATGATCTGGTGACGCAGAATGAGCGGTTCAAAAAGCTGATCTTTGAAGAAAACAGCTTCCCGTTCGACAAGGACGGGCGGTCGATCAGCATTCGCTTTTTCGACTACGACAACCCGGAGAACAACCGCTTTGTGGTGACCAACCAGTGGGCATATCCGCAGGCCTCAGGCGGAAAGCGGCTGGATATCGTCCTGCTGATCAACGGCTTCCCCGTGGCGATCGGCGAAATGAAATCCCCGGTCCGGCCTTCCATCAGCTGGATGGACGGTGCCGGCGACATTCTCAACTATGAGAAGTCGATCCCGGAGATGTTCGTGACCAATATCTTCAACTTTGCCACCGAGGGCAAATGCTTCCGCTATGGTTCCATCAATGCCCCGGTAACTCTCTGGGGGCCTTGGTATGCGGATATCCCTCATGCGGAGGGTGACTTCTCCAAGGTGCAGGCGAGTGTAGCGTCAATTACCCGGAAAGAGGTCATTCTGGATTTGTTCCGGTACTTTACTCTGTTCTCTACGGACAAGCACAACCGGAAGATCAAGGTGGTCTGCCGCTACCAGCAGTATGAAGGTGCCAACCTCATCGTCAACCGCGTCAAGGCCGGTTATCCCAAGAAAGGCCTGATCTGGCACTTCCAGGGCAGCGGCAAATCCCTGCTCATGGTGTTCGCCGCGCAGAAACTCCGTATGATGAAGGAACTGAACGCTCCGACGGTCATCATCGTGAACGACCGCATTGACCTCAGCGGTCAGATTTTCGGTACCTTCTCCATGGCGGATGTGCCGAATCTGGTTCCGGCCGATACCAACGCAGAGCTGACACGTCTGCTGAAAGCGGACACCCGCAAGGTCATTATCACAAAGATTTTTGAATTTGCGAAGATCACAGAGGCGATCAATTTCCGTGACAACATCATTGTCATGGTGGATGAAGCGCACCGTACGCAGGAAGGCGACCTTGGTGCACGTATGCGTATGGCGCTACCCAATGCTTTCTTCTTCGGCCTGACCGGCACACCCATCAACAAGTTGGATAAGAATACCTTTGCCACCTTCGGCGCGGTGGAAGACCGCACCGGATATATGAGCAGGTATTCCTTCGCGGATTCCGTCGCTGACAAGGCCACCTTGCCGCTGCACTTTGAGCCCGTTCCCGTGAAGCTCCATGTCGACCAGGCGGCCATTGATGAGGCCTTTGCCCAGCTTGCGGATGAGGCAGACCTGTCCGAAGAAGAGCGGTCTAAAGTCGCTCGCAAAGTCCGTATGTCCGCGATCATGAAGGATCCAAAGCGTATTCGCGCCGTCTGCGAACACATTGCGGAGCACTTCATGACCAAGGTGAACCCCAATGGCTTCAAGGCGCAGGTGGTTTGCTATGACCGCGAATGCTGCGTTCTGTATAAAAAAGAACTGGATCGGCTGCTGGGTGAGACGATCTCCACAATCGTCATGGACACCAATAACGACAAAGCTGACGAGTACAAACAGTGGCGCCGCAGTCGTGATGAGGAAGCCAAGATCTTGGATGATTTCCGCGATCCCAACAACCCGCTGCAGATCGTGATCGTGACCAGTAAGCTTCTGACCGGCTTTGACGCACCGGTGCTACAGGTCATGTATCTGGACAAGCCGATGAAGGATCATACGTTGCTCCAGGCGATCTGCCGCACGAACCGCGTCTATAATCAGGACAAGACCTACGGACTGATCGTGGACTATATCGGCATCTTTGACGATGTTGCCAAGGCACTGTTCTTTGATTCTGAATCGGTCGAGAAGGTTATTTCCAACATAGAGAGCGTAAAGGGGAAGATCCCCGAGATGGTGGCTGCTTGTGTCAACTTCTTCCCCGGAGTGGACCGCACCCGTGACGATTGGGAGGGTCTGGTTGCCGCGCAGGACTGCCTGCCTGATGACGAAGCGAAGGATAGCTTCGGCGCGTTCTACCGAGCCTTGAACCGTGTGTGGAACGCTTTGTCTCCGGATGCCTGCTTGAACACCTATAAGGCGGACTATAAGTGGCTCTCCAAAGTCTATGATTCCATTCGCCCGACCGATGAGCGCGGCCGCCTGATTTGGGCAGCGCTCGGGGCAAAGACGCTGCAGTTGGTTCATGACAACATCTACGTCGAAAGCGTTGAAAAAGACGAGGATATCCTCGCCATGGACGCTCAGATCATTGAGAAGTTTATTTCCGGAGACACGACGCTGGAGAAGAAACGCCGTAAAGTTGAGGTTGATCTGGCTGCTATTATCTTCGCCCATCCCAACGATCCGCAGTTTGTTGCACTCGGAGAACGGATGGAGAAGCTCCGGGAGGAGCATGAAGCCGGCCTCCTCACCAGCATCCAGTTCTTGAAAGCGCTGCTTGCCTTGGCAAAAGATGCGGTTCAGATCATGAAGCAGCAGAACAATACTGTTTCGGAGGATCCAACTGTAAAGGGTAAAGCTGCTCTGACAGAGCTGTTTCAGAGTGTGCGAAATGAAAACACCCCAGTCATCGTAGAGCGCATCGTCAACGACATCGACGGTATCGTAAAGATCGTCCGTTTCCCAGGCTGGCAGAACGTTGCTACAGGTCGTCGAGAGATCAGCAGGAACCTTAGAGATGTCATTATGCGTAAGTATCGAATAAAAGACCAGGATGTTTTTAAAAAAGCCTATGAATACGTAGAGCAGTACTATTGATCGAAGGAGATAGAAAATGGGTAATTCAAAATACTTGGACAGTCTATCCTCGGAAGAGTACAAGAGTTTAACAAGGAAGCTCTGGACTATTCAAAATCATAGGTGCTTTATTTGTGGTGAAGAAATTGATCTAGATCTGAATCCGACGAATATTGATCATATCAAGCCCCTAGTGACCGGAGGCAAGGACGATGAGTCAAATTTTGCTCTGGCTCATGAAAACTGCAACAAGTCAAAGCAGGATGCGGATCTGGTCGTTGCACGGGCAATGGCAAGATTGCAAAAAATCATTAAAGGTGCCGAGGAAAAGCATGAGACACCTTCCTTAAAGCATGTTCTGGCTGCAAACGGAGGATCAAAGTTCGATTTTTCTTACAAAATCACAGACGGCAAACTCAGCTATGCGTTTTCTCAGACTGGTGATGATACAATCCGAACGACCGAGATTTTCCTTGACGAGCTCTCCAAAGAAAAAACTGCCTTTATCAGAGTCCCGCTTCAATACCTGTATCATGATGAAGTCATCAATCCGCGCGGAATCAATAGTTCTATTGGGCTGCTGATCAAAGAATTCCATAAGGGAAATCCGCAGCTTCATGTCAGCCTGGCCAGAATTGATGATGGTAAAATCAAAATCTTTGACGGGCAGCATAAAGCCGTTGCGCAGATCATGCTGGGAACTCGGGAACTAATCGTTAGACTGTTTGTCGATACCGATGTTGACAGGATGATTGAAACCAACACAACCGCCGGAAGCAAGCTGAAGCAGATCGCCTTTGATAAATCTATTGTACGTCAGCTTCATGACACCCTTTATGCTGAAAGAATACGGAAATACCAAGCTGATCACGGTTTGCCAGATGATAATTTTAACTTTTCCGAAGCCAATTTAGTGGATCATTTTAAAGGTGAGCGCGGCAATATACGAACGTACATCATCAACAGCCAAAAGAATCTCGTCACAAAAAACGCAGATAACAAACTACAATCGTACATCAATTTTGAAGGCAGAGGCTCTGATTTGCCGTTATCATACTCGACCTTTGAAAAGACACTGTTGTCACGCTTCATAAATGCGAAGACGATTCTGAGTACACCTCTTGATTATCGCGCAGAAGAAGGATTAAATCCGAGGGTCCTCGAGAAAGAGCAGCTAATCCAGCTTTGCAATATCCTTGCAGAAGAGCTGCTGATCGGGCGGTATAGAACAGAAATCGGAATATATCGGATCGAGAACAAAATTGCGGAAGGAAAAGATAAAGATATTACAGATGATCACCTCGCAGCATATCGCATTTTCAAAGAAGAAATCATGTATAACTGGATCCAATACATTGAGTTGCTTATCAAGCATTTCTTCAGCATGACTGGAGAACTCTATGATGATCAGAATCTTTTTCAGATCAAATTCCCGGACCAGTTGTGGATGAATATCCGTGCCTTTATTCGAAATCTGAGAGATCTGCCGCTATGGAGGGATCGGACAATGGCCTCTACGGTGTTTGGGGGGAAGCAGGTTTATGATTATTGGAATACTGCGTTTCGGACTGGAAAAACTCCAGACGGGACACTTGTACTATCGAGGCCAATCAATGTTGTCGAAATGATTAAGTCGTAGTGATGGCTTTTCTTACGGAAAACTATGACCGCTCCCGGAAAGCCGACAATCAAAAATATATAAAAGTTGACTAAAAGCAAAAATGGACCCGGAATCACTATGTGTCGTTATCTGACGGCGCAAGTGATTCCGGGTACCCTTCCATTAATCAAGATGTGTTTTCTGTGTTACCATTCGCAGATATTCCACCACATTTTCGGTCAAGACATTCAGCAAGACCTGCTGACTGAAGATTGGTTAAACAAATAATTTTACCCAATCTTACCCAATAAAACCAAGTAACCTCCTGTTAATTCATAGCTGATCCCACCTAAACGAAAGGAGAAAAGAAATAGTAAAAGTTCAGAATTCAATTGAAATTCAGGATATATTTGCATAAATAAGGACAGTTAGTTGCTTTCTCTAGCGAGATGTCTAATCAAGTTGATTGGATAGAAGCTTGGTTAATCGCGGAAAGAAAAACAAAAATTAACCAATCTTTAACCAATGTTTTAACCAATCGGATGTGCCGGGATTGTCTAATTGGTTAATAATCCCACATGTCTAGACAATCTTTTAGACAATAAATAAATACTGCCGCTGCCCTGGATCTGTATACAAACGCACGAAACAGTTGACAAATCTAGTTTCACCAAGTATTATTTAACTGAAACCAAATTCACTGAATCTAAAATCAGCATAAAAGGAGGGCTCCTTATGTTTGTTGCCAGATCGGAAGAGCTTTCTCAACTTGTGTCGGCAATGAAAAGAAGCAATCACGCTGCGCTTGTCTACGGAAAGCGGCGTGTCGGTAAAACGAGGCTAATTAAGGAGGCCTTGCAACAGCAGGACAAAACAGCTATTTATTATGAATGCATCAAGGGTACTGTAAAGGAAAATGTGGATGCTTTTGTGAAGGTGCTGCTTGCGGAGCGGGTGCTGCCATTTGCGTCCTCATTTGACACGTTCCAGGATGTTTTCGCGTTTCTGAATTCTCTTCCCAGAGAGTTTGTTGTTGTCATTGACGAATACCCCTATCTGAGCACTTTTGTAGAATCCCAAAAGATCGATTCTGTTTTCCAGAGCATCGTGGATACAAAGCTTGACAACATCAGCCTGATCCTCTCCGGCTCACAGATCAGCGTCATGAAGAACCTGCTGGAAGAAAAAGATGCCCTTTATGGACGCTTTGGCCTAATTATCCATTTGCAGGAGTTAAACTACCGGGAAGCGGCGGCCTTCTATCCTTCCAAGACACCCTATGAGAAGATAGCGTTTTACAGTGTTTTCGGCGGCTCACCTTTCGTTCTTCAACAGCTGCGCGATGAAGAAACGCTGGAAGAGAACATTATCCGGACGATCCTGACCCCCAGCAATCCAGTCAACCTGTACGCAGCCAATATTCTGCTGTCCGATTACACCAACGCCGTAAACGCGGAGCGGATTCTGGCAGCTCTCGGCAACGGAAAGAAAAGGTATACGGAGCTTGAGAACAAACTGCAATCCAACAGCACGGGGAATCTTGCCAAGCAAATGAAATCCTTGGCATCCATGGAACTGGTGCGTCAGGTAGCGCCAATTAACAAGCCTAATGACGCGAAAAAGAAATATTATGAGATCAATGATAATCTGATACGCTTTTACTATGCCTATGTTTACCCCAACAAGAGCTCACTGCAAATGATAGGCGCGCGCACATTCTTTGAACAGATCGTCGCACCTACGCTGTTGTCCGAGTTCGTCCCACACCGATTTGAAGAGCTGTGCCGGAGCTTTTTCTCACAGCTTGCCAAAAGCGGCAAACTCCCCGGAATCACGAACATCGGCACTTATTACTACGATGATCCTGCCCGTCGTCGGAACGGTGAATTTGATGTTGCCCTCGAGTTCGGAGATAAATATGAGATTTATGAAGCGAAGTATTACCAGAATCCAATGACACTCGATGAAATCCACAGGGAAGCAGGCCAGGTTCGAGAAATCGACGCGCTGAAAGTCGTTCGTCTGGGCTTCATTGCTGCTAACGGTTTTGCAGAGCGGGAGGACGGATATACGTACTACAATGGTGAGGATCTGTATCGGCTGTAAATTTGTCAGAATAATGACTATATTGATGACCATGATAGTGACTATGATACCGAGCATGATATGTGACTTATAACTCTGTTTGACTATTCCAGAACACTGTATAAAAGAGATGAGATGATGCATAGTTAGGGGATACAGGCCATCCTGTTTCAGGCATAACAATTCTATAAAAAATAAAACACACGAGAGCCGACAAATGACAAAAAAACCGGAATCAGATTCGCCCTTTGACGGTGCTGATTCCGGGGTTGTTGCTACTATATACCTGCCAGATTCTCAGTGATTTGGTCGAAGAAATCCTGACTCCACACAGCAAGTTTGTTTGAATCCTTGATAAACGGCAGGACATCCTGCTTAGCCTGATCGTAGTCAATCGTCGAAAAACGAGCGCGGAGCAGGCCTTTCAGCTGGCCAATATCCAACGGTGCCTCCGTTTCAAGAAATTCGGACTGCCGGAGACGTGCTTCCAGATGCTGCAGATTGACCGGCGTATTCATGGAAAGGTAGAACACATAGTCATAGAGATCGCGGCCTTTGATGCGATTTTTCCATGCCCGGCAGAGAACGGCATGTACCTTTCCGGCAAAGAGGGAGGGCTGATCATAAAGGCATATCTCATATGGGCTGGGCAGCAACCGATATCTATGCTCAAAGCCGGCAAAGGGTGGGGGATTTGTGTCGATTTCAAACTTGACCTTGATTAGCTCGTTCGGCGCGATGGATCGTGCAAGCCGATCATCCGCATAGAACAGAAGGATGTGCTCCTTCGTGTTTCCTTTCAGGAAGGCGGATTGGACAGCAGAGTCCACCGTCTTTTCCCGCTCCTCCGCCTTGAAATTGAGACCGTAGGAGCGGATTTCCTTCTCCAGCGCAGGCAGATATTCGCCAAGATCAAAGCTCTCCGGAGCCATTAGGGAAAAGTCCAAATCTTCGGAGAAGCGATCCAGCCCGTAGAAGATCCGCAGCGCCGTTCCGCCATAGAACGCCGCGTGCTTAAAGAATCCTGCACGGCTCAGTCCGCACAATACGATTTCCTGAATAATCTCCTTGATTGCGTTTTTCTTGTCAGTCGAAGTCTGCGGCTCGTAAGAGCGTAGCATCTGCTCAAGTATTTGTTGCATGTCGGATCTCCTTTCTGATCCAGGATCGAAGCAGCTTATGATTCTTTGTCTGATACAGCGCCGCAAGCTGCTCCATTTCTGCGAGGTCGAGCTCCAGAAACGTCTGTCGGTCGATTCGCAGGTTTTCAAACAGCAATTGTTCCAGTTCCGAGCGATTTGCACAGGGCGAAAGCTTATACAGTTCATCACAGACTGCCTTTTCCGGTGTGGCCAAGCGATAGCTGTATCCATTTTCGATCAGCGGCAGGATGCCATAGGAAAATGCTTCATATGCTATATCACGATAGCTGAAAACTCCGAACGGCGTTTCAAACTGCTTAGCCCGCTTTTTATCAAAAGTTGCAGAAGTAAATTGATGGACTGCCTCCGGAATCAAGCCGTGTTGAGCAAGAGCATATTCAAAAGACAGATAGGACGGACCATAGATGCTCGCTGCAAGAAGGTGTCCTGGAGTATGTGGATCGGTCTCATACAACCCGCGCACAACTCGGGTCAGTTCGCCGCTTTTCACCATTCGCTCAATCTTCTTTGCCGGGCTGGCGTAGCTTTTCAGTTCGTCCATCAAGACAAGATGAGTTTTTAGCATATTTTCACCACCAATTGCAATATTACTGCAATTATTGGAGAAAATCAAGCAAATTATTCCGAACTAGTTTAAAAG
>ODAJ012169959.1_pt1 | contig 19863 bp, 13 predicted proteins | sample 1539241 | NCBI WGS metagenome assembly ODAJ01 (sample SAMN02144231, study PRJEB22623) | gut metagenome | biome: sheep rumen | host: Ovis aries | place: New Zealand | reverse complement strand
AGCCTTGCTGGCGCAAGGCGAGGAGGACAAGGCAAAAAGCACCGAAAAAGGCCGCTGAGAGGCGTGTTCGGATTGGCGCCGTCAGGCTAGGGGAGCGCAGCGGCGCTCCGGCGGGAAGATTCCGCAGAAAGCTCGCGCGCAGCGTGAGAATGGGACAGAACAAGCGGATAGGATGCTGCTATCATACTGCATAACCGAGAAAATGTCAATATGGTTACAGAAACTTACAAATAATTCATTTCTTCCCCACCCTTCCCCCAAATCCGCCCTCGATTCTGCTCCGCTTACCCCACCTGGCCCGCTGCGCTCCCGGCTGCAAGGGAGGCGCGCAGAAGACGTAATCCGGCGCGCCCGGGCTTGGAGAGGGGCACAGGCGGCGCGAATGGATATTCCGCGGCATTATGCAGCTTCTTCGGTGAAATATACAAAAACCAATGCATGAATATGGAAAAATTCCCTATAGCTTCGCAAAGAATATGCTTGAAGAATTGAGAAAAGCAGCGTATAATGACTTTTGATATAGTATGGGATCCTTGTAACGATCCGGTATCCGGCCTTCCGCTCAGCGCGGAAGCTGAAAGATTCACGCGCGCGTGATACGGTTCCGCGCAGCAGAAGGAGGAACCCTATGGGCAAAAAGTGGAAACAGCTGCTCTCGTTCCTGCTGATCGCCGCCATGATCCTCTCGCTCGGCGTTTCCGGCTTTGCAGCCGGGCTGGCCGATGAGAGTGCGGAGGAGCAGCTCGAGGAAGGGGAGACCCCCATCCTCAACGAAGAGTACGAAGAGGGCGAAGACAGCCGGACTCTCCCGATGGAAGAGTACGACCCGGCTGCGCTCGGCGTCCAGAAGCTCGGTCTGATCGAGGAAGACGCCGAAGAGCTCACCCCCATGGACGAGGTGGATCTGAACAAGGTCGTCCGCGTGTCCATCTTCCTGGACGCGCCGTCCACGCTGGACGCGGGCTTCGCGCAGAAAGGCATCGCCAATAACCAGGCAGCCATCGCCTACCGCGACGGCCTGCTCAGCGAGCAGGATCTGATGACGGCCGAGATCGAGGCCGAGATCGGCCATGCGCTCAACGTGCACTGGAACCTGACGCTCGCGGTCAACGCTATTTCCGCGGATCTGAGCCTTGCTGAGATGGTCATGGTCGAGGCGCTCCCCGGCGTCGCCTCCGTCAAGCGCGAGAACCTCTATCTTGCGCAGGAGGACAGCGCCGCAGACCCCAACACGGCCAATACCAGTCGATACATGGTCGGAGCGACGGCGGCCTGGGCCGCCGGCTATACCGGCGCGGGCAGCCGCATCGCCATCATCGACACCGGCCTTGACACCGACCACCAGTCCTTCGACGCGGCTGCTTTCCAGTATGCCATCGACAAGGTGAACGCGCAGCGAGAGGAGAACGGCGAAGCGGCGATCGTCCTCATGACGGAGAGCGACGTCGGGGCTGTTTGGGAGCAGCTGAACATCGCTGGCCGCCTCGGCTCCGCCGACGGCGTCTACCGCGATGCGAAGGTCCCCTTCGCCGCCAACTATGTCGATGGGAACACCACGGTCACCCATCTGAACGACTCGCAGGGCGAGCATGGCTCTCATGTCGCGGGCATCGCGGCGGCCAACCGCTACATCAAGAGCGGCTCGAGCTACAATGACGCAGCCTCCTCGGTCTATGCCGTCGGCATGGCGCCGGACGCCCAGCTGCTCGTCATGAAGGTCTTCGGCGAGAAAGGCGGCGCCTACGACTCCGACTACATGGTGGCCATCGAGGACGCGATCCTGCTCGACGCGGACGCTGCGAACCTCTCCCTCGGCTCCGCATCTCCCGGCTTTACCTATGACAGCTACTACCAGAAAGTGCTCAATAAGCTCGCCGCGCGCGCGAAAAACGAGGGCATGGTCGTCACGATCTCCGCGGGCAACTCCGGCGCCTTTACCGATAATACGCCCACGGAGCTCTACGCCGAGGACATCAGCTGGCACACCGGCGGTACCCCCGGTACCTTCATCAACAGCCTCTGCGTGGCCTCCGCCGACAACATCGGCAACACTGGCATGCCGCTGGTCTTCAACGGCAGTCAGAACGTCTTCTATACCGACGGCAGCGAGGGCCCCGCGATGTCCTCTGTCGCAGGGAGCTATAGCTACGTCTATATCGACGCGCCGGGCGACGAGACCGACTACAGTACGGTCGACAGCGCCGAGAGCCTCTCCGGCAAGATCGTCATCGTCAACCGCGGCGGTAACAAGTTCTCAGAAAAGGGCAACAATGCGATTGCTTTCAGCCCCAAGGGCCTGATCGTGGCCAACAATCAGGGCGGGACGATCGGCATGACCTTGGAAGGATTCAACGGCAGCTTCCCGATGGTCTCCATCACGCTGGCTGACGCCGAGACGATCAAGGCCAACTCCACGAAGGGGACCACCGGCGGCATCAACTATTACACCGGCACTGTGGAGGTAACGGATACGGTAGCCTCCGGCGGGAACGGTTCGCGCGAGAATGCCGAGATCAGCGACTTCAGCTCCTGGGGCGTTCCCGGCTCGCTCGTCATGAAGCCGGAGATCACCGCACCCGGCGGCAGCATCTACTCCGTATACGGCACCAATAAGGACTCCAATGACAATATAAACGGCGGCTCCGATCAGTATGAGCTCATGAGCGGCACCTCCATGGCTGCGCCGCATGTGGCGGGCCTCGCGGCAGTCGTAGCGCAGTATCTGCGCGATAACGACCTCTCCGCCGCGAACAGCGCGCTGACCGCGAACTACTCCACGCGCGCCATCATCCAGAGCCTGCTGATGTCCACGGCGACGCCGATGAAGAACGGCGGTCTCTATCTGCCCATCCTTCAGCAGGGCGCGGGTCTCGCGGAGGTCTGCAAGGCCGTCACCGCCTCCACCGTGCTGATGATGAACAACGCCGGCATGGCCACCGAGCTCGGCTCCGCTGCCGACGGCAAGGTCAAGGTCGAGCTGGGCGACGATCCCGGCCGCGTCGGGCAGTACAGCTTCAGCTACACGCTCTATAACATCACCAATACCGATCTGCGCTTTGAACTGCGGACCGATCTCTTCACGCAGGCGATCGACGGCGAGAACCTCTCCCGCCTCACCGCGCCTCTTGCCGCCGATGTCAGCTACGTCTGGAACGGCTCCGGCTCCCAGCCGGCGGGACACGACGTTAACCGTGACGGCAAAACCAACAATTCCGACGTCCAGGCCATCCTCGACTATCTCAGCGGCGAGAACGACGGCAGCCGCCTCGATCTCGCAGCAGGCGATATGGACGGCGACGTCACGCTCACCACGCAGGACGCCCAGCAGCTGATCGACTGGCAGGCGCAGGCGCCCGCGGGCGGCTATGTCGTCGCGGCACATAGCAGCGCGCAGGTCACGGTCAACATCTCGATCCCCGAAGGTGCACTGAGCGACCGTCCCAACGGCGCTTACATCGAGGGCTTCTCCTACGCCGAGTGCGTCACCGCCGACGCCGAGGGCGTGAGCTATGCGCACACGCACAGCATCCCCATCCTGGGCTACTACGGCTCCTGGACGGATCCCTCCATGTTTGACAACTGCTCCTATGTCGACGCTCTCTACGGCAGCGAGCAGGAGAACTACTCCGGCGCGACCAACACCAACTACCTCACCCTGGCCTACAGCGGCACGACCACGAAGTTCAGCGGCAACCCCTACATGGTCGAGGATGAGTTCCCTGCGGAGCGTCTGGCTGTAAACAGCAGCTCCAAGTTCGGCAGCATCTTCTACAACATGATCCGTGCGGCCGGCACGACGGGCTTCGCCGTCTCCAGGATCGACGCGCTTCAGGGCGACGTCGACCAGGTGCTGAGCGCAACTGTGACCGGCAACGACGTTCTCGGCTGCTGGTACTACACGAACCAGGGCACTTGGCAGAACACCGGCACGAAGTCCTACTCCGTGAACAAGTCCGCGGCTGACTTCGGCCTTGCCGAGGGCGATTCCTTCCGCATCGGCTTCTACGCCATCCCCGAGTACAACGCCCTCGTGAATGCCGCCAATCCTCTGGACGGCAACGCTGGCCACCTCGACGACGCGGGCCTCAGCGATGTGATCGAGAGCAACGATCTCGGCTCCGGCGCCTTCGTCGGCTTCGATTTCACCGTTGACGATGTCGCCCCGACGATCACGGAGGCCACGCTCAGCGGCAGCACCCTCAGCATCACCGCAAGCGACAACCTGAACCTCGCCTACGTGGCCGTGATGTCGCTCGACGGCGAGACCAAGTACGCCGAGCGGGCGCCCGGCCAGAGCACCTTCACCGTCTCGCTCGATGCCTCCGACGCCATTGCCAACGCGCAGAGCTATGTGGCGGTCTTCGCCGCCGACTACGCCGGCAACGAGGTCGCCCGTGCTGTCAAAGTCAACGACAACGCCTATGTCGACAAGGTGGTCTACGTCCTCTCCGACGGGCCTGCTGCGGGCAATGAGTATGTCGTCGCCAATATCAACGCCGCCGGCAGCGGGTACATCGTCGGCCATACCGATGAGAATGTGAACAGCCAGCTTGTAACGGTGCTCCCCGCAACTGACGACATCGACGCCCCCTACATTGACAGCGCCGACGTCAACGCCACCTCCGTGTGGACGGTGTCCGTCAACGACAGCGGCAACTATTTGCTTAAGAATGGCAGCAACTATCTTGGCCGCAAGAATAATTCCCAGACGTCCCTTCGTGCGCCTACCGATTCCAGCTATGCTGCCTGGACTTTCAGCAGCAACAGTCTGACTATGACTGTCAGCAACCGCACCTACTATCTCCGCTGCTCCGACGGCGCCTATACGCTCAATCTTAAGACCTCCAACACTTACTTCTTTGTGAAGACCACCGTCCGCACTGAGATCGATCCCGCTGAGATCAATCCCTATGTTCCTACCGATATCAGGCTGACGCCGGAGTCCCTGGATCTCTACAAGGGCAACACCGCTTCGCTTGTCGCCAAGGTGATCCCGCTCACCGCGGAGAATCGCACGGTCTCCTGGTCGAGCAGCAACAACAGCGTTGCGACCGTCGATGAAAACGGCAATGTCACTGCTGTCGGCGCCGGCAGCTGCACCATCACGGCGACGTCCAACGGCGACAACAGCGTGAGCAAATCCGTGGATGTGAATGTCCTCGCCGTCGACAAGATCTTGAATGGCATCATCTGGGACGAGCAGAGCGGGGTCTACTTCTCCTCCTTCAACGCCAGCTCGCTGCCGACCTGGAGCAAGAGCAGCAATACGGACAAGGAGCTTCCGCTGACCTCCGCCTTTATGCAGAGCAGCTCCACGCTCTACGCCGGCACGCTCGACACCAGCACTGCCGAGACCACGCTCTACACGGTGAACCGGAGCAGCTACGCGCTCACGGAGAAAGGCCAGAACTATGTCTACGCGACCGACATGGCCATCGGCGCAACCACGTATTCTAACTACGTCGGCTTCGCCTACACCTCTGGCTATAACCTGGTTGCCGGCCCGCTGGAGCCGGGGGACGACGGTGAAGGCGGCACTTATACCGGTCTTCCTTACGCTGGTCTTAACTGCAGCGAGACCACCGGCGGCGCATGGCTTGCCGGTATCGCCTGCAAGTCCCGCAGAGCAGACGGCGGTACCTATTATGTCCTCGACGAGAACGGCGTCATCTGGACGACGACGCTCAGCTTGAACAGCGCAGGCGACGGCTTTGAGTTCTCTACGCCGACCAAGTTCGTCGAGACCGGCATCTCTACCTCCTTCCTGTACCAGAACCTCTACTACGACGGCACCTACCTGTACTGGACGCACACCGACGGCGAATTTGCCGAGCTCATCATCATCCGTGTGGACGACAAGAAGATCTACCATGCCGGCAACTTCGGCTCCAACGTCTGGCCCGCGACCGGTCTGTATGTCAACGGCAGCGTCGTCCCCGACTCTGTTGAGGAGCCTGCCGAGCTCGAGGCCGATCTGAGCGGCCTGCAGCCTGTCGCCACGCGCGAAGAGCTGCTGACGGAGGACATCGTCGAGCGCATGACCCTCATGGGCTTTGACCTCTCCGGCTATTTCGCGGATGCGTCGGAGAAGGAGGAAGTCCTCGACGAGAACGAGCTGCCTCTGGACGAGGAGCCCGTTGAAACCGAGGAGCCCGTCGAGACCGAAGAGCCTGTCGAGACCGAGGAGCCTGCCGAGACCGAGGAGCCCGCTCCCGCTGCGGAGGAGGGTGAGGGCGGCCAGAGCGCGTTCGGTTCGCTGACCGCTTTCCGCGGCGCATACGCCCCGGCTTCGGCCGAGCCCAACGCCTCCGGCGAGGCCGAGACCTCTGCCGACAATACGGTGACGATCACGCTCAGCGAGAGCGTCCTGTCCAAAAACGGCCTCTTCACCGTGACCTACGATCCTGCTGTGCTGACCTACGTCAGCTGCGAGAGCAGCCTCAGTTACAAGTCCGTCCACGCGGACAGCGGCACGATCACCTTCGCCTATGCCGATAGGGACGGCGTTGCAGCGAACAGCCCCATCGCCGCGCTGCACTTCACCACCACCGGCGCGAAGACGACAGCCACCATCAGCACCACCCAGCGCAACGGCGAGCTGAACCTGACCGAGTCCGAGACCGTTACGGTCGGCGAGAGTTCGTATGTTCACACCAACACTGCGAACTTCCAGGGACGAATCGAGCTTCGTTTCCATGTGCATATCAGCGACGTCGCTCTGGCGGATCCGAACGCATATGCGGTGCTTACGCTGAACGACTGCGAGGTGACTACGCTGATCAGCGCAGCGCCTACCAGCACGTATGACGGTGTGCTCCGCCGTCTGTTCAAGATCCCTGTCAATTCGACGGAGATGCGAGACGAAGTCGTGCTGCGGCTGTATGACGGAAACGGCAATCTGCTCCCGCTTGCGGATAAAAACGGCGCAGATGTGACTTCCACCGGCTATAAGTATTCCCTGATGCAGTATCTCAAGGATGCACAGGAAAAGGGCACCGCCAAGATGAAGGCGCTGGCCGTGGCGGCGGAAAACTACGGCACTGCGGCACAGCTGTATTTCAACTACAAGGCTGACGGCCTGGCGGCTGCGGACGCAGTGACGGAGGTTACGCTGGCGGAATTTGAACCTTTCGCACCGGTGTACGAAGGCACGCTTCCCGAAGCCGTGACAAGGAATACGAGTGCGGTTGCATTCGAGGCTGATAATACCGTTCGGCAGTACTTCTACCTGAAGAGCGGGACGGATCTCTCCACGCTGACCTTCACGGTGGACGGGAAGACCGTGACGCCTTTGAAGCGGGGCAATCTCTACTATACCGAGGTTGCCAACGTTTCCGCAAACAGGCTGGACGAGGCGCATGTGTTTACGGTATCGGACGGCGTGAACACATACACGATCACGTTCAGCGCGCTGAGCTACGGATACCGGGCCATGACCAGCGGTACTGCCGGTGTAAATATCATCAATCTGGTCAAGGCTCTGTATCTCTACAATCAGGCCGCGAACGCATACTTTGGCTGAACACAGTTCCCGAAGCGGAGCGCGGGCAGGACCTGCGCTCCGACAAAAAAGACTTGCAATTCCAATAGAACTGAGATAAAATAATAAAGAAGAAATAGTATTTCCGCAGGAGAGTCCGCGGAAAAGGAGGAAAACATGATTTATACGGATCCGAAGATCGAGTTCATTCGTTTCGGCGGAGAATGCGATATCATCACCAGCTCCTGCACGGAGGATGATTATTTCTGCGAACTTGAGGGCGAACATTTCTGATCACTCGCATTCGGTGAAACGATAAAAAACGAAGCAGACAAGCCTCGGGCTCAGCCCGGGGCCTGTCTGCTATATATTGTCCTCCGAGTTGCGGACGGACGTTTCACGCCGCCCCCTGCGGGCTTGTGCGGAATCGCAGGCGCGGTGCGGGGATACGGCGGGCGGCGGCCCTGCGACAATACCGGATCGCGTCCGCGCCTTCTTTTCAAAAAATAGGGCTTGCAATGGGGCGGGCGCATAGTGTATAATGTATTGGACTTTCTTTAGAGACAAAAACAGTCTGACATATACTGACAGAGAGGAAGCATTCAATGGAAACCAAAAACATTCGCAACATCGCCCTCCTGGGCCACGGCAACAGCGGTAAGACCAGCCTTGCCGAGAGCATGCTCTTCGTCACCGGCGCGATCGACCGCCAGGGCAAAGTCTCCGACGGCAATACCGTCTGCGACTACGACCCCGAAGAGATCAAGCGCCAGATCACCATCGCCGCCTCCCTCGCTCCCGTGAGCTTCGCCGGCAGGAAGATCAACGTGCTGGACTGCCCGGGTTACTTTGACTTCGTCGGCGAGGTCCTCTGCGCCCTGCGCGCGGTGGAAGTCGGCGCGATCGTGTTGACCGCCAAGGACGGCATTTCCGTCGGCGCCGAGCGCAGCTGGAAATACCTCAAGGCCGCCAATCTGCCCACCCTCTTCATCGTCTCCAAGACCGATGAGGAGCACGGCGATTACTTTGCCGTGGTCGATGCTCTGCGCGAGAAGTACGGCTCCATCGTCGCCCCGGTCACCATCCCCACCTCCGATGGCACGGGCGTGATCGACCTCGTGAACAACGTCGCCTACGTCACCAAGAACGGCAAGACCAGCAAGGTCGAAGTCCCCGCCGCCGACGCCGGCCGCGTGGAAGACCTGCGCATGGAGCTCATGGAGACCGCCGCCGGCGCGAACGACGAGCTCATGGAGAAGTTCTTTGAAGAGATGGAGCTCTCCGAGGAAGACATGATCGCCGGCATCAAGGCCGGTCTCGCGGGCCGCAGCGTCGTCCCCGTGTTCGCCAGCGCCGCCATGCAGAACATCGGCACCGAGGCTCTCCTGCAGGGCATCGTCGATTACGTTCCCTCTCCCGACGAGGTCGAGGGCGTCGATCCCGCCGCCCCGGTTCAGGGCTTTGTGTTCAAGACTGTGTCCGACCAGTTCGGCAAGTACAGCTTCGTGAAGGTCCTCAAGGGCGCCATCACCTCCGACCTGTCCCTGCGCAACCTGCGCGCTTCCAGCACCGATAAGCTCGGGCGCCTCTACACCGCCACCGGCAAGAAGATGACCGAGGTCAAGGACTGCTGCTGCGGCGACATCGTTGCCATCGGCAAAATGGATTGGAAGACCGGCGACACGGTCTGCGATCCCAGGAACGAGGCCGAGCTGCCCGGCATCGAGATGCCCGAGCCCTGCTACTCCATGGCCATCTCCCCGAAGACCAAGGGCCAGGACGACAAGGTCGCCGGCGGTCTCGCCCGCCTCAACGAGGAGGACATCTCCTTCACGCTGGTCAACAACGCCGAAACCCACCAGATGGTCATCTCCGGCCAGGGCGACATTCAGGTTGACGTGCTCTGCGCCAAGCTCAAGAGCCGCTTCGGCGTCGATACCGAGCTCACGCCCGCCCGCGTCGCTTACCGCGAGAAGATCAAGGGCAAGGTTGAGGCTCACGGCCGCCACAAGAAGCAGTCCGGCGGTTCCGGCCAGTTCGGCGACGTGTGGATCCGCTTCGAGCCCCAGGAGGAGCAGGACGACATGATCTTTGCCGAGGAAGTCTTCGGCGGCTCCGTGCCCAAAAACTTCTTCCCCTCTGTTGAAAAGGGTCTGCGCAATGCGGTCGTCAAGGGCGTGCTGGCGGGCTACCCGCTGGTCGGCCTGAAGGCCACCCTCTATGACGGCTCCTACCACCCGGTCGACTCCAACGATATGGCCTTCCAGACGGCTGCCCGCCTCGCTTACCAGGACGGCATCCCCAAGGCCAAGCCGACCATCCTCGAGCCCATCGGCCTGCTGAAGGTCACCATCCCCGACGAGAACCTCGGCGACATCATGAGCGACATCAGCTCCAAGCGCCGCGGCACCGTGCTCGGCATGACCGCCGAGGACGGCATGCAGACCGTCGAGGCCGAGGTCCCCATGGCCGAGATGAGCTCCTACACCATCGACCTGCGCTCCATGACCCAGGGCCGCGGCTCCTTCACCTGCAAGTTCGTGCGCTATGAGGAAGCCCCCGGCAACGTCCAGCAGAAGGTCATCGAAGAGGCCAAGGCCCTCGCCGAGCAGGAGTAATGCTCACTGTCCTTCCCTCCCCCAAAGCGGGGAGGGGAGGAGTGCATGCACAGGCTGTTCCTTTTGCGGGGGCGGCCTCTGCGTCTTTTACCAAACCGTATCGGCGGCTCGCATCGGGTCGCCGTGTTTTGCAAGCGGGATGTGACGACGATGAAGCAGAATTTTTCAGCGTTCAAGAATATCGGCTGGGCGGCTTCGGTCTTTCTCTGCCTGCTCGCCCTCCTTGTGGGGCTCGCTTTTGCCGCCTTCACGCCCTATTCCGGGCCGATCGTCCGCGGCGGCGTGCAGCTTGACGCGGCGCCGGCCACGCCTGCGCCTACGGCAGATCCCATGGCGCAGGTCGGCGGCTCGGGCGAGCTTGTCACGCTCGGGGAGACCGACGACGCCGGGCAGAGCTATATCGACTCGCTGACCTTCCTGTGCGACAGCAGCATGATCGGCATCCGCGACTACGCCATCCTCGGCGAGCAGGGCAGCATGCAGATCTGGGGCACCAGCGCAGGCAACCTCTCCGTGGCGGATCTGCCGAGCTGCACGATCCGCTACCCGGGCGACGGCTCGGAGATCAGCCCGGTCGACGCCGCCATGGTCGCCAAGCCCGCGCGCCTGGTGATCTTCCTCGGCAGCGACGGCGCGATGCTGACGGATGAGGAGACCTTTGTCCGCAACTATTCCGATATGATCCGCGCCATCCGCGAGGTCAGCCCCTACACGCTGGTGATCTGCTGCTCGGCGAGCTCGGTTGCCAACTCCTATGCCGGCTCCGACGGGCTGACGCCCAACGTGATCACCACGGTCAACCAGTGGATCAGGCGCGTGGCGGCCGAGACCGGGAGCTACTTTGCCGACACGGCCTCCGCCGTGGACGACAAGGCCAACTGGCTCATCGGGGACTATGCCTCCTCCAACGGCAAGTCGCTCAACTCCCTGGGCATCAACCAGGTGCTGTCCTATCTGCGGACGCACGCGGTGCAGTAATGCGCCCCATCCGCTGCAATAATCCTCCCGTATCGTGTCCGCGACAGACATGGTACGGGAGCTTTTTTGCGCCGGAGCCGGGAGGGAGGCGGCGGGGGAGCTTTGCGAGGCTCGAAACGCGCAAGCCGAGGTTGACCGCGTGGGAAATCCGTGATACAATACTAAAACTATACTGGGGTACGTATGGAGTTTAGCTATGTGGATCGCCGATCAATGGAAAGATTTTGAAGTCCTCGACTGCTCGAAGGGCGAAAAGCTCGAGCGTTGGGGGGACTATGTGCTCGTGCGCCCGGACCCGCAGGCGATCTGGGACACGCCGCGCCGCGACCCGCGCTGGAACGCGCGCGACGCCAGATATCGCCGCAGCGAATCCGGCGGCGGCAGCTGGGACAAGGGCGCGCTGCCCGAGGCCTGGGAGATCGGCTACAAGGAGCTGCGCTTCCGCGTCAAGCCCATGAATTTCAAGCACACCGGCCTCTTCCCCGAGCAGGCCGCGAACTGGGACTGGGCCATGGAGAAGATCCGCGCCGCAGGGCGGGAGATCAGCGTGCTGAACCTCTTTGCCTATACCGGCGCCGCGACGGTGGCCTGTGCCAAAGCCGGCGCGAAGGTCTGCCATGTGGACGCTGCGAAGGGCATGGTCGCCTGGGGCAAGGAAAACGCCGCCGTCTCCGGCCTCTCCGAGGCGCCGATCCGCTGGATCGTGGACGACTGCGCGAAATTCGTCGAGCGTGAGATCCGCCGCGGCCACCGCTACGACGCCATCATTATGGACCCGCCCTCCTACGGGCGCGGCCCGGGCGGCGAGGTCTGGAAGCTCGAGCAGAATCTCTGGCCCTTCGTGTCCCTCTGCGCGGGGGTGCTGAGCGAGGAGCCGCTCTTCGTGCTCATCAACTCCTACACCACCGGCCTCTCGCCCTCGGTGCTCAGCTATGTGACCGAGAGCATCTTTACCAAAAAGTTCGGCGGCCGCAGCGAGAGCCGGGAGCTCGCGCTCCCCGTTACCGACAGCGGCCTCTATCTGCCCTGCGGCGCGAGCTGCCGCTGGGAGAGATAAATACAGATCGGAGCGTATCAAATTGTCGATCATCCGTTTTGAAAACGTACACTATACCTATTCCGATGAGGAGGAAGAGACCCTAAGGGGCGTTGACCTCGAGATCGAAAAGGGGAGCTTCGTGGCGGTGCTGGGGCATAACGGCTCCGGCAAATCCACCCTCGCCAAGCACATGAACGCTATCCTTATCCCCACGGAGGGCAAGGTTTGGGTCAAGGACATGGACACGGCCGACGAGGAGCAGCTGATTCCCATCCGCCGCACCGTGGGCATGGTTTTCCAGAACCCGGACAACCAGATCGTCGCCAACGTGGTGGAGGACGACGTTGCCTTCGCCCCGGAGAACCTCGGCGTGCCGAGCGCGGAGATCCGCGAGCGGGTCGACGCGGCGCTCAGACAGGTCGGCATGTATGAATACCGCATGCACGCCCCGCACCTGCTCTCCGGCGGACAGAAGCAGCGCGTCGCCATCGCCGGCGTCATCGCCATGCAGCCGGAGATCATTGTCCTCGACGAGCCCACCGCCATGCTCGACCCGCAGGGGCGGCAGGAGGTCATCGCCACGGTGACGCGGCTCTGCCGCGAGCGGGGCATGACCGTGGTGCTCATCACGCACCACATGGAGGAGTGCATCGGCGCGGATCGCCTCATCATCATGTCCAACGGCAGGATCGTCGCCGACGGCAGCCCCGTGGAGGTCTTTTCGCAGGTAGAGCTGATGGAGCGCGAGGGCCTCAGCGTCCCGGAGACGACGCGGCTGCTGCATGATCTTGGCCTGGAGACCGACGTGCTCGCCCCGGCCGAGGCCGCCGCTCGCATCGCCGCCGCGCTGGAACGCGGCCATAAGAACTCTTAGAAAATATCTTATTCTTCCAACAGGAAGCCGGAGAAGATATGTCAGAAATCATCGTCGAAGAGCTCCGACACGTCTACAGTGCGGGGACTCCCTTTGAAAAAACCGCCATCGAGAACATCTCCCTCAGGATCCCGCAGGGGCAGTTCGTGGGTCTGCTCGGCCATACCGGCTCGGGCAAATCCACCTTCGTGCAGCATCTCAACGCCCTCCTGCAGCCCAGCTCCGGGCGCGTCCTCGTCGGCGGCACAGACATCAACAAGGATAAAAAAACCAGGCACGACGTCAAATGGCAGGTCGGGCTGGTCTTTCAATACCCCGAATACCAGCTCTTTGAGGAGACGGTGTTCGCGGATATCGCCTTCGGGCCGAAGAACATGGGTCTCGGCAAGGAGGAGATCGAGGAGCGCGTGCGCGAGGCCGCGGGCTTCGTGGGCATCGAGGAAAAGCTCTTCAACGAGTCGCCCCTGGAGCTCTCCGGCGGGCAGAAGCGCCGCGTGGCCATCGCCGGCGTTATCGCCATGCGCCCCGGCGTGCTGATCCTCGACGAGCCCACCGCGGGTCTCGATCCCGCGGGCTGCCGGCAGATCATGGAGAATATCCGCGCCTATCAGCGCCAGAGCGGCGCCACGGTGCTGATCGTGAGCCACAACATGGACGACGCCGCCCGCAGCTGCGGGCGCCTCATCGTCTTCGATCATGGCCGCGTCGCCATGGACGGCACGCCCGAGGAGGTCTTCTCGCGCCCCCGGGAGCTCATTTCCATCGGCCTCGCCGTCCCGCAGGCCACCGCACTCGCCATGGAGCTGCGCGCGCTGGGCGTGAAGCTCCCCGAGGCCATCTACACCCATGAGCAGCTGCTCGCCGCCGTAAAGGAGGTGCGCGGATGCTGAAAGACATCACGCTCGGCCAGTATTTCCCGGGCAATACCGTCATTCACCGCCTCGATCCCCGCACGAAGCTGCTGTGGGTCGTGCTGTTCATCGTGGGGCTCTTCCAGGCCAACGGCTGGGCGGGCTACGCGCTCGTGCTGCTCGTCACGGCGCTCGTGATGGCGCTGGGGCATATCAGGCCGAAGAACATCTTCAAGGGCCTCAGGCCCATGCTCTTCATCATCATCCTCACCGCCGCGCTCAACCTCTTCTACACCAGCGGCACGCCCGTGCGCCCCGGCTGGATCGTCACCTGGGAGGGCATTGCGCGCGCGGTCAAGATGATCCTGCGCATCGTGCTGCTCATCGCCGGCACCTTCCTGCTCACCTATACCACCAGCCCCATGGCGCTCACCGACGGCATGGAGCGGCTGCTGAGTCCGCTCAAGAAGCTGCATTTCCCCGTGCACGAGATGACGCTCATGATGTCCATGGCGCTGCGCTTCATCCCCACGCTCATCGAGGAGACGGACAAGATCATGTCCGCGCAGAAGGCCCGCGGCGCGGACTTTGAAAACGGCAGCCTGATCCAGCGCGCCAAGGCTCTGCTGCCGATCCTGGTGCCGCTCTTCGTCTCCGCCTTCCGGCGCGCGGACGAGCTCGCGGTGGCCATGGAGAGCCGCTGCTATCACGGCGGCGAGGGGCGCACGCGCCTCAAGCAGCTCGTCATGGCACGGCGGGATTGGATCGCCCTCGCGCTGGGCCTGCTGTTCCTCGCTGCGATCAACGTGCTGAGGCACTTCGGCCTATGAGAAACATTGCCCTGCGCCTGAGCTATGACGGCTCGCGCTACCACGGCTGGCAGGTGCAGAAGACCGAGATCACCGTCGCCGAGACGATGGAGGAGGCGCTGACGAAGGTCTGCGGCCACGGCGTGAAGCTCGTCGGCTGCGGGCGGACAGACGCGGGCGTGCACGCCCTGCGCTACTGCGCCAATTTCCGTACCGACTGCCGCATCCCCCTCGAGCGTATGCCCCTGGCCTTCAACTCCCGGCTGCCGGAGGATATCGCGGTACAGGAGGCCGTCGAAGCGCCGGAGGACTTCAACGCCATCGGCTCCTGCATAAAAAAGGAATATATCTATAAAATATGGAACAGTCCGATCCGCGATCCCTTCCTTGAGCGCCGCGCCTGCTTCTATCCGCAGACGCTCGATCTCGAGGCCATGCGCCGCGCGGCGGCTGCCTTTGAGGGCACGCACGATTTCCGCGCCGTGCGCAGCGTCGGCACCGAGACGAAGACCACCGTGCGCACCGTGCACTGGTGCCGCTGCGAGCGGGAAGGGGAGCTGATCACGGTCTCCGTTTGCGCGGACGGCTTTCTGTATAACATGTGCCGCGCCATCGTCGGCACGCTGATCTACGCCTCCTACGGCAAGCTGCAGCCGGAGGAGATCCCCGCGCTGCTCGATAAGGGCGACCGGCGTCTCACCGGCCCCACGATGCCGCCGCAGGGGCTCTACCTCAACCGCCTCTGGTACGAGGGCGCGGTGGGGGAGATGATGCTCCGCGCGGACGAGCGCGGCTGAGCGCCAGCCGGGGATGCGGGCTGCTCCCGCAGATCCCCGCTGTTTATTTGTTCATAATTATTTGATATACTGCTCGATATACGAGCAAAGCAAAGGATGCGTGAACTCTTATGCGACTGATCGTGGATATTCTGCTGCTGATTATCGTGGTGCTGTGCACCTGGAACGGTTACAAGAAAGGCGTGATCGCGAGCGTGGCGGGCCTGCTCGTCATCGTGATCGCGCTCTTCGGCGGGAGCCTGGTCTCCTCGGCCTACTCGCACGAGGTCGTGCCCGCGCTGGAGCCCTTTGTGGACGGCTATATCGACTCCGCCGCCACCCGCGACAGCATTCTCGACACCATGGGCTACGCCAGCAGCGACCTCTCGCTGGACGATCTGCTCGCGCGCGACAGCTCCCTGCGCTATGACTACGCCTACGAGTGCATGCGCACGGTCGGCTTCCACGAGGATCGCGCGCAGGAGCTGGCCAACAAGGCCGTGGACTATTCCGCCGCCAACGGCACGACCATGACGGACGCCGTGGTCGCCGTGCTCTGCGACACGATCACCTATGTCGGCGGCCTGGTCATCGGCTTTCTGATGATCCTGATCCTGCTTGTGGCGGTGGCGAACATCTTCAACCTCTCCTTCCGCCTGCCGAACCTCGAGCTGTTTGACGAGCTCGGCGGCGCCTTCCTGGGCTTCCTGGAGGGCATTGTCTACTGTGTGCTGCTGTGCTGGCTGCTGAGCTTCTTCGGCCTGGTGCTGGGCAAGGAAACCCTGGGCGGCACCGTACTCGGCAACTTTTTCCTGCAGTTCCGCTTCCTGACGCGCGGACTGATCTGATTTTCGGAGGATACTATGCAAACTCCCCTTTGTTCCCGCTGCGGCAAGAACCCGGCGGTCGTCTTCATCACAAGACTTGAGGCAGGCCAGCAGAAAAACGAGGGCCTGTGCATCAAGTGCGCCCGCGAGCTGCATATCAAGCCCGTGGACGACATCATGAATAAAATGGGCATCTCCGACGACGATCTGGACATGATCTCCGAGGAGATGAAGAACGCGCTCAGCGGCGTGGAGGATCTGGCCAACCTCGGCGACGCCGAAGGCGAGAGCGACAGCGGCGAGGACGACGACGGCAAGACCGCCACCTTCCCCTTCCTCAACCGGCTTTTCGGCGGCCCGAACGGCCCCGGCGCGCAGAATGCGCCGCCCCCGCAGGGCGGTGAGCGCCCCGCCTCCGGCGGCGAGCGCAAGGCGCCCAAGCACAAGTTCCTCGACGCCTACTGCATCGACCTCACCGGCCGCGCCGAGCAGCACAAGCTCGACGCCATGATCGGCCGCGAGGAGGAGCTGGAGCGCGTGATCCAGATCCTCAACCGCCGCCAGAAGAACAATCCCTGCCTCATCGGCGAGCCCGGCGTGGGCAAGACGGCTATCGCCGAGGGGCTCGCGCAGCGCATCGCCGCGGGGAACGTGCCCTTCAAGCTGCAGAACAAGCGCGTCTACCTGCTCGATCTCACCGCCCTCGTCGCGGGCACGCAGTTCCGCGGCCAGTTTGAGAGCCGCATGAAGGGGCTCATCGAGGAGATCCGCCGCGAGGGGAACATCATCCTCGTGATCGACGAGGTGCACAACATCGTCGGCGCGGGCGACGCCGAGGGCAGCATGAACGCCGCCAACATCCTCAAGCCCGCCCTCAGCCGGGGCGAGATCCAGGTCATCGGCGCCACGACCTTCACCGAGTACCGCAAGCACATCGAGAAGGATTCCGCGCTCGAGCGGCGCTTCCAGCCCGTCACGGTCAACGAGCCCTCCCTGGAGGACAGCATCAAGATCCTCGAGGGCATCGCGCATTATTATGAGGACTATCACGGCGTGGAGATCTCCCCGGAGATGTGCCGCCAGGCGGTGATCCTCTCCGAACGCTACATCACCGACCGTTTCCTGCCCGACAAGGCCATCGACCTGCTTGACGAGGCCTGCTCGGACGTCAATCTCAAGGACGAGAGCATCCGCCGCAGGGCCCTGGCCTCCAAGGAGCTCGACGACCTGCGCTTCGAGCGCGAGGGTCTCATGTCCGACACGAGCGTGAGCGATCCCGCCCTGCTCGACAAGCGCTATGAGCGCATCGCCTACCTGCGCAGCCGCGAGATGCAGCTGGAGCACGAGCTCGAGCAGCTCAAGGCAGCCGGGCGGCCGCGCCTCACGGTCGATAACCTCGCCCGCATCATCGAGCTCTGGACGAAGATCCCCGCCTCCAGCATCCGCGAGGATGAGCTGGAGCGTCTGGCCAAACTCGACGAACGCCTCAAGGCGCATATCGTGGGGCAGGACGAGGCCGTGGACGCCGTCTGCGCAGCCATACGCCGCAGCCGCGTCGGCCTCAAAGTCAAGCGCAAGCCCGTCAGCTTCATCTTTGTCGGCGGCACGGGCGTGGGCAAGACGGAGCTCGTCAAGCGCCTCGCGGCCGATATGTTCTCCAGCCCCGAGTCTCTGATCCGGCTGGATATGTCCGAGTTTATGGAGAAGTTCTCCGTCTCGCGCATCATCGGCTCGCCCCCGGGCTATGTAGGCTACGACGAGGCTGGGCAGCTCACCGAGAAGATCCGCCGCAAGCCCTACAGCGTGGTGCTCTTCGATGAGATCGAGAAGGCGCATCCCGACGTGATGAACATCCTCCTGCAGATCCTCGACGACGGCCGCATCACCGACGCCCAGGGCCGCACGGTGAACTTCGAGAACACCATCATCATCATGACCACCAACGCCGGCAGCAACAGCAAGACCGGCAGCGTCGGCTTCGGCGGCACGGTCACGGACATGACCCGCGAGCGCGCCATGAAGGCCCTCAACGAGTTCCTGCGGCCGGAGTTTATCAACCGCGTCGATGAGGTCGTCTGCTTCAACCAGCTCTCGGAGGAGAATTTCCGCGCCATCGCCGCGCTCATGCTCGGCGAGGTGCGCGACCTGCTCTCCGAGAAGAACGTCAGCCTCAGCTGGGAGGACAGCCTGCTCGACTACCTCGTCAGGAAGGGCTATTCCGTCACCTACGGCGCGCGGAACCTCCGCCGCCTCATCCAGAAGGAGATCGAGGATCGTCTGGCCGCCGAAATGATCGCGCGCCGCGGTACGCCGATCGCCTCCGTCAGTCTCTCCGCCTCGGAGAGCGGCGTGCAGATCGTCTGCGGGGAGTGAGAGATGGAGAGATTTGCCATCATCCAGGGCGATATCACCCGCCAGAGCGTGGACGCCATCGTGAACGCCGCGAACTGCTCCCTGCTGGGGGGCGGCGGCGTGGATGGCGCGATCCACCGCGCGGCCGGCCCCGAGCTGCTGGCCGAGTGCCGCACGCTCAACGGCTGCGAGACCGGTCAGGCCAAGCTCACCCGCGGCTACCGGCTGCCCGCGAAGTACGTGATCCACACCCCCGGCCCGCGCTGGCGCGGCGGGGATCACAACGAGGCTGAGCTGCTGCGCTCCTGCTACCGCTCCTGCCTGCGCATTGCGGCGGAGCAGGGCTGCGAGACTGTGGATTTCCCTTCCATCAGCACCGGCATATACGCCTTCCCCCTCGAGCAGGCCGCGCGGATCGCCGTCTCGGAGATCGCAGCCTGCCTGCGGGACTATCCCGTGCTGCGGCGTGTGCGCATGGTCTGCTTCGATTCGCGCACGATGCGCGCCTATGAGGACGCGCTGCGCAGCCTGGAGGCCTGAGGGATGGAGCCGCTGCTGGTAAGCGCCTGCCTGCTCGGCCGCCGCTGCAAGTACGACGGCGGGCATAACGCGCTGGGGGAGGAGAGCCTCGCCGCGCTGCGCGCCCGTTACGAGCTGCTGCCGGTCTGCCCGGAGGCGGACGGCGGTCTGCCCACGCCCCGCGTACCCGCTGAGCGGGTAGGGGAGCGGGTGCTGACGCAGACGGGACAGGACGTCTCCGAGGCCTATCGCCGCGGCGCGCAGCTCGCGCTGGAGACGGCGCGCGCGCACGGCTGCCGCCTGGCGCTGCTCAAGTCCCGCAGCCCCTCCTGCGGCGCGGGCGTGATCTATGACGGTACGTTCACGCACACGCGCATCCCCGGCGACGGCGTGGCCGCCGGGCTTCTCCGCAGTGCCGGCCTCCGGCTCTATACCGAGCAGGAGCTCTCCGCCCTGCTGGATGGGGATATGCCGCCCCGGAGCGAATAAGCGGCGTCGTTAAGAATCCGCCTTTTCCGGCAGTAAATAGGAAAGCACGAAAGCGCAAGGGCTTGTCCGCCCCGCGCTTTCGTGCTGTTTTTATGCCATTGAACATCGTAAGCCCTCGCACCGTAGGGGACGGCGCCCCCGACGTCCCGCTTGCCTTCCCCTTGAGGGGAAGGTGCCCCAGTGCGTACACTGGGGCGGATGAGGTGTCTCCCGTCCCCGCACCACGTTCGTCCGTCTCCGTAGGGGAGGGG
>ODAJ012190170.1_pt1 | contig 19876 bp, 12 predicted proteins | sample 1539241 | NCBI WGS metagenome assembly ODAJ01 (sample SAMN02144231, study PRJEB22623) | gut metagenome | biome: sheep rumen | host: Ovis aries | place: New Zealand | reverse complement strand
TGGATGAAGCGATCGAGGATCTGCTGACAAAGTACAATATCGAATTACCGACAGAGGACACAAAAGACTGATTCGTCTCTTGTGTCCTCTTTTTTGGTAATTTGCTTTATCAAAATACACTTCGCTTATAGGGTTTTCATAGCCGCAACAAACAATTTGTTTTCATATGGATCGAGTAAGGGAGTAATTGCGTGGTAGTTTGCACGGCAATAGTTTTTTCCCTCGCTAACTGCTAGACGGCAAAGACTGATATGCTTTTCTTCAATTCTTCGAACAGCGTCAGTCGGGAAACCAAATTCAATCAGCGCTTCACCAATTGCACTTTTCACTCCGGTTTCGTAATACCTCCTGACATGGGAGAGGCTAAAAGTGCTTGTATCTTCTCCGTGTTGTTCTGCAACATAGGTAAGGACACTTTCAAAAAGAGATATAATCTTCGGGATGCTATGCTCTAAAGTTCCTCGCAATGACTTGAACGCTGCGGAATAAGCTTTATCTATCGTCCCTTTCTTCTCTGAACGAACCTTCCCTATCTCATATTCCAAGATGCCCTTGAAGCCTTTTTGATAATATTTATAAGCGATGGCGATAAACCGTTTGGTCGTTCTGTTATCAATCAGTCCCGCTTCATTAAAGGTTCCTATGATTTTCTTAATCCATGCATATTGCAGGAATTCATCGACAGTAACGGTCTTTTTGAAGAACAGGCTGTATTTTTCAAACTCACCCTTTTCCATAAGCTTTTGGAGCAGTTTCTCCTGGTTCTCTTTGGAAACGGTACGGTTTTTTATAAACACCTCTTCCGGTAACATATAGCCACTGGTTACCTTATCTCTAATACGTTTATTCTCGACGTTAATCGGTAGTAGATCTGGATATTCAGCGTTATCAAGATCAATTACGCCTAGTTCCGTTTCAGAGAAGGTCACAAAATTCAGTGAAAGGGTATCCGCAGCTTCTATCTCCCGAAGTTCCTTGTTCATGTAGAAAACACGTCCGACAAAGCAATGATGGTAGCGACCGGCTCGCCCTTTGATATTCTTAATGTCGAAGGGCGACAACTTCTTTCGCCCTTTTGACGGATTAAGAATGATCATGTTTTTCGCATCTGTGTTTACGCCTTCCACAATTGTTGATGTGCAGAACAAAGTGTTGAATGTGCCCTTATTGAATTGTTCGAGGATCTCACGCTGAATATATTTTGGAAGTTTGCCATGATGCATCCCAAAACCATTTTTCAGAACCTGGATTAAACTCCACTCATCAACACTGTGATCTACATCGTACTCTGCGCGAATATGTTCAATGAACGCTTTAAAGTCATCGGGATAAGCGTCATAAGCATGTGTGTCACCGACTGCGCTCGAAAGCTTGTTAGAGTACTCAATCGCTTTTGCAGGGGTAGTGCAGTAGAGCAAGGTCTGACCATAATCATTTGTGTCTATATATGAAACGACGTCTTTGACCTTTTCATTTGCAGCCAATCCAATCCGTGCCAATGCTTTCTGCTCCGGCTGGGGCAGCGCAGGTGGAAGTTTTTCTTCTATTTTTGATGTGTATGCATTTACAGTGATGCGAAGCGTTGGCTCAAAAGTTATTTCCTTTACCGTTATATGATTAAGCTCAATAAAACGCCGCATTCCCAGCCCAAACCGATCTTGGCTCAAATTGGGGCCGGCAAGGTAATACTCATCTACTTGTTTTGACAGCAAATAAAGTGCAATCCGGAATGTTTTTCCTCTGTCTTCATCGAGGAAAGAGCTTTCCTGTTGTACTTTTTTTACTTCGGTACCGTCATCGTGCTCTTCGTCGAGCTCATCATTGCAATAATCTTCATCTATCTTGTATATCTCATCGAAGAAGAAAAAGTCGAGTTTCAGCTCGGGAAAAGACGCCAAAAGCTGCAATGCTCGTTCCGGTGTAAATACAAAGATTTTATTGCCCTCGTCCGCGCAGGCATCATCTACGGTCTTGATAATACGGTAATCAAGGTTAAACTTCTGCACAAACCATGACATGATTCCCGCATTTTCCAGAAGTAGCGCAACTGTGGGGAAAACGAGGAGTATGTTTTTGTATCTATCCCGGTTCAGATACAGGATTTCCCGTAATAAGAATGTCTTACCGTATGAGGTGGGTGCACTGACAAGCATGCGCTTAGGCGACAGGCTCTGGAACAGATCAACAACCTCTTTTTGTGTCTTGTCCAGGGTGATGGAATCATCAATATCAGAATGATATAGGTTCTGGATTGCCTGGCTGCCAATATCTGTCATAGAGCCGGCCGTTTCGCCCGGATCACTCGCAAATCCGTTCAGCTTGTTATACCCGAATACACGCATCTTTTGAGATGCAATGTAAAGCAACTCCGCGATTAATGGGTTTTTCTTAGGCTCATCCTGGTCCGATATCCAGCACACCAAATCTCTTAACCGGTCAATGGTTTCTTCTTTGTCTGGGTCATATTGGTTGATTGCAGTCAGAAGAAGCTTAGCATAATCCTGCATAAAAGCCTTTCTCCTCATCTCTCAGGCGATCAATGCTTTCAATAGGAAACACATAGAAAATGATTTCAGGCGAAAAGCCGTCAAAGGTGTAAGAATGGCTATTAAAAAATGCCTTCATACCTTCGGCTTCGGCCATGACCCGCTCGTAAAGCTTTGCAGCATCCCGATAGATACCGTTTTCTTCATACACCAGTAAGCAAGGGATTTTTATCCGGATTCCGAGCTCTTTCAATAAGTCAACCAGCTGCTTTGCGCGAGTCAAATCATCTGCGTCTTCTGCTGTCAGGCGAATATTGAGCACTTCAATAGCTTCAAGGATTTCCTTTGCGTCGTCTGTGATGGATTTCCGCTTATCACAAACAAAGAATAGTTGCTTTGATAAATAGGAAGCAACATACTTTTCAATCAAATCTTTATCGATGCCATTTTTGCAATAGGCCTTTCCTCCGAGTTTTGCCTGCCCGAGCCATAAAGAAATGCCTGAACTATCCTTCGTGAAATATGTGAGATCATAGCCCTTGATTTCGTTGTTATCCGCCTGACGAAAGAGCGTGCGCACCGCGAGCTTATAAGCATTGGGGTTATAAATCTGAACCAGCAAATCTAAAAGCACTTCGCCGGGAAGGCCGTCCTGCTTCGGATCGCGGTGTGGCAGCCTGGATTGATAGGCGTATTTTGCGGCCTGTTCCAAGGAAGAAAAAGCATCCTTTTCATAATATGTGACAACTTCATCCTCTCCGAAACTGTAAAAGAGCAGGTTATGCCGCATGAGCTCTCCAAGTTTTTCAACGGCGTCGGGAGAAATATCGTGACTATAAGGCTGATATGTATGCTGGTCATTCAGCGGAGAAAACGAGAAAATGATCCCTTTACTCTGCTGCACGATTTCCCTCTCAAATATGTCGTCATATTGTCTAAATGTAGGCATTCCATTCACTCACAGTTATGCTTCATTTTTTCAGGCTGCTATTCAATACTGTTTTCGGTTACTCCCTTTTCCTATGGCAGTAGTTCCAATACCAGCACTCATACGGATTCTCGCACTGTTCCCCTGGCTCCATCTCAACCTCATCAGGCTGCTTTTGCATCCGATTAAGATCCCAGATATGATCGTTGATCCACTTATAATACCCTTTTGCCTCTGTTGTCACATCGACGGGAACGAAGGGGTTTTCCTCGTCCGGGCCATGGATTACGATGTAGATCCTGCCAATCTTCATTTGGCAGCGGGTCATAATGTAATACTGAAAGCCGGCATCTTTGATAAACTGCGGATGTACCTCCGGCGCGTTTTTCACCTCGTAGAAATCGTAGCCCGATTCTGTCTTTCGGAGAATATCCACGGCGCAGTAATTGTTGTAATTGGAAAAGGCCGCCTCGCAGATGACCGGCGTCCCTGCTTCGAGGTGCTCCTGCGTACGCTGCAGCATTGCCGCTTTATCCGGTATTGTCGTACCAGGCTGGTAAACGGTCATCTCCTCAAATGGTCCAAACATGCCCATAGCCCGGTCACCAAAGTCATTTCCGGCATCCAGTTTTTCCTGGATTTCTGGAGGAATGACCTTGAGGCTAGGCTTATGCTTGTCCAGCCACAGCATCTTCGGGCACTGCATCCCGCGCATAAAATCTGTCTTTGTAATGGCCACTATCTCACCCCATTATTGGTGCTCATTCTATTGAAGCGATTTCACCATTTGCAACACATTTCTGAATTCTTCACAAACCACGCGTTGATCTAATTCCCCACCCCAACTGATCCGGATCGCACTTTCGATTCGGTCATCAGATAGGTGCATTGCGGAAAGAACATGGCTATGGCTGTAGCTGCTTGATGTACACGCAGAGCCATTAGAGACGCCGCAATACTGTTTTGTGGCCAACATCAGCGCTTCGGATGAGACTCCTAAAAAGCTTACATTCAGTGTCGTGGGAACGCAGTACTCTTGATCGCCGTTAATCTCATACCGTACACCTGATTTTTCAAGCAGCTCAAGGAGCTGTTTTTTTATTTCACGGCAACTTGCATTGTTATGGGCATACTCTTTCTCTGCTAAAGCGCACGCTTCACCAAAGCCTGCAATCAGTGCGGTTGCGAGCGTGCCGGGACGAATACCGTGTTCTTGCCCGCCGCCAAACATGATCGGTTTAACCGGCGGGAGGCGATATCTTGTTTTACGCATAATCAGTGCACCAATCCCCTGCGGTCCGTGCATCTTATGCGCGCTAATCGACATCAAATCATAATGCAAGTCCCGGATTTCTTCGACCAGTTTCCCGCAGCTTTGCGTCGCATCAATGTGGAAGAGCGTCTTTGTTTTACTAAGATATTCGCCAAGTTCCTTAACTGGCTGGATAATGCCAGTTTCGTTGTTTACATGCATGAGGCTTACAAGTAGCGTATCTGGACGGATCATGGAGATCACTCTCTCTAAATCAACTCTCCCCGACTCTCCTGGGTCAACATACTCTACTTCAAAACCATTTTCAGATAAGAACTTCGCTGCACCCAAGACAGCTTTGTGCTCAATAGAAGAGGTAATGATATGCTTTCTGTTCTCAGCTTCTCCGAACTGGCGTAGCCCCAGAATAGCAATGTTGTTGCTTTCTGTTGCTCCACTCGTAAAAAACACTTCGTCATTCTTTACGCCGAGCAAATCTGCTACTTGTTTCCGCGCAGTTTCGGTAATGGAGCGCACATCTTCCCCAAAGTCGTGCGTACGACTGTCTGCATTTCCGAAGTGGTTTTGATAGGCATCAACCATTACCGATAGAACCCTCGGATCAACCGGTGCAGACGCATTATAATCAAGATAAATACTCATTTCTATGCCTCTATAGCGAGTCGCAAGAGATCATCTAGATCCTTGATGAAGTTGGTTCCTGACAGGTGTGCAATTCCGCGCTCCAGGTGCAGTTTGAAATACTTTGCAAGCGTTTCATCGTCCAAAGGCAAAGATTTACTGGCACACCACGCGCGAATCAACGCTTCATAGAGTTCGCTGTATTCTCCCGCAAAGGTGAACCAGGACATCTCTACGTTGCTGTCAGAATCGATCGGAATATCTGTCGGGATTGTATCTTCGCCGAGAGAATAGCAAATCGCCCATCTACAGAGGACATTCCAGTTCTTGATGCCGGTTCGCCCCTTGAGCCTAGAAAGTCTTTCTTTTGCCTGTGAAGAGAGTTTAATCTGCTTGATCACCATTTGCGTCACCTACAAAATAACCACGTTTGATGGTGGAACACTTCTTGATATCATCGTAGACAAGAGTAAATTCGTCCCCAACGTTTTCTTTCATGATTTCATAATAATGCTGATCGATTTCAGAGTCCGTAGACAGAATGATTGTCTGCTTACTCGCCTGTGGGAAGTATGTAGTAATAAGAGATACGCGGTGGTTGGAGTCCATTCTTGAAAGCGGCGTATCAATAATCACGGGGAGTTCTTTCTTTGAGCAGATTGCAAGTGCCCACAAGAGTGAAATCACCATCAATTGCCGTTCCCCAGCTGACAAGGAGCCATTGGGAATTATCTCGCCTGTGTAATCAAGATAAGAGAAGTCCAACGTTGCTTCATCCATCTCAATACGTTCAATCAAGTTTTTCTTATTAGCCAGCTTCTTGTAGCATTCTGTCATTGTTGTAGCTAGAACACCTATTTTCTGTCTCTGGAGGCGAATCCGGTATTCTTGCAGGATATCATTCGCCTGCTGTGCATATTTCAGCAGCCGATCACCATCATCATTCAGCTCGAGCTTTGCAAGGAGTCCTTCGACGAATCTCTTATACTCCAAATTAGCACGCAACACATCGCCATGAAGAGTGACCCGGCGCTTTTGTTCAGCCTCAATTTCGGCTTGAATCTCTATAATCTCCTGCTCTAGTGTTTTAATCTTTTTATAGGCTTTAGCCAGGCTCTTTTCATCAATATCGACGCTCAAATAGCTATCAATTTGATCTGCCTGTTCTTTTCTCTTTTTTCGGTCATCAACAACTTGGCGTGCGTGTTTACAAGAATCCGTCAGAGTTTTCGATATAAGAGTGTTAATTTGATATAGCGCCACATCCGAAATGTTATAAATCAAAGTCGTTTTTTCTTCTTCAGCTCGCTTCTCTACGAATGAAATAAAACCTAATATTGACGGATTGCTGTCTTGTACTTTATTTCCACAAATGCAGTATTGGCCAAGCAAGGATCTCAATTTATGAACTGCAAGATCCATTACTTTTGATTCATGTTCTTTCTCCGCCTGTGTTTGAATGATCCTCAGCAAGTTTTTGACTAAGCAAAGAGGTAATTCCCCAGCAGAAAGGCCAACTAACTGCTCTTGTTTTTGTTCAATAGTGGCCGACAAATAAGAACGCTGGTTAAAAAGATCTTGTTGCTGCGCCACAATGTCTCCACCATGGGTCTTATAATAGGCTTCTGCCTTTTCTAGCTTCTTCTGGGTATCTCCTAGCCTTGTGTTAAGTTCTCCAATATGGTCGTCTAATGCTCGGAGAGCACCATCGGCTCTGTTCTGCTGTTCTTTGAGGGCTTCCAGTTCCTGAGAATCATGCGCGCTGCCAGATCTCTTGATAATGCGGGAGACAATCCTCGCGAGATCATTTTCCAGCGTATCCAGCACAGAGATTCCAAGCAGATTTTTGATAGACTCTTTCATCTGCGCATTTGTGTTGTCCAATGCAAGCTCTGCGATTTTTTCGCCATCAAAGAAAAAGAAGTTGGATAAACCGCTAGGCAAAATGTTCTCCACGAACATTGACCAGTTGTCGGTCAAGAACTTGTTTGGTTCTCCGTCTCTGTATACACTGATTTTTTCATGGATTCTCTGTCCTTTTCCCGACCACTGACGATTTACAACATAGGTTTCATTGGTCTCGCTGTCGAGCTTAAACTCCAGCTCAACATACGTATTTTGTGTCCCATCCGCCTTGTTCACGAACGATTTTAGATATTGGCCGTATGATTTATACCGGCTTTCATTAAATGCGAAAGAGTTTGGCCCATAGAGGGCAAGAAGGACTGCATCCAGGAACGTTGTCTTCCCGCGCCCGTTCATACCGCCGATTAACACAACCGGCTTTTCACTATGAAACTCGAACGTATTCTCTCCTGCATATACGCCGAAATTATAAAGTGTAAGTTTAGAAATGATCATTCGTTCTCATCCCCGATCAAGGCCGCATCTTCTTCATTGGCCTCTTGATCAAATTCCTCTCCTTCGCCCTTTACGTGTGCGAAAAACTTTTCATCGTATTTCCCACCAAGGCTCCTTTTGCGCTCCAAACGTTCCAAATAGTAATTCAGAGCGTCGGTTTCATTCTCGTAAAAGGTGTGCGTAATGCAGTCTTCCAAGGAGTCAAGTATGCCTTTTCTTTGATTTAAGCTGTTCGCTCGATTCTCAACATCAATCAAGCTGTACATCATCTCGAAGTTCAGTTCCTCTTCGGGATTTAGATCCGCACATACCTGTTTAAGCGTTTCCCACTCGTCGTGTCCAAATGTGCCAGAGCCAAACCACTCCGGATCATGGAAGGGCTTGCCAAGCTTCTTTTCATAAATCCCAGGAAGAGAATCGTCAAACTCATGCTTCTCATTCACCCAAATCCGGCGGATGGCACGAAGCTCCGGCATCGTAATCAGCTCTAAATCTGCAAACTCTTCCGGGCCGTTTGCATTTATACCTGCTTGAATCTCAAGCAGCCGGCCAAGCCATTCTTCTCGGACTTCCTTTTTGTAGGGGCCATGGTGAAGCTGACCATAACTACCTTGCAAAAAGCCCCCCATTTTGCGGAAACTGCGGCGTTCGCGATCCTGGGTCTCATCGCCAAATTCATTCCGGAATTCGAGAAGTGGAGTCATCCAGGCCTTCTCATCGTCGTTGGAGATCATGGCCTCCATAGACTTATCCTTCTCGACCATAGTGCAAACCCAGCATCCGAAACGACTCCGGCCACAGCTTGGGAGATCCTTTTCCACCATCATAGGGCACTCATTATCCGGAGTTGCACCTTTGTACAGCGTCAGCAGTTCTTGGTTGGAATATCCCCAAGGGTTTTTATATTGCATGAGGAAGATCCAAACATCATCATCCGTCCACTCCGCGAGAGGCGAGAAAACCAATTCATTTACAAGCGTAGGGTTAGGGCTTAAGAGCTCACGCACACGTTTCTTTTCATAGTAAGCCATGGTTTTTGCACGGTTTGCACTTTCTGCTTTCCGCGTTCCAAGCACCATTATGATTTCGCCATGTTCAGCAAGCTTCTCTTTGATGAACTTATTTACCGGCTGGATCTTCAAGCGATCTGTACACCATCTGAATTTTTTTCGTGGGAACGGATATCCACGACCGATCAAATTAACCCAAAAAGTGTTGTTATAGTCAGGCGTAAGCCGGTGCGGGACGAACGGAAGATGCTGAGCATCCGCTGCTTCTTCCATTTTTTTCAAGGATTGCTGCGCCCATTTAGCGACTACAGGCGATTCTACGAGAGTATCTGTATTGATAATATGTACTGCTTTTTTTAATTGATAGTCCGGCAATTCTCTGAGGGCAAGCCACACAAGCTGCAGCGTTGCCGTGCTGTCCTTTCCTCCGGAGTATCCAATTACCCATGGAATACTATCCGCCAGGTAGAGGTTTCTGACGGTTTCCATGAGACCTTCTATTTGCTCGCGAGTGACCATTTTTTCACTTCCGTTACTTCAATCTATTATCACGAAGGAACTTTTCTTCCCTCTCGGCCTCATCTGTGCTAAGGGGAAGGCCAAGCTCTTGTTTAATCACATTAGCAGTTAACAAGACTGCTGTTTCACCACTGATCATACGACCATTTGCTTTAATTGCTCTTAACTGCCAACATTCAGCATTTCTCTTCCAGTCGATCTTATTAAGTCCACGCAAGGTCTTCTCCATATCATACTCGGGGTGAGAGAGGAATGCGTTGCCGATCCGGCCAAGTGCTTGAATGACTATTGCTTGGGTTACGATGTAGTTTTCTCTCAAGTCCACCTTGCTAATCTCTTTATTCTCCAGCTCATTCCACTGCGCAATATTCTTCACAACGTTTTCCCAAAAGCGCAAGAGAAAACTCTCGGTATCTTCAGTGACTACTTTACCCGAGACGATCTTTTTATTGGCGACATAGAACGTGTTCAGCGTAAAAAGATTTGAGGAATACTTTCCAAGGATGTCCTTTTCTTTATCTGTATAAGAGTTTAAAAACTTTATCTTTGAAACAACTGATCTTGTATAGACAGCAAGCTCATCTCTAGAATCATAAAGCTCAGCGATGGAGTTGGATGTTTTCACGGCGTGCTTATTCAGATCCGTAAACATCTGCTGGCTACGTGCAAGTCCCTGATCCTCAAAAAAGACAACCGAAATTGTCTCATTTAGCAGCGACTCATCTTCCGAAATAGCTTCAAGGATAGCAGCTTTTCGATGCTGACCATCGTTAATTAGGATTTTGGCATCCATTGAGATCTCCAGAACGCCAACATCGGGGAATTCGCTCGGGCAAAACTTAAAATAGCCATCAATGGAAGCCGCCAGGGCAGAGAACACATAATTCTCTCGATTTTCGAGTATGTATTTACTTATTACTGGAATTCTGGCCTCATTTAACTTGCGTTGCGCCCGAAACTCTGGCGGCACATACTCATCTTCCGGGGGAAATAGTTTCGGGATCATTTTCAAGGGTACCATTGCAATAAAGTATTCTCTTTTTGCCTGAACCCCTCTAACGACCGGAAAACGATATACAAACTCCATCTTGATCCACCTTTCAAAGAAGAAAGAGATGATATACTTACGTAGTATACGTAAGTATATCATCTCTTTTGCTATGCGTCAATTGGTTTTGCTTAATAGTACTCAGTCTATATGCAGATCCTTATACAGTTCCCAGAACGCTTTGTCCTTGATGTAACGCGGTTTGGAAGTCCCGATCTTTACAATGCTGTGATGTTTCTGCAGCCCTTTAATGTCATTGAACAATCGCTGCGTATCATTGCTCTTTGATTCCGTTTTGAAGACGAATTCAACATCTGATGGTTTCAAGTCTGCAACATTGTGTACAACCCAGGTAAGAATGTACTTTGCATAGTCATCATCTGATGCTCCAAAGTGCTTCAAGAATTGCGTTGACAGGATTGTTCCTACGCCGAATTCACGGCCCTCTTTCAGGATCTTCTTCAACGCCGGGAATCCTTCGCTCATAAAGTTGTCCGCTTCGTCAACCAGGATCAGCTTTGTCAATTGCCGATACTGATGGTCCATCTTGCTTGATCCAGATGCCTGCATCTGAGAATAGAAGAGATCCAAGGTGATGGCAACAATCAGGCTCTGTATATCAGAATCATATCCGGAGAGATCCACGACGACAACACCATTCAATAGGCTGAATAGCGAAACCGTCTTTGTAGGATCACCTTCAAATACTTCAAACTGATGCAGTTTTTCCATGGCTGCAGCTAATGAATCTGTCTTCTTGATCTCCTCGTCATTTGCATAGATGCTGTATACCATATCAAACGTCGGAGGAATGTTTCCCCATGTAGAAGAATCTCCCGAACTGATTCCTTTCGCTGCGTAAGCTTGTGTAATACAGGAGAACAACGTGTTCTGCTGCTTGGCACCCAGACCGTACACTTTTGATAGTGTGTCCTTAAATGCGTTAGCAGTATGAATCGGGAGCAGGGGCTTAAAGACTTTTGATTGTGTTAAGGCAAGGGGATTAAATGGCAAATGATAGGGTTTCAGCACCTTTGCGTTTGTGGCTGCTATAAAGTCCTCTTTACTTTCGTTATAGTCACCCTTGTAATCAAAAATCAGAATCCCTAAAGGCGAACCATCAAAGTTGTGCGCCTGATCTCGGTAAAGCTGTGTAATGATTGACTTGGTGAACTGAGTTTTGCCTGTACCCATCGTTCCAATGATGCCGGTATTTGTATGAAACACCTGATTCGTATCATTGGGAAGCCAGAAGAGTTCTTTCCCGTTTGAGATATCCGTGCCAAAAAGGATCTCCATTCCTTTTCGCTCTTCTGTGGTCTCCTCCTCGTTTATAACGCTCTCTTGATTTGCAACCGCAGCAACTTGAGTGATCGGTTCTCTTTCCATCTGTGCACCAGCTGGGACCTCTTCCGCTACAGAAGTCGTTGATGAGTAATTCTCCTCTTTGGGAGTGGTCGCCTCTGCAGAAGTATCCACTGTCAACTGGGCTTGGGTATTGGACGCAGGTGATACAACCGGGGCATATAAGTATTTGATCCTGTCAGGTAATTCCTGCCTGCTGGCATCCAGGTCTTCCTCAATTTCGTTGGCAGATTTAATCATATATTCAGAGCCAAGCTTTTCGGGGAACTCCAGGGTGCAAACCTCGTTCGTCACCTCGCCCTTTTTATTGAGTGCATCGGTTTTAAAGGATATGATAGTTCCCTTGCCGATTATATCGTCCAACGAATCCGAAAACCGGTATTGCTCATTAAGCAAAGCTTCTCGGTATTCATCGACGACAGTATCCCATTGCTCGTTGGGGTAAACATTGTAAAGCTGCATTTTTTCACAGCTCACGATTACCAACTGCATCAAAAAGTTTCTTGACAGTTTGCACTCTAAAGAGTCTCGATCCTCATCGGGCCACAGCGCTTTCCACAGGCCATTGTATGTGTTTAGAACTTGACTATGAGCCTTGGAGATTACTGCCGCAGGGTTCTGTCCAATTTTTACCTCAACAGGGTGCAGATATACCTTGATATCGTCAATTGGCCCCTCGATGCCTACTAACAGAATGTCATCGCTCGTGGGACCTTTTTCAAAGCCAAGGCTCTTTGCGGAGAGCAAGCCATCTTTAGGGGAATAACCAGCCCCACCAGATACTCGAAGCATCTCTTCTAGGGAGATCGGTATCCAAACAATACTATCATGCGCATAGTAGGCCATGCAGAGCTTGACTGCAGAAAGAATGCTCATCTTCTCACGGCTAAAGTTACTATCGACCGCACCTGCAAGCTTCTTTGCAGAAATCAGTCTCAGCATCCATCCACCATTGATTGCATTGAAGAGGCTAATGATATCATGGACATTTGCTTTTGAAGCAGATACGCCCTTCTGATGAAGCTGATCCTGGATGATTTCCTCATATTGCTCGGATTTCTGTGTTACGGTAATATCGTCATACCCACTTGCCGAAGTGTATTGATCACTATAATGGATGATCATCAAGTCCTGGTCATCCTGTTCATTTGACTTGAAGAAGGACAGATCTACTTTCGGATCGACAAATACAACCCAGTTTGAAGAATCATAGATCTTTCCAAGCTGACCTTTTCCATTATTCTCAATAGAGGTAAAAATCGCAGACTCCGGTTCAAAAGAGCTTCCAGAAAAAGCAACTCGCGCCAGGGCATTGTACTGTTTCGCCATGCGAAGGAGGCGGTTGTCTGGTGAATGCTTCGTGCCAAACCCAGTTTTATACCAATTAGAGTTGAGCACAGACGGTGTTCCTGAGATTATGCCACCCAAAGAAACGCCCGTTGTAATAGAATCCATGCGGCTATCGCCATCATCGCTAGAGCTCTCCATCTCATAGAACGTGAGATGAGCATATTCGTACTTTTCCTCTTTGGGGCTTCTATAAAAGCACTGAATATTGCTGCTGAGGATTAGCGCCATTTCGCTGATGTCTTCGACGCCTTTCCCGTATGCCTGAATATAGTCCTTTAGCTTCTTCTGATCCGATAGAACTGAGAATTCGTTATAAACGCCAGTTTCACAGTAAATGTTCAGGACAAAATGCTTCAGTTCCTCAGGGTTTTTCTCTGCATTAAGCTCTTTCGTGTAGTACCGGATTAAACCCTGAAGCACCTCTCTGCAATCGCCCATATTCACCAGATTAATGCAAAACTGGTCATTACCCAGATCATCAAACAGGAAAGTGAAGTGATCTATATATTGGCTGATCTTTTCGCTCACTAGCTTCTGAACAAAGTTTCGAGCCCCTTGATATCTTTTGTTCGACGCCTGTGCATAGATGTGCCATTCTGGCGAGTGTCTTTGCTCAACAGCACAATACAAAGATTTATCAGAGTTTTTTAGGTAAGGAAGCAGATAGAGCGAAGAAAGCTTCTCTACCAGATTGTCTCGAATCTCTCCGACCTTCTTTTCATCAATCAGCATCAATTGATAAAGGACATTTATCGGGTGAAGAGGACTGAGGGCGATCGTGCGTTCGTCATGATCTTGAATTACCGCCCCAATAAGAAGCAAATCATTTTGTCTTGGGAGCAACGTTTGGCCTGTCGGAATACTAAAAAGTGCCTTTTCGACCTCGCTAACATAGTTTTCAGCGAGAATTTTTATCTCCCCGGAAAGATAAGCAAGGCTGGGCAATTGACGTTGGCGTTTCAGTTCTCTCAAAAGGTCTGAATAAGCGTCTCTTACCTCGTCCGGAACATCGAGTTTGCATTCTTCCAATCCGTCGACAGTCTCATTCGCTGCCAACCAACCCTTTTGAACAATTACATCCTCCAGTGCAAGACTATCTTTGAATGGAGATTTTGCGAAATACTCGGTTGTGCCAGAAATGATTTTGCCGTTGCGGTATTCCATGCCGCGCTTTTCCGTATGCTTTTTTACGAAAACGCTGATTCCAGTCAACTCAGTAGGTTTGACAGGCTCGTCCTTGATCTGGAGCGGAACAGTCACGGCTCCGCACTTAATCTGAAGCGCAATTGTGCCTGCATCAATGTCCATGACCTCCTCGGTCATTTCTAAGGTCAAGGTCTGGTTGTAGTTACATGTATATATCCCATTGGGCAACACCGGCTCAGACACAGACTCTTCCTGACGAGGATTGATCACCAGCTCCTTCCCAAGCCCTACCGCTTGGATACTACCATTTGCAACATTCTTGGGCACATCAAGGAAGTAGCAGGTTCGCAGGTTCTCCAGATAATCTGGCGAAAGGTTTAAAACACATATTTTTATTCTGTAAGAGATGTTATTGTTGACATCTTTGATATCCGTTCTTGAGAAAGAGCATCCCGTTGCTGCCATATTTATGGACAGCTCTTTACCAGCAAGTGATGTAGTTGCGCCAGTAGAGTCCACCCAGGATTGCTTAACTGCAATATTAGTTCGGACTCTAATAGTGACAGTGGTACGTTGATCCGGATTGAAAATGAGGATATTCTTTCTTCTCTGTTTTGCCCGCGAGTCGCCGTCATTGCGTATGAACATCAAGGTGTCCGCTGGGAAGGAATACTCTATAGCAGACTCCGAAAAAGCCTCTATATCCTCGTTCTCAAAACTTAACGGGTTGTCCAGTTTGCGTTTGATCTTGTCTCGCGAGCTTTTTACCATAGTGAATGTGTAGTTTTCATACCATGGTGTGCCTGTCTTTTTTGCGTCCACAAGATGCTTTATAAAGTGGTCATCATATTCTTTTTCTAGCGTGTCCGCAATATTCCCATGTCGAAAAACGCGGTCGATCTGATCGAAATACTGGTGGTTTTCTAATAGACGCTCTCGAATCTTATCATTCGGAATCAAAGACAGATCATCTGTTAGCAGAGAAAAAGCTGCAAAATCGCTGTCAATTACATATCCTCTACCCAACACAGTGAGAAGATCACTATATTCGAACAATGAGGACTTGTCGCTAAAACGATCTCCCTGTTTGCGCTCGAGTTCCAGTTCAAGAAGTATGCGGTCTGCGGTTGACAGCTCTGCACTTTTGATTTCATCCTTGACCTTATTAACAATAGATGCAGCGTGGAACGGCATCCCGTTTGCAGCCAAATCTCCAGTTCCACTCGTAATGGTGTCAATTGGAGAATGCGTAATCATCAAAATCGGGAAATGCTGATCTGTCAATTCTGCGTTCCGAAGGGTAGCCAGGAAATCATCTGTCATCCCATTGATCTTGGACGCAACAACGATCTCCAGTGTAGAAGACAGCCGAATTGTGAAGGTGTCATATACGTTCTTATAGTGGAAGGTTCCTTGAATATGATCAAGTGCTGTTCTATTTCTTAACTCACTATCAACGCCCGCAACCATTTCAGCAGTATCGAGGCGAAGGCAGTAGCGCTCTCCGGGGTGGAGTGTATCCTTTCTTCCTTGAAAGAATCCAACGATATTATCTGCAATGTACTTATAGAATTCGTTTAACATACTGTGCATCCCCACTATCGCTCTTCTTTTCAATCAGATTCAGCTTTTCATAGTAGTGCATTACCTGTTCTTTTGAGATGTTATCAAGAAAGACACCCCTTGCTTCGAACTCAGCAAACACATCGTTGAGTCTCATCTTTTCTTGATCCTTTATGCACACTTTCGTTAAGAAGATTAGCGTTTCTTCCGTGAGATTAAGCATCATGCCACTTCTACCACGACGCTTTAAATACTTCCTGCTGTATTCCTCAAATTTGTCTGCATAGGACGAATAAGGCCTGTTGCGAGGGGTATTTTCAAATTGCGTTCTCACACTATCGAACAAAAAACGTACTTCTGCCGCAGTCTCATCCTCGCCAACTTCCCTGCGCTCAAGCTCCTTCATTTCCGGACAATCGTTAATGGCATTTCTGTATCGATCAGTTAACACCTTGATTTCTTCGGCAATTCTGTGATCTTCATTTTCTGCTGTCTGGACGAATTCATTAAGCCGGATATAATCGACTGGACCACAGTCATCAGCTGTTTGATTAAGGATCTCTAGGACTATTGCATGAGCGAAAATTTTACTTAATGCAGTCTGAAGCACGCCCCACCCTTGTGTATAGCAGAGACGGTTTAAGCTTGTTTTCTCCCAGTCCAGGCAGAAATACAGCGGGACGCAGTGTTCACGCTCTCCCGACATAAATCGATTGAGTTGCATAATTGCCTGTGCCGTATAAGTAAAATAGTAAAACTCAAGCAGAGGGATTAAGTAATCTCTGGTTCTGTTTCTTGCGCCAAGGATATACTCAAAATCAGATTCAAACTTTCTCTGGACTGCGCGGGTTATCCTTTGATAAGGAAGTACTGTCGTCTGAGATAGCGGCTTTGATGCAAGCTTAGACATTGCGAACTTTTCTAGGACGTTACTCTGCTCATCAAGTTTCGTAGAAGCCTGTTTAATACTTGCTCGTAAAATGTTCTCATCACCAAGAACATCTACTAAATAATCTGCGATCTTGCAGGCACTCGACTCTTCACACGGAATCTGCGCAATCATCCGTAAGTTGATTGGCCTGATTTTCCCCTCTTTGTCGAAAAACATATGTTTGATAACCTGATGAAATAACTCATCCATTCCCACATCTATGGATGTATCCTCTTTGAGCTTCTCAGTGAGATCATCAACTGTCAGTTTTTCTGGGGAGATTTTTTCGATCTGGCTAATATATCTTCCTACAATAGTATCCAGATCATATATTGGTGCACTATTGTTATTTGCAATAAATGGGAACAGTTTAAAGCGTTTACCGCTAAAATGCGTTAGCTTAGAGCCATCCTCTTTGACCGCAAATGTGCTGTCAAAAGAGTCCACACTTAATCTATAACTCATACTTACACCACCCTAAACTCATAATCGAAATCGTTCTTCTCAAATATGATCCGATACTCGTTCTCGTGATCTTTGGGAAGGAGTTCGATTCGCGTCCCCTTGTTTCCAAACTCAATCAGGCGTTGAACAAAGCTGACGAAATCTGCATGCTTGTTTTTATCCTGCACGGTAGGACGATAGCCTTCTCTCATTGCAGAAATCATTTCAAAGAGAGCATAGTCCATGTCGATTTCAGCCGTCTCAAGATCATTCCCACTTGATTTCTTAAAGCGGATCTTTACATTTGTTGAAAACCGTAGGACCTCATCGTCTTCAACTGCTTTTGATTTATAAATTGCGGATTGGATCAGCAATTGTTCTATCACCCAAAAGCGCTCATTGGAATCATCGATGCAAATATAATCGCTGTCAAATTGCCCATCCCAATTCATGATCGCTTTCTTGGTCGATTCATATAGTTTTTTTAACTGTTTTTCCTTCCCGCTCTGCTGATAGTATAGGTATTTTATATATTCAGCTAAGAGTTCTTTTTGCGTACTCGCCTGGTATTCTCCCTTGAATTCTTTAGTACGAACAATAAAGCGATATACTAGTTTTTTCAGTTCCGGCTTTATTCCACCAAGCACTGCAATTTTAGTGATATCATTTAAATGCTCATATGATGTATCAGAAGTTGCCTCGGTAAATGCTTCATAGATGTTTTCTAACGAGTGGAATCTCGTTGCCGCTACATCCATTTCCGCCTGTCTCTCTTTCAAGACATCATGTTTCCGCATACAATTGAGCAGTGGCGAAATATCATCATACTCATATATGAGCATAGGTGTCGAATACTTGATATATTTGGTAAGATATTTAACCTCAGATGTTGCGCATTTGCACATGTCACTGTAATCGAAATCAGGATGGACAATAATATCATAGAGTAGGTTTAAAATATCACGCGTTGATACTATTGCTTTATCCTTGATTACGACTTCAACGATTTTCTTGATCACCGCCTGTTGGTGTTCTGGCTTAGATAATAATTCATAATTATGCCTGACTGGGCATCTTTGGCACAGAGTGCAAGAGTCATTATTTTTATATGCCTGGTAGAACGGGTTTTCTTCCGTTTTACTAAACACTTTCCCGATCAGCGTGCTCAGAAATTCAGTCCCGACACCATCTTCTTTTAATGTAAATACTTGATAGTCAGCAAAACTAATATGTTGAAAAACACTGTCAGAAATATAGACCTCTTTCCGCGTATAAGAGGAAAAGATCTCATTATCTTCTACATACTGTTTCAGCTTAGTAAATGCCTGCCCTTTAGGCGATTCAATGAAATTATTAAGTGTGCCAAGGTTGATCGCAAGGATCATCTTATATCCATCGTCTACCTGATAATTCTCATCATTGAACGGAGCCAACTTCTCGTAAAGGGTGTCGATAGAAGTTAATTCCGGAGCGCTGCTTTCTGTTGCATCATTGTATAGCTCAAAAGAATTAAGAAGCCCCTCAGGATCTGCATGGCGCAAATATGACATCAGATGAGATTTGCCATCGCCAGCACTGCCGCACAGCATCACCAAGCATTTTTTGTTCTCTCGATTTACTCGACGGAGAAGCGTGCGAAGCTCATCTTCCACCGGGCGAACTACATGAAGATACTGTTTAAATGGCGCAAAGGATGCAGTGTTCTCGACAGATTCCATGGAGAGTTTTCTCAGTTTGCTGAGTTCTTCAATAAAAGTACAAGCCATGTTGGGCCTCCAGATTCTTTACTCAAAATAATAGATTGGCAATAACAGATTACTCTTCACTAACAAAATCCATAATATCTCCAATATTCACATCCAGCGCTGCGCAGATCTTGTTTAGGACCGTGAGAGTTACCTCTTCGTCACGACGCAGTTTTGTCATGGTATTCGGCGCGATTCCGGCAGCACGTCGAAGATCCGCCTTGCTCATTTTTTTATCAACAAGCAGTTTCCAGAGCTTGTTATAGGAAATGGCCATGTCTTTCGACCTCCGGTCATCAGTATTGGCAATATTATACTATAATCGACCTTATACAGCAAGAGAGTTTCGCACGATCTTGCGAAACTCTCTTGCATTTTAGGATGGGTTAATTTCGCTTTGTACACGAACGGCCCCAAGAAGTACGGTCTTAGGCTCCTACGTTCCCATATACAAAAGAAAAATGAGATTAACTTCTGCGCTTGCAAAAGTTAATCTCATTTTTTCGTATCCGTTCTCCTGATCGCTTTCGCGATTATGAGAGATCGACCAGCACTTCCCAATGGCCGTTTCGCTTTCCGTTGGCACGGCGAAGATAGCCTTTTCCCTGCAGATCTGTCATCCTGCGTTTGATTGTCCGTTCTGATTTGCCAAGTGCAGCAGCAAGCTCCTTTTGCGTGATCGCAGGATTTGCCTTCACAGCTTGCAGCACGGCCAGCTCTTCCAAAGTGCAATCCAAAGTGCCATTTTGGCACTTTGAAATTCCAGCGTTGGCACTTTGAACCGGTGCTTCGCTCTTATACTCCACATGGAGGTAGCGATTTTTCAATTCATGCTGCGCGCCGAGGAGCAGGTTTTCAAAAAACATTTCGAGATACTCGCTCGTGGCGTGAATACCTTTTTGCAAATTGTTGTAGTTGGCGCGGACAAGCGCGTTACGAAAATACCAGGAGTTGGTGGCAAACACGTCGTTGTTCACGGAGAAGCCGAAGGTCTTTAAATACTTCACGATGAAGACCGCGGTCGCGCGCGTGTTTCCCTCGCAGAAGGGATGGATCTGCCAGATCCCCGACGCAAACTTTGCCATG
>ODAJ011701049.1_pt1 | contig 19883 bp, 6 predicted proteins | sample 1539241 | NCBI WGS metagenome assembly ODAJ01 (sample SAMN02144231, study PRJEB22623) | gut metagenome | biome: sheep rumen | host: Ovis aries | place: New Zealand | reverse complement strand
CTCAGCTACAAGTACATACCCGATTTCAATCCCTATCGTGCCAACCGTTCTTTCCTTGTCATCAGTTCAGTTGACACAACGCATGTTACACCAACCTCAGATATCTTAATCCGTAGCACTGACTTTGATGCCGAAAGACAGAAAATCATCTTCCACAATATTCCTTTGGATGTAGACGGAAACAGAAAGGATCTCATCTCATTCGCATACTCAAACGGATTCTTGACAGAAGTAGTTCCAGAGAATGTGACATGTCTGAACTCAGTAGAACAAGATGATGGACGATTATTAGTCAACGTCACATGCGGAACACCCTGTTATGAGTATTTCTTGTATAACACGTCTGACACTGTCAAATCCGGTCGTGTTGGCACGGACAGCTTTGTCATCGACAGTATTGCTAGCGGTTTCTATCATCTTTCACTTCGACAGACAGAGTCAACCAGCATATACACTGGCTCAAGCTCCTTTTCCGGCCACATAACCTACAATGCATCCGACTTCACATTGCAACGCAGGTTCTCATGGTGCATAAATGATACGGCATCTCATTATAATATCGCTATCAGCTATGGAAGCCAAAACCTTGCAACCATACAGATAAATGACAGAACCTTATCAGTCGGCAATACATCATTTACAAACCTGACAAAAGGCGATTCCATCGTTACGACCATCGGCTCTGGCCTATTGAAAGTGATTGTGAGAGGAAATGTCTTATACTCTAAAAGTATTGGCTCCTATAGTAATCTTAAGTTCAGCGTGTCTGATATAGGTCCCCGTTCTTCAATCGCTGACTTGCGGTATAACGGCAGTCCTTTGTCTCTTACCTGTCCTTCCGATGATGTCCTGATAGAACAGAATATGGAAAAGACACGTCTTTACTCAGTAAGAATCGGCAGTGAGTGCGGTTCGACTTACCATTATGCTACTCTTGTCTCAGGTGGCAGCAATGCCAAGCCATTCCTTGATGTTGATGGAATATCAGACATAGAGGATTTGGATTTGAAAGATGCCAATTACGAAAGCCCCCTGCAGGTAGTCAGCGTTTCCCCCAATGGTAGGGATTTCCGTGTCCGTCTTGCCAAGGTGTCTTCCATAGGAGCCATGTTGTTGGTCTATGACACGGCAGGCCGTCTTCTCTCCCGTAGTTATTTCTCGCAAGAGGGTACGGCAGAATTCTCGTTACCCTATGCAGGCGTATTCCTTGTGAGGGCTCTCACGGAGAGTGGAGAGTACACAGAAAAAATAACCGTTAAATGATAGACATTCCTCATAACTGACCATTTTGATCCGACACACGATGAAGAAATATCGAAAATCCCCCGTTGTCTTCCTGCTGCTGGCAGTATTTTCAGCCAGTCTTGCATGGAATAGCCGGCAAGGCGTTTATACTGGCGACGATGAACCAAAAACTCCTTCCGATACCACGAAAAATCGTAAGGAGAGAAGGACGCGAACAGATGCAGGCATCCCTCTTGATGCTTTTGCTCTAAACGATCCTGATGCTCCTAAAGGCTTCGTCCCGACAATAATGAAAGATCTTCAGGCAGCCGACCCTACCTCCAAGCTTGGCATCATTGCACCTCCTAAAGCCAATAGTGCCGGAACGGCATCCCTGGAATATACTCTTGAGATGCCTCCTGCCCGCAATGGCATGCAGCCCTCTGTTATCATCAGCTATAACAGCGACGGCGGTAGTGGCTGGCTTGGCGAGGGCTGGGACATTCATATACCAGCCATCACGGTTGATACTCGCTGGGGGGTGCCTCGCTATGACAGTGGCAATGAGACGGAGACTTATCTGATGGATGGTCAGATGCTCTCCTTTACGGGCAGCGACGGGAAAATGCATGTCGCCCATCGCGGAGATGTCGAGCTGCGCGATTCAGCTCGTCAGTTCTTCCCACGCCGTGAGGCTGCTTTCAGTACCATTATACGACATGGTTCCTCCCCTTCCGACTATTGGTGGGAGGTGAAAGACCGCCGTGGTACGCGGTATGTCTATGGCGGTACCGAGAACAGCCGCCTTTATGGCACATTTAGGGGGACGAATGGTCAGGAGAGAACCGTCATTGCAGAATGGCGTCTCTCGGAGGTGAAAGAGATACACGGCGACTACATGCGCTACTACTACCGTCACGCCTCCGAGCAGGTCGTCCAGGGGCTGAATTCCTCGGCTCTATACCTTGACCGCATCGAGGCCGGACATGCCGGATTCTCCTCCCCCCATACCATCGTCACCTTCACGAGCACAGAAGGTAAGACCGTCAGGCGCAATAACGCCCGCTACGGTTTCCTGGCTTCTTCCGGCGAACTTCTCTCCGAAGTGGGGGTCAGTTTCCTGGGAAGCCCCCTCCGGAGTTACAGGTTCAGATATACCGACGGTGCCTTTGGCAAGAGACTGCTCTCTGCAGTCGTCCAGTGTGACAATGCCGGTGACTCCGTGGGCTGGCATCGGTTCGGGTATCACCAGTCTGCAGGCATGGTCAACCCGTCGTCTGGCATGACCCTGTTCAAACCCGACTCCCTCTGGCAGCCTCCCACTGACAATGATGGAGGGTTCATCCGTCGGCTTGCGATGCTCAACTCCTCCCATGGCAGGCCCACGGCCATCGGCGGCAACAGCAGCACCTCTGCCGGAGGATCGGCCTATGTAGGCATCAATGCCGCGGATGACATGGAAAACGACAAGGGCAACACTGCAGGTATCTCCGTCAGTTATGACAGGAACACGTCGTCAGGAGTATCCACCCTTGCCGACATCAATGGTGACGGTCTTCCCGACAAGGTCTTTGTCGACGACGGCCTGCTGAGGTTCCGTCCTCAGGTCGTCAGCAGCGACGGTAGGCGTTCTTTCGGACCAGCTAACACCGTCTATAAGAACGGCGGCACGGCCTCGGCGTTCTCCAAGACCACATCCTACCGGCTCGGCGGCGGTGTCAAAGCATATGTCAGGGCAGGCTCAGACGTGAAAGCCGGCCTCGGAGCCGACTACTCCTATGGCAAATCAACGACGAAGGTCTATCTCTCGGACATCAATGCCGACGGCCTTGCTGACCTTGTCGAAAACGGGAAAGTCTGGTTTAACCATCTGGACGACGAGGGGAACATGCGCTTTGTGAATGCCAGCACGCTCACCCCCAATCCCATCGGCGGTGACAGCCCTGCCGACACGACCGGCATCGGTGCCGACAATGCCGAGGAGCAGGCTGCCCTCCTGAACAGTTCCCCGATGCAGGAAATTGTACGTGAGTGGACGGCTCCCAGGACGGGACGGGTCTCGGTCGTCAACTCCGTGCGCCTGCTCAACGCCGCTGCCGAAGACGAAGGAACCCCCGACGGCATCGTTGCCGTCATGCAGTACAACGGCCAGGTCAAGAGGACGATCTCCAAGACAGCCACCAACCATACTGCTACGACGAACACGACCGCTTTCAATGTCACGGAAGGCGGGAAGGTCTACTTCCGCCTGAAATGCGGCAACAGCATGCTGAGCAACGGCTCGTGCGACCGCGTGTTTTGGCCCGTGACCATCACTTATGCGGCAGGCGACACCATCACTGATGCCAACGGCTACAACAACCGCGTGTTCACATCTTCTGAAGGCAGTGTGCTCTCCCAGCGGGTGCAGGTGCCCGTTCCCGAAGGAACAACGAAGGTGCTTGTCGGCGGTCGCCTGCAGAAGCCTGTCACGACTGACGACATCCAACTGTGCGTCTATACCACTGACGGAAGCGGCGGTGTTCGTACTCCCTCCGCAATCCTGACGAAGTCCTGGAACACACCATTCGACGGAACGGTCGCCATCACCGTTCCTACCTCAGCACAGCTCGACTATGTAGAGTGCGAGATTTATTCCTCCTCAAACGTTGCATGGGAACAGGTCAGGTGGTCACCCGAGGTGTCCTTCATTTCCGGTACGGACACGACCCGCATGGTCGTTCCCGCCCTCAGCCACGTCTATGCTGATGAAAGGGCAAGGGGGTATGTCTATAGTTCTTCTGTCAGGGATACCGTATATGTCATACCATACATTCCTTCTGGCCAGTCACCCCACTTTACGCTGACGGTCAAGAAGAGAAACTCCCTTATCTACAAGAAAGTGTATCCCAGTCTAATGGCAAATGTTCCCGTAATCATAGAGCCTAATACACCTTATCATATTACAATCTCATGCGACGAAATAAATGCTACAATTCTCGGCAACCAGCCAATGGTCGGTATCGGCCCGCGAAATATCATCATTCAGCAGCGAGACAGGAATAATTCCGGCACGATGAGCGGAGGCAATCCCGCCAATGAGGGTATGACTGCCAACGAATTGGAAGAACTGGTTAGGAATGCCGGAATATCAACCTACGCCAATTATGATGTCTACGTGGACTCACTAGCCGACACCCCGTCTGGTCCGTTCTGGCGTGGTTGGGGACGCTATGTTCACAATGCCGCCTATGATCGTGTGTCTCGCGTCCTTGCAACCGACTCGCTCCGTCTTCCGCGGTCTGCCGAAGAAGCACAGACGGAAAACTGGCCCTATGTGCGGCTGGGAGTTGCCGCCGATGACGGCATCCTCCGCTGGCGCGGCTCCAAGGACGACATCTTCATCTGCGGTGACACTATCAGCTCTGCCCGTCTGGCATTCAACGATGTCCATCCCGTGCATCCGCTTTCAGAGATGCTCACCCAAGCATCGGGCGAGACTGTTGCCCGTCCCTCGTTGGTACACTCAGAGAACAGCCTCTGCCTGTCAGGCAGCAGGATTCAGGAGTCATCCATCACGATATCAGACAACACCCTTGAGGCCCTTATCGGCAGTAGACAGACAGCAAATGCGGCAACGGGCAGCAGCCATGCTGTCAGTTCCTGCATCGACATGAATGGTGACGGTTACCCCGACATCCTGTCGCGCCAACACATACAGTATACGGGCATGGACGGTGGCCTCAGCGGTGAGACCGTAGCCTCCAGCAACTGGTGGACGGAGTCGTCAAGTGGCAGTCTCTCACTCTCCTCCGGCGGGCATCCCGTCTATTCCGCCACCGTAGGGCGAAATCCCGGTAGTGGTGCCCGTAACGACGGCTTGCAGCAGCAGAGTAGCCAGGCGGCACGAAGCAAGAACTTTGAGGCAGAAGCCCATGTGAGCGGCGGCATGACGTTCAGTGGTAACCGCGACAGCGGCAACCGAACCCTAATCGACATGAACGGCGACGGCCTGCCCGACCTGGTAGAGGAAGATGGTACAGTCAGTTACAATCTGGGCTATTCCTTTGCCAGTCCCGTACAGCTCTCCGGAATCACGGCCCTGCAGCAGACCGACTCCCATTCTACTAATGCCTCAGGTAGTGTGGACGTAGACCTGAAGGCCACCAGTTTCTCTGCCGGCGTGGGCGCAGGTATCACGGCCAGCTGTGAACTGACGGCCTATCTGGACGTCAACGGCGACGGCTTGCCCGACCGTCTGTTGGCAGACGACAGTCAGGTACGCGTAGCCCTCAATCTCGGCAACCGCTTCAGCAGTGACGCCACCGTGGACGGCCTTTCCTGCATCTCTGCATCCTCCTCGGCCTCAGCCTCCCTCAACGGGTCCTTCTCCTTCAGCGTCCATCCTTTCGGCGTGAGGATCACCTGCACTCCCGAGGCGCATGCCGCCACTGGCTTCAGCCGCCCAACGTCCGACCTCCGCGACATCGACGGTGACGGCCTGCCCGACCTGTTGTTCTCCGATGCGGAGAACTCACTACATGTTCGGCGTTCAACCGTCGGTAGTACGAACCTGCTGGCTAGCGTTACCAACAGCCTGGGCGGCTCGTTCTCCATTGGCTATACCCGTTCAGAAGCCACCTACGACCATCCTGGTGGCAAGTGGGTGATGTCATCGCTGACTGTCGACGACGGCATTCACGACGACGGACCCTGCCCGAAGACCCGTTTCGAATATGCCCATGGCGTCTACGACCGTCACGAACGCGAGTTCCGCGGTTTCGGGGAAGTACGCACATGCCAGTTTGACACGGAACATGGTGACACCCTATATCGTATGCTGGCTGAGACCTACGATGTAGGGAACTACTATACGCACGGTCTTCTCCTTGGAACGCTGCTTACGGATGCACGGGGTAGGAAATACACAGAAACCGTGAACACCTATTATACTTACGACGTCAATCATACGTCAACCAGTCCATTTGTGTTCAATGCCTCAATAGTACCAACCGATGCCAGTGTGACCTATACTCCATTGAAATTTACCGAAACCCGGCAGTATGAAGGTGGCACAACAAGCATGCCCGTTGTACAGGAGTACTACAGATATATCGTCACAGGGTCAGCGGCCCGTGGTGATTTGCAGTACCAATATGTATCGCATGCAGGGAATCTCAATGGAGACGGTTCGGGAGCCTATGATTATTATGTACAATACGCCTATCAGCACAAAGCCAACAAGCATGTATATAGCCTGCCTCGGATTTGCAATGTCTATTATTCAAGTAGCACAGAGAAAAAGCACGCTGTTGAATATACCTGGAATCCAACATACCCAGTTGATTTGGCATCAAAGACATATACAATCTCAACTTATCCTACTACATCGGCAGTAACGACCTATACGACAGATTCCTATGGCAACGTGACCAGAATTCTGATGCCTGCCAATGGCTCTGGACAGCGCATGAGATATACCTATACCTATGACAATGTGATGGGTATGTATCCCGTAACAACTACGGATGTTTACAGTCAAGTCAGCAGTTCAGATTATGACTATCGGTATGGTATTGCCATACATACAAGAGATGTCAACAATTTCGACACATACACATTTGTTGACAGTTTGGGGCGTATCACGGGAATCAGTGGACCGATGGAAGAAGCCGACTCTCTTGCTGTCAAGATGGAATACAATCCTACGGCAGCCGTGAACTATGGCGTTATAGAGGTTCCTGCCTATTCTATAACCCATCACTATAACCGTAGACAGGGAGAGAATGCCAGTGGTAGTGTTGTACCCTATTATTCTGACACCAGAACCGTAACGTTCGTCGATGGCTTCGGACGTCCCGTGCAAGTGAAGAAAGATGGTGTTGTTACTCCCGTTCCTACGGCAACAGGGAATGTGCAGCCTCAGAATGTATTTATCAATAGCGGCCGTGTCATCTATGATGCCTTCGGGCGCGCCAAAGCTACTTATTATCCCACCACGACATCCAATAGTACTGCCAACCTGATATCCTTCAGCCCATTGTTCGACACAGTATCTCCAACTGTAACAACCTATGATGTTATGGACCGACCTGTCAGCGTCATGCTTCCCGATACCGCTACGACGACTACCTGTTATGGCATTGTTGATGGCACGCTTTGCTCTATTGTTACGGATCCGTTGTCGCATAGGGATGCCACTTATGCCGACGGTGCGGGAAGGACGGTGCGTACAGAGCGTTGCTTCGGTACAGACAGCCTGATTGCAACGACTTACACTTACAATCCAATTGGTCTTTTGACGAAGGAGACTGACCATGAAGGAAATAACACGTCATACTCCTATGATATGCTCGGACGTTGTATCTTGACTCAACATCCCGCCAGCGGAGCCGTCGGGGTCACCTATGACCCGGCAGGGCACATCATTGAGAAGCGTACACGCAATCTCTCAAGCAAGAACCTACATATTACTTACAGGTATAACTACGACAGCCTGACTTACATTTCCTACCCGGAATATCCGGCTAACAACATAAGACTGAGATATGGTTCTTCTTTGACTTCAGAAAACGCCAATAGAAAACACAATGCTATTGGGCATGTTGTGTTGCGCGAGGATGGAACGGGAGCGACGGAATATTTCTACGATGCGCTGGGTAATGTATCCAAAGAACGCCGATCCGTCATCGTGCCCAATTATCGGTCGGCTAACAACAATGGCATGATTGCTTCATTTGAAACAGAATACACATATGATTCATTTGGACGTCTGCTCTGTATGAAGTATCCCGATGGTAATTGTGTAACCTATTGGTACAACCATGCTGGAGACCTGCAGAAAGTAACGAAAGGGAGTTCGTTCACCAATTGCTATGTCAGTCACATCGGCTATGATAAGTTCGGGGCGCATACGATGACGGACTATGGCGACGGTACCCGAACTTCCTATGCCTATTCTCCTTCACGTCGTTGGATGACTGAGCTTCATGTCCGCAAGGGGGCGATACCTCTCATCAGCAATACCTATTCATTTGATCCTGTTGGTAACATACTGGGAATAGCAAATAGTTGCGGGCAGAACCAGACATTTACCTACGACAACCTTTATCGTCTGACGGGTGCTACAGGAAGCACGCAGGACGCGTCTGCCACTTATTCACTGTCGATGAACTATGACGATTTGTGGCGTATCACGGAGAAACACCAGCATCTCTATCAAAACGGCATCATGGAGGAAGGCCCCATGCATGTCGGCTACGACCTAAGTTACTTGTATCGGAAGAATAAAGCTGGCAAGCATTTCCAGTTAGGGGCTGTCTACGATACCCATTACAGGTCTACAACCGTGCCTAGTGACGCTGACAGGAAAGAAGATCGCCACCGCTATAGCTTCGATCTGAACGGTAATCTGGTCTATGAGTCAACCTGTCGCAAGAAAACAGATGGTAGGCTGGAGGAACGTGACTGCGAGCGCCGCTACCTCTGGGATGAGGAGAACCAAATGATTGCCACGAGTGAGAACGGCTATGTTACAAACTATTGGTATGATGCTGACGGACAACGCACTGTAAAGATGCATGGTAATGGAACGGCTATTTACGTGAACGGCACCCGTGCGGGCGGCAAGACGGAGTACGACCACTATACGGTATACGCCAGTCCTTTCTTCAGTATCACTGATGACAGCCTCTATTTGCGGCATGTGTATATGGGTGGCGAACGTTTGCTGACGAGCGTTGGCGGACTCTCTGCTCGTTTCGGCAATTATGACGAACGATTCAAGGCAGGAATTGACCTGACTAATGTCACAGTTCCTTACGCCTCACGCTATAACCAGCAGATTACTGCCAAGAAGAAGGCATACGGCAGGCTGGGACTACCCTACGAGGGCTTTGTGAACGACAGCATTTGGAATGGAGCGGATTATGCGGTGTATGGACAGCTGGCTGATCTATCGGAGTATGGAGGTCGTGACAATCTTTCTGGGCAAGAAGACGATGTCTCTGTGGAAGACGGCATCATAATCGGCAGTGAAGGGATTGTCGGCATGGAACCTGATGAAACCAAGGATTGTGATGGCACAGATGCTGATGTTCAAGATGAGGAAACAGATGGAGAACGGTCAGGAACAGAACTCAAGACGCTACTGTTTGAACCCTTGAGGGATGGCGAGAAAATATATTATTATCATAAGGATCACCTCGGTAGCAGTTCGATAATCGCCAATGGGAATGGCGAGGTCACACAACGCATAGAGTACCTGCCGTATGGCGAGGTGTTCTTGGAGCAGAATAATACCAATTGGAACACACCATACAAGTTTAGCGGGAAGGAGCTGGACGAGGAGACGGGCCTCTACTACTACGGTGCCCGCTATTATGACCCACGCCTGAGCCTTTGGCTCGGCACGGATCCAATGCAAGGGAAGTATCCGGGCATCAGTACCTATGCGTATTGTATGGGGAATCCAATGAATATAGTAGACCCTGATGGTCGATTAATGATTTTCATTAACGGGCAACATGGCGGATCAGGAGGAAGTCCTGCATATTGGAGTGGGTTAGACAAGATTCTGATGAATCATTTCAACGACCATAAGCGCATTTATTATGATGGTGCTTTAGGTGGTTGGAGTGCTACGTTTTCTTGGCATAGTAATTTGTCTCAAAGCAATCGACTAGAGGATGGCAGAAAAAAAGGCCGACAACAAGCATCTTATCTGCTTAGCAAACTGTCGGAAGGCGAAAAAATAAGAGTAGTGACCCACAGCATGGGTGCTGCATATGCCAAAGGTTTTATTGAAGGTTTTATAGAGTATGCACAAAACATAATGGAAATAGCCAATGCATCAAACCTTTTTGAATTTGAGCTTGACTTGGCTCCTTTTCAACCTGCGCAACAAAACGCGGTAAAAGACGTTAAAACCTATGTGGTACAGCACAAGTATGATTTGACTGCAGGAACTAAAGATCTTCCAGGAGCGAAAAGAAAAAAACCAGAACGTGAGGATGTTATTATGCACGATAAATCATTCTTATATCAAGGGTTCTTAGAAGAACATAGCGTGGAAAGTTTCACTATAGATGAAATAGAAAAGGTATTTCAGTCAGATAAAAACAATGAGTAATAAAAGGTTCTTTATAATCTGTGGCATTGTGTGGGGTGCACTTGTGTTGACATGTGTCGTAAAATACTGGAGGGCATCTGCATTCCTGCGTGATGAGCCGTCATTGCTTGAAATCCGTGACCGGCAGGAGATAGCCAAATCATTTATGATCAATGTAGAGTATTACAGGAAAAATTTTGACGAAGATGATCCGTCTGGTATTTTCTACGATTATGCACGGAGATATAAAGATAATATTCGCTTAACCGATGTTCCCTCTCCTTTGCCTACTGACAGCCAGATAACAGCCAAGGTTGGAAAGATATACTACCGAAAAGACAGCTTGTGTTGCGTTGCCCTTTTAGCAATCCATTCGCATTATGACAGAATACCTGGGTTGGCAGACAAGTCGCCAGAGGGTGACGATTATGATTCCTTTCCGCTTATTGGCGCAAGAGAGAAGAAAACCGATAGGTTTAAAATATATGTCTTTGGAAGGACGCATTACATTTTTTGGAGTAGTTATGAAAAAGCGTTAATCGCCATGAATTCTGATTTAACGCAGACGTGGAATACGTATACGAATTGGATTACAGACGAAAACTGTTCATGGAACGTAGACGACCCCGAATTTTTCGAGACGGCTCCTGAATTCAGGAAATACAGGGACGGCTATCTTTTCGAATATGAAAAGGGGGATAAGAGGATTATCAAGATGGACTACCTTTCAAACAGGCCAGACAGCATCATCAGGAAGTACTATCCCTGGGCGTGGCGAATACTGTATGACCATAAACTATAATCAAAAAAATGAGAAAAAAACGGAAACGTACGCTGCTGATTGGCTGCCTTGTGTGTGGTGTTCTTGCCTTTATAGGTGTGAAATACTGGAAGAAATACGGATTCCTGTGTTACAGACCGTCATTGCTTGAAATCCGTGACCGGCAGGAGATAGCCAAGCTATTTGTGATTAATGTCGAGTATTACAGGAAGAACTACGATGCAGATGACCCGGGACGGGCATTCAAAAGATATGCATTCCGGACAAAAGTGGATGGAGACTTCTATCATAGGGATATTCCGTCTCCCCTGCCTACCGACAGCCAAATAACAGTCAAGGTTAGAAAAATCTACTATGCAAAAGACAGTCTGCATTGTGTCGCCCTGCTGTCTATACGCAGACATTATGACAGGATAGCAGGGTTGGAAGACAATTCGCCCGAGGGCGATAAATATGATGCGTTGGCTCTCATCGGCGCGCGCAAGAAGAAGGTTGACAGACTGAAGATCTATACCTACTACAGATGGTTCTGGATGTCGTTCCATAGTGAGACAGAAGCTGTTGCAGCCTTGAATAGCAGTTTAACTGGGAGATGGGATGGTTGGTATATAACCGAGCCTGAATACTTCAGCGGAGGATATAAGCCCAGATGGCATTATATTGATTATCCAGCACATGAATTCCGGAAATACAAAGACGGCTATCGCTATGAGTATCAAGAAAATGATTATGAAGAGGAGGTCAAGACTGACTATCTTTCAAACAAACCAGACAGCATTATCAGCAAGTACTATCCTTGAATCCTCAGGATGGTCAAAGCATGGTAATCAATCAGGTTGGCAGATGAATACGTATATAACCACACTCCTGCTCGTTTGCAGCATCCATGCCAGTGCTGCCATGCCTGCCGAGGGTGACAGCACGACGGCCGCAAACCAGTCGATGCGCGTGATGACTTTCAAGGCGTTGCCTGGGACGGAGCGTTTATTTATGTTGGCAAGTTCTATAATGGGATTGATAAAGAAGACAGCTTTGTTGAACATCAGTTATCAATAGAGATAATAGAGGATATATTTTAATTATTTACAAACAAAAATTTTATGATTATGGCTATCAATGATTATTTTAAAATGCGATGCGTAAAGAACGGTCTCGACCTAGCTACTCCTATTTATAAATATATACCGTTAAAGCATGTCGTAACAATGCTTAAGACGAATAAATTGTATGTAGGAAAAGTGAAGAAATGGGAAGACACATATGAAAATTTCCTCCTGAAACAAGATTTTATGTATAATGGCATGCATATAAGTGCAAAGAATTTAATCGATCAGGTATATGGTCAGTGTTGGACAACGGTAAGTGAATCAGATGCCATGTGGAGAATTTATTCTAACTCCAAAAAAATAAATGACGTTGCCATTAGAGTTAAAACGACAGCACAGAAATTGTTTGATTCTATATATATTTCTGATGAATGTATGGCAACGACATCTATTGGCAGTGTTGAGTATTATTACAAAAACGAGATTTTAAAATGGATCAAAGGATTAAATATGCATACGGCTCAAGATATTGGCGAGAATATTGTCCCTTCATTGTATAAGAAGCGTAAACCATTCTCGCACGAAAAAGAAGTACGAATTATAGTTATGCATGATCAAGATAAAGGGGACGGCCTATATTACGATATTACCCCTTCGACAATGTTCGATGATTTTGTAATTGATCCAAGACTTGACACCAATTCTGTAAACAAAATAGCAAAGAGACTTATTAATCTCGGTGTAAATGTAAATAAGATTAAACAATCTCTGCTATATACATTCACCCCAGCAATAATCAAATTATGAGTATTACCGCGTTTTTCCTTATATGTATGAGTTTTGTCAATATTTAATTTTGCAACAAATACTACACATTTATATATTATATGCTTCAATGCTATTATTTTATGGTATTATGTCCAGTAAGGAATATAATTTTGTATAGGCAAGTTATGTTAATCAAAGACAGTTCTATTTTTACACGATTATAATATGGCATCAGAAAAATCCTTGAACCTATTAGGGAGAAAATATTTTCTTTTTACACTAACTATACTGCTTTTTGCGTTAAAAAGCAGGGCATTTGACGGGCATCGAGATTTTAGTCCAAAATCACCTGAAGCTGCTGCGTTTGAGAGAGTTGCAGAGATTCCGGTTGGAAATTATACAGGTATCCCCAGTATTTCTATACCCCTTTATACTATTGAAAGTGGTGACCTCCGATTACCTATAAGTTTGGATTATCAAGGAACGGCAATCAAAGTAAATCAGGAAGCCACTTGGGTTGGCTTGAACTGGTTTTTGAATGCTGGCGGAGCCATAACTACTCAACTTTCTCCTTTGTACGACAGAAGTGGCCTGTATCCAAATGAATATAAACGTAGTTGGAATTTCTTGCTTAATAGGGCGAGAATGCAATCATTTCCACCAGACGGAGGCGAATATGGAATGAAGATTATTTATAAGATGAATGGCCAGCATCCAGATTGGGTTGGTGGATATGGAAGGAATTGGTTTCCTGCAACAAATGGAGAGTATGATACCATAAGCTACGGAGGTGACCTTCCCCCTTTGCTATATACAGTTATTTTGCGTCAGGGTGACGGAGAGTGTGGTCAGTATCATGCTACATTCCTTGGACATACTATTTCCTTTGTATGGGATCATCTGAAAGATGAGTTTTTTATCACAGGAGAGACTCAAGGATTTTCTATAACAGGAACACCAGGTAATTATATAACGATAACTGATGGTCACGGGGTTCAATATGAGTTTAGGGCTATGGAGCAGGGACGCGTTGACCAATCAAATGTACCACCTGAGTATTCCCGCAGTGATTGGACCTATTACCTTACGAAGATACTGTCTCCAACAGGTCACACAATCAGGTTGGTATACAAGCGTTATGGCGATTTGCAGAATACCTATCAAGTACGTGAATCACTATACAGTAAAAAATGTCCATTTCAAGCGTTGCAATCATGGTATGGTAATGTTGCTCCTATGACATGGTTGTCAGTGCAAGACAGTCTGAAGCATATCCGAACTCTTTCAGAACGTTACATTCTCAATATAGTCCATCTGGATAGCATTATTGCAGATGACGTATATGTTGTGTTTAATGCAAATACGCAGAACAGAATAGATATTAACGGCACGGACCGCAGTCTTAATAACATAGAAGTTTATAAAAAGACATCCGAAACCGCGAGTAAACTCCTGAAACGCATTTGTTTTGAATACAGTTACTTCCCCAAGAACACTACTGGTGGAAATACAGTCGAAGATTTTATCCCTGAAAGCTATCATGCCTGGTATTCTAATGACGATTTCATGTATTACCGCCTTCGCTTAAACAAGGTCTGGGAAGAAGTTGATAGTGAGGGGGAAGTCTTAAGGAAACCAGCATACATTTTTGGCTATCATCCAGCCAATCTCCCTTGTAAGGCATCTGCTGCAGTAGATCTTTGGGGGTATTATAATAATAAGGAGAATTACAACGGAAGTTACCATACACGAATCCCCAAACACTGGGTCGGGGAAAAAGCCTATGGTGGGACAAGTATGTTTCCAGACGGTAACTACCTCTTGCACTTTGGAGCAGATAGAAGGGTTGACTCGCTTTATTGCCAAGCAGGCATGCTAACATCTATACGCTACCCAACAGGTGGGAGAGTGGAGTTTGAATATGAACCCAATTCTTTCACTAATTATGACTATTACTGTGTCCTGCAAGAGCCTGAAGCCCCAGACATCCATTTTAATACCGTGACAGTCTACGCATCGAACTATTCTGAATATACCCAAAGTGGAATAAATCTGTATAGGGACGAAGCTGAATTTGAAATAACTGACAGTTGTAATTATGCGATTTCTTTGCGGTATTGTATTAATAATATCCAAAAGAATGCTTATTGGGCTTATTTTGTCGGCAGCCACCACAGGGTTGAGTTGCAAAAGTTGAATGAAAATAGCAATGCATACGAAAACGTAAGCTTTTGGCAGGTATCTCCAGCAGATACTTTAAACAACCAACACAGCATTGAGAAGACTGATACCCTAGAATTAGAAGTAGGAAGTTACAAATTGAAGATCAATCCCATTGGTGGCCCGCCTTATCCACTCAACTTGTCTCACGTAAATGCTTCAATATCTTTAGTTCCCCTACCAACTCCAGAAATGCCAATACCGGAGAGTATAGGCAATGGAGTCAGAATAAAGTCAATTACAACGCAAGGAGACGGTTTGAACACAGTTGTGAATTACGATTACAGAACCATAGATGGTGAAACATCTGGAGTCTTGATGGCCCCAGTGGTCTATGCCCGTAAGAAATTATTATTACATCAAACAGATAGTTTCTACAATAATATGGGTACCATCACGCCACCTCCTGCTCCCGATGTCATCACTTATTGGATAGCGGGTAGTGACAATCTTGCGGCAACGTCCAGTATTCCAGTGGCTTATAAACGAGTCACCGTGACAAAAACAGGAAGTGATGGTGCCTCAAATGGATATTCCACGTACGAATACTATAATAAACGCTGGAATTCTGGCTATTGGCTCGATTTTATGCGGAGAGTGGAAGATCCGAGGAACGGAAAACTGCTCCAGAAATCAGATTATAACGATGAAGGCACACTTGTTAAGCAGGAGACCAATACATATAAGATGAACTGTACCGAATCGCGACTTCTGAGTGCCGTTATGGAGAATATCTATTTAGGCCCCACAAGTCCAGTTCAATTAACAGAATTTCTCTGGGTGAATCCCTATGCAGATGCATTGACAAGTGGTTGTATGCAATTATATCTATACCCCTCTGTTCAATTCTCAATGAATAAAACTACAAGCTTACTATCTGATTTTGTCAATGGCAAAGCTGTCGTGACGGAGCGAGAGATGACCTTTAATCAAGATAACAGCCAAGTGAAATCAATCAAGGAGACAACATCCCGGCAAGGAGAAAACCTACTGACAGAGTACATCTACCCTGTTGATTTTGACGACAGCCGGGCAGACATCATGGCTCTGAAGAACCGGCATATCATAAACGTTCCTATTGAGAAGGTGCAATCCATCAGTAATCATGAGGGGCAGTATGTCATTGCTGCCGAGCAAACGGAATATACTCCAGAAGGTCTTCCTCGGGAAGAATTTGAGCAGAAAACCGTTCCGTTACCAAAGAATAGCTTCTTCTTCTCAAATGTTCAAGACAACAAGAACTTTTATGAGAACGTTGCAGAGATTACTTATAATGATGCCAACAACCCAAGAACTGTTACAGAATTTGGGCATTTTATAACAACTTATGTCTGGGGATACAATAATAAATACCCAATTGCCGTTATTAAAGGGGCTACAGCTGCCCAAGTGCAGGATGCATTAGGCGGAAGCAATGTATGGAGTAATTTGGAAAATTCTCTTACTCCAACCATGAGTTCCTTGTCACTTCACAGCCAACTGTCAACGATTCCCCAAGCCCTTGCCACAGTTTATGAGTTCGACTCTCATATTGGCATGGTTAAGACGATAGCCCCCAACGGTGAAACGAAAAGCTTTAGCTATGATGCATTTTCACGTCTCATTAGCATCACTGACCATAATGGTGTCGTAGAGCGCGCATTCAACTATCATTACAAAAATGAATAGAAATCATGGAAAAACTTGTAATAAGCATACTTTTGGTTTTTGCCTTACAGCCGACATGGGGACAAGACTCTCAGAACTATGTCAAAATGACCCGTCACACAACCAATGACGGAAGCCTAGACACATATCAGTATTATGACGAATTAGGACGGCTATACGAGGAGGTTGAAGTGGAGATTACTCCCAGACATTCAAATCTGTTCAAACTAATTGAATATGATGGCATAGGGAGGAAACAGTCGGTATGGCTACCTGCAGTTGATAATTCCATGGTGTTGCCGAAGCAACAATATCCCAACCAAGCCGTCTCCACTAACGTCGATGGGAAGCCTTTCTCCCGTACATATTATGACGGCTCCCCACTGAACAGGGAAGTTGGGATAGAGGAGTCTGGTGTAGCATGGATAGGTCATCGGCAGTCAAAGGACTACCTTCACAACTCTTTGGTTTTTCCTCTGAATTGTCAGGACTATTACGTCACTGTATCTGGAGAACTTGCCTGTCGGGGCAACTATGCAGCAGACCGTCTTCTCGTTGAAAAAGAAACCGACGAAGACGCTCATGTGACATATGTCTTTCGTGATGTTCAGGACCGGATTATCCTACAGCGGAGTATTCTGGGAGATAACACCAGTGCTGATACCTATTATGTCTATGATTATCGCGGAGACCTGCGCTTTGTTCTTCAACCAGAATTCCAGAACACACCTGACCTGGATCTCTATACATTCCAATACACCTATGATTCTCACCATCAAGTCATAGAGAAGAAACTGCCTGGAGCTGAGCCTGTTGTGTATGCTTATGACAAAGCCCACCAGCTTATATTCTCTCAGGACGGTAACCAGCGGTTGAAAGGCGAATGGACGTTTATGCTGAACGACTACTTAGGCAGGTTAGCCGTGAAAGGAACCTGTCAGGAACCTCTTCCTGACATTTCCGAGCAGTCATTGTTCGTGTCGTACGATGGCAGCAGCAGTTGTGGCTATACTATTCCTTCAACATTCGGGAATGTCTGCTTGCAGACTGTCTGTTACTATGATGACTACTCATTCCGGCAATTAGAAACAACCACCTTGTCAAATATACTGATGCCGATGCCTCTTTCCGACTACGATAGTTTTACTGATATGACGCAGGGTCTGCTCACCGGCCAGCGAGATTACCTGATGCCATCAGCCACCCCGTCGTATATCGTGAAAGCCTATTATTATGATGAGAGAAGCCGCATCGTGCAGACACATAGTACAAATCACTTGGGCGGAGCGGACATGGAATTCCTGGACCTTTCTTTCACGGGGAAACCGCTGAAAAGGAAGCGGATGACTGCCGCCGGACTTTCATACCAGCCGCAGAGTGTCACAGAGGAGTACGTCTATACCTACGACCATGCTGACCGCCTGATCACCACAACACATTCGCTGAACGGAGCCACACCCGTTGTACTTGTCTCCAATGAATACGATAACCTAGGGCGGCTAGTGCGCACCAAACCCATGAACAGCAATTCCTTGATGACACAGTACACCTACAACGTGCGGTCATGGCCGAAGACGATTTCTTCGCCATTATTCTCGGAGACACTCTACTATGAGGATGGGACAACGCCCTGCTGGAATGGTAACATCTCGTCGATGACGTGGAATGCCGACAGCATCTTGCGACGCTACAATTTCCAGTACGACGGTCTGTCGCGCCTGACCCGGGCCGACTATCAGGAACAGGCAGGGCTAAATGCCTGGCGCTTTGCCGCCAACTATACATACGACCGCCACGGCAACCTGACCAACATCAACCGTCGCGGATGGACGATGTCGCTACCTGGTAATGTAGCTCCTTCTCTGCTTTCCGTTCCAGCCCAGCCCGAGGCAGGAGCATCGATGACAGAATTCTATGGAGCAGTGGACTCCCTGACCGCCACCTACAACGGCAATCAATTGCTGGCCGTCAGCAATGCTGTGACAACACCTCCAATGTTTACCTACGGTCATGCAAACTTCGTTGATGGTGCAAGCATGTCAGTGGAATATGCCTACGATGCCAACGGCAACCTCATACAGGATTTGAACAAGGGTTTGTCGGCCATCTGCTACAATGCACAGAATCTGCCGGACTCTGCAGTATTCAGCAGTGGGTGTAAGATTAATTACGTGTACAGTGCAGACGGTGTGAAGCGGCAGGTTACATATACTACACCCGCTTCATCGATTGTCACGCCCATACACTCCTCGGCTGCCGACATCACGGCGGGCGTACAGGGCGGCCTGTTCCCTGGAGGTGGCGGCATCATCTCTCCCGTAGTACCTATTACTGACATTGTGAAGACATTCGACTATTGTGGTAACGCTATCTACGAGAACAAGGTGTTGACGAAGTTGTTGGTCGATGGCGGTTACGTGTCGTTCACGAAGTCAGGTACAGGTACAAATACAACGTTTACTCCCACCTATCACTTCTACATGAAGGATCACTTGGGCAGCAATCGTGTGGTGGCATCAACAACTGGTGAGGCGGAGCAGGTGACTCACTACTATCCCTACGGCAGCACGTTCTACGGGGAGTCGACAACTGCTCACCGCTTCAAGTACTGCGGTAAGGAGTTGGACAAGATGCACGGCCTGGACTGGTACGACTCCTCGGCTCGTTACTACGACCACGTGCTTGGGCGCTTCCACCAGATTGACCCGTTGGCAGAGAAGTACTACTCCTGGAGTCCGTATGCATATTGTATGGGGAATCCGGTTAAGTTTGTGGATCCTGATGGAAACAATCCTATTTTTAACACATATGGAAAATTTTTAGGTACCTCCAAAGAAGGATTTACAGGGCAAATTTTTGTATATACAGGCATCGAGAATCTCGATTTCAATTCTCAGAATATTAGTTACTGGACAAATCCCGTTAATGGATATGATATGAATTTTCATACATATGATAAAGTTGAGAATAGTTTAAAAGGTGATGCTTTAAATAATTTTGTATCAAATGTTATGACCTCTGTTGTTGAATATTATGATGGTATTGATTTGATATATCCTACTAAATTTTCAATTAATACAATAAAAGGTGGTAGAATAGACTTTTCAGA
>ODAJ012181437.1_pt1 | contig 19887 bp, 16 predicted proteins | sample 1539241 | NCBI WGS metagenome assembly ODAJ01 (sample SAMN02144231, study PRJEB22623) | gut metagenome | biome: sheep rumen | host: Ovis aries | place: New Zealand | reverse complement strand
GCAGAAGTAGTTCTGGGAGACGTTCTTGATCATGCCGCCGAACTGGTACAGGAAGAAGAACACCATCATGATGATCCAGTACTTGTCCTTCGAGCAGATCTTCCACTGTTCCCCGGTGGACAGCGTGGGCTTGGCCACCGTCTCCTGTCCCATCGATTCCTCGGTCACGCGCTCACGGGTGAAGAAGTATTCGATCAGCACGCCAATGGCCGTGATGATGAGCAGGGCGATAACAAAAACCTTCCAGTGGGCATAGGAAGCGGCGGAATCATAGATCGCCGCTCCGCTCTCGTCGACATAGTAGAGCACCTTACCCGCGTCGTTGGTGACGGCGGTGCCCTTGCCGCTCATGTCATAGACAAACAGAAGGTTCAGGAAGAAGGGCAGGAACATGGAGCTGATGCCCATCGCGGCCAGCATCGTGGCGTTGGAAATCGTGGCGAGCAGGCCGCGGTCCTTCGAGTTTCTGGTGGAAAGGGATACCAGACCCGCATGCGGGGTGTAGTACATCGGGTAGGCGAAGGCAAACCAGAGGTTGTAGCCGATCGCAATGCAAACCAGAGCGCCGACATGCCAGCTGTCGCTGTTTGCGTTATAGGGTGAAAAGACAAACAGGAACAGCAGCGCCAGCAGGCTGATCGGCAGGGACAGGAGCAGCAGCGGGCGTGCCTTGCCGTTTTTGGACTTGCTGCTGTCCATGAGCTTGCCCACCAGGATGTTGCCGATGACAACAAAGATGACCGACACGACCGGCAGCCAGGTGAAGAAGGCGCTGGCCCAGGTGTTGATGTGCAGCACGTCGGACATGTACTTGTTGAAGTAGTTCGACAGCACGGAGTTGGCAAGCAAGGCCAGCGTGGGGCCGACCAGATAGCCGATGGCGCCCTCGGGGATCAGGGTGACGTTGTTTTTCCTGATGAGAGTGGGCGGCAGCTTGTCAAAGATTTTGCCCAGAGGATTTGCTTTTTCGCTCATTTTTTCGTTGACTCCCTTCTATGTTCGCTTGAAAGACAGTACAAGATCTGCGCAGAAATCAAGGGTGATCAGGGCAAAGACAATGCCCCAGAACACATGACCGCCGGTGAAGAACACGACCGTCAGCGCACAGACGACAAGCGTCAGAAGGAGCGCGACAACGGGATGGATGCCGTTTGCGTTTTTCATGTTCTCCCCCCCTTACTGCAGCGCTTTCTGCTTCTTGCTGACGCCGAGCTGCCTGACAAAGCCGCCGACGATCTTGCCTAAGCCCTTGCAGAAGGCGATGCCGTGGCCGTTGATGATGTCAAGGATGCCTTCGCACATCTCCTGCGAGCACAGGCCGCCCGCCATCTTGCCGATGGCGCGCACCGGCATGTTGTAGATAAAGGTGATGTTCAGATCCGGCTCGCCCTTGGCAATGCTCTTTTGCAGCATGGAATCCATGACCTTCCAGACGAGGCGCGCTTTGAGGCTCTTTGCATAATAGAGCTGGGCGATGGCGTCGTTGGGCTGGATGGTGCCCGCCCACTTGCCGTCCGGGATCTGATGGCCCAGAAGCGCCTCAAACTCTGCGTCGGAGACGGCCTTGATGTTGCCGCTGACATAGCTCGGGAGCTTCTTGAGATCCTCGCAGGCAGGAGCATTCGTGCCCTTGACGGTAACGGTGCCGCAGAGCTTGATATCCTCCACGTTGGCGCCGATCTGGATCTCGTACTCGCCGCCGTCGATCTCGAACTTGCCGGTCTTGTCGTTCCAGTAGCGGAAGGCCTTGTCGTCAAGCGGGATCGTGACGGTCTTGCTCTCCCCCGCCTTGAGGAAGACCTTTTGGAAGCCCTTGAGTTCCCTGTTGGGGCGGTAGACGCTGGGCTTCACCGCGTGGACATAGAGCTGCGCGACCTCCGCGCCGTCCACCTTGCCGGTGTTCGTGAGGGTGAAGCTGGCTTCTTGATCGGAAACCTTCAAATCACTGTATTCAAACGTGGTATAGCTCAGGCCGTAGCCGAAGGGAAACAGCACCGGGACTTTGGCGGTATCGTAGTAGCGATAGCCCACATAAAGGCCCTCGCGGTATTCCACATTGCGCTCCTTCGCCGGGAAATAGGGGGCGGTGGAGCAGTCCTCATACTTGAGGGGGTAGCTCTCACTCAGCCTGCCGGAGGGGTTCACCTCGCCCATAATGACCTTCAGCACGGCGGAGGCGCCGGCCTGGCCGCAGAGGTAGCCGTGCACCATCGCTTTGCACTGATCGATCCAGGGCATTTCGACGCTGGAACCGGCGGACATCACGATAATGACCTTGGGATTGGCGTCGGAGACAGCCTTGAGCGTCTCGATCTGGCACTGGGGAAGGGCCAGGGTGGAGCGGTCGAGGCCCTCGGATTCGCTGATCTCGTCGAGTCCCAGGTACAGCAGCACATAGTCGGCCTTCTTTGCAAGCTCGGCCGCCCTCTGCATCATGCTCTCATCCGGCGCGCCGTGGCGGGGATAACCGGCCTCGAAGCCCACGACCTCGAGGTCGAAATTGCCGATCACGTCCATCGTGTGGTCGAGCTTCGTGCAGTTGACAACGGAGCTGCCTGCGCCCTGATATCTTGCCTTCCGGGCGAACTCACCGATCACGGCGACCCTGCTGCCCTTTTTGAGCGGCAGAATGTTGTTTTCGTTCTTGAGAAGGACGATGGACTGCTCGCTGGCCTTCTGCGCGAAGGCATGGTGGGCGTCCTTGTCAAAGCCCTTTCCCTTGAGAGGATCGACGGCCTTCCGGGTGGCAAGCATCACGTCCAGCAGCTCGTCTACACGCACGTCCACTTCCCCTTCGGTGATCTTTCCGTCGGCCACGGCCTGCATCAGCTGGCGCGGGCCGTCGCCGCCGGTACCGGGCATCTCCAGGTGGGAGCCTGCCCGGACGCCCTCGGTAAAGTCGTTGTTGGCGCCCCAGTCGGACACAACGAAGCCGTCAAAGCCCCAGGTATCCCGCAGGATCTCCTGCAGTAGATGGGCGTTTTCGTTGGCATAGACGCCGTTGACCATATTGTACGACGACATGATGGACTTGGGATGCCCCTCGGTGACGGCGATTTCGAAGTTCGTCAGATAGATTTCGCGAAGCGTCCGCTCATCCATGACGGAATCGGAGGCCATACGGCGGAGCTCCGTGTTGTTCGCGGCAAAGTGCTTCGGGCAGGCGGAGACGCCGTTGGCCTGAATGCCGCGGATATAGCCCGCGGCCATTTTGCCCGCAAGATAGGGATCCTCGGAGAAGTACTCAAAGTTGCGGCCGCAGAAGGGGCTGCGCTTAATGTTGAGGCCGGGGCCGAGCAGTACGCAGACATCCTGCGCGGCGGCCTCGGCGCCCAGATGACGGCCCAGCTCCTCGCCGAGAGCCGGGTCCCAGGAGTTGGCCATCGTGGCGGCCGTGGGATAGCAGGTGGCGGGCACAGAGCCGTTGAGCCCCAGCTGATCTCCCGCTCCCTCCTGCTTGCGGATACCGTGAGGACCGTCAGAAAGGGTCATGTTTTCGATCCCCAGCCGTTTGACGCTCTGGGTCTGCCAGAAATCCCGCCCGGAGAGCAGGTGGCATTTTTCCTCCAGCGTCAGCTGTCGGATCAGATCGTGATGTTTCAATACGCCTTCCTCCATTTCTCGGGAATATATTCGATGCGCCGCCCAAAGGCGGACGCTGTTGTTATTCATATTTTATTTGATTTTTCTGCCGTTGTAAAGTGCTGGACCATAACCGTTTGCGTCAGAATTTCAACAGTTTATGCCGCAGTGAACAGCGGGGCTGTCACTGTCCCCGGAAGGAGATGTGTACTGGAACTCACCGATGTTGTTGAAGGACGGAATGGCGGTCAGATCGGACACGAAGGTGTCGATCGTGCGGCCGGAAGGATTGACCTTGCCGGTGATGATATTGCCCAGAGCGTTGAAGCCGGTCTGGCCGGGGCCGGGGGCGCGGAAATCGGTGTAGAACTTCACCAGATCCTCATTGTAGGAGATGCCGGAGTTTTCCAGACCCTTGAGCAGGCTGACCGGCAGCTACAGTACGCCCGGCAATCCCCGCATCGAGATCCCCGTCTCCGGCCGTGAAGCGATCAAGGACTACTACCTCTGCTGTGCCGAAAAAGGCCGGGAGAAGCTGGCGCTCCTCCTCCCCTACGGTTCAGCCGACACCTGAACGGTATCCGAAAAAATGCCCTCGCTCCGATTGGGAGCGAGGGCATGCGCTTATCTGGAGAGCTCGACACTGCCGATCCGATTTGCCGCTGCGGCGAGCAGCCGTCCCAGCAGCAAAAACAGTCCGAGCATCAGGAGCACCGCGTAAAAGACACCGATTCCCAGCGTCGTATAATCGGCCGTTTCCGGCGCAAAGCCGAACCAGCCGGCGGGCGCCAGGTAGTTGAGGAAGGGATAGGGCGCGCTCATGCCGCGCCAGCGGAGCCCGGCCTGTCCCAGCGCGAGGATCAGCAGAAAGTACGCGAGCGGCGGCAGGAGAGCGAGCGCGATCTGCCGCTTTTTGAGAGAAACATGCGGCGCGTCGCTCACGAGGAAATCCGTGACCGTCAGCAGCGGCGTGAGAAGATGCAGGCAGAGGCTGGCGCAGTGATCCTGCGCATAGGCCGCGGCAAAGCCCCGCGGGTCGAGCGGCGCGAGGACGAACAGAAACACAAGGAAGGTCGCCGAGATCGACACGGCCGCCGCGTATTTGGCAAGCCCCGCCGCACGGCTTCGCGGGCAGATCAGCTGCCAGGCGACAGCGAGCGCTGCGAAGATGTTCGACAGCTGTGTAAAGAAGGTAAAGCCGATCGGCCAGTGGAGCATCATCAGAATGGCATAGGAGGTCGAGGCCAGGATCAGATATTTCAGAATACTCCGTTTCCACGGAGAGCGATTGCGTTCTTCAGACATAGAGGCGATTTTTCTTCTGCGAGGCCGCAGGTCTCCGCCTGCTTTCTGCCGCGCGGGACCTTTTGCCTTGTCGATTTCCTTACTGCTTTTTTTATTAACTATATCACTTTGCCGGAAAAAGTCCAGCATCGGTTTGGAGCGCTGCGGCGATCAGCCCGGAAAACAGCGGATGCGGACGGTTGGGGCGGCTCTTGAACTCGGGGTGGAACTGCACCCCGACATAAAAGCGCTTTTTGCTCAGCTCCACCGCCTCGACAATGCGACCGTCCGGGGACAGCCCGCAGAGATTCAGTCCCTTCTCCCGCAGCGGCGCGCGGTAATCGTTGTTGAATTCATAGCGGTGGCGGTGGCGCTCGCGAATCTCCGCCGCGCCATAGCAGCGGCGCATCACACTTCCCTCCGCGATGCGGCAGGGATAAGCGCCGAGGCGGAGCGTGCCGCCCTTGCTGACCGTTTCGCTCTGATCCGGCAGAAAGTCGATCACCTTATGGGGCGAGGCCGGGGCAAACTCGCCGGAATCCGCGTCGGCCAGCCCGCAGACGTGCCGGGCAAACTCGATCACGGCCACCTGCATCCCGAGGCAGATGCCGAGATACGGAAGATCGTTTTCCCGGGCATAGCGCGCCGCCGCGATCATCCCCTCCACACCCCGGCTGCCGAAGCCGCCGGGAACGATCAGCCCGTCACAGCCGCCGAGGGTCTCCCCCGCGGTCTCTTCGGTGACGCTTTCGCTGTCGATCCAGCGGATCTCCACCTGCGCGCCCTGCGCGCAGCCCGCGTGGCGCAGCGCCTCGGCCACGGACAGATAAGCGTCGTGCAGCTGCACATATTTTCCGACCAGACCGATCGTCACCCGGCGTTCGGGTGTCTTGGCACGCGCGACCATCGCCCGCCATTCGTCAAGCTGCGGCGCGGAGGCGGCAAGACCCAGCTCCCGGCAGACAATGTTCGCCAGTCCCGCGTCCTCCAGCATCAGCGGTGCTTCATAGAGCTCAGGCAGCGTGCGGTTTTCGATCACGCAGTCGGGTCTGACGTTGCAGAACATCGCGATCTTGCGAAAGATCTCCGGCTCAAGCGGCTCGTCGCAGCGCAGCACGATGAGATCCGGCGCGATGCCCATGCTCTGCAGCTCCTTGACCGAGTGCTGCGTTGGCTTGGTCTTGTGCTCGTCGCTGCCGCGCAGGAAGGGCACAAGCGTGACGTGGACAAAGAGCGTATTCTCTCTCCCCTGCTCCAGACTCACCTGCCGCGCGGCCTCGAGGAAGGGCTGGCTTTCGATGTCGCCGGTCGTGCCGCCGATCTCGGTGATGACGACGTCAGCGCCGGTCTCCGTTCCGACACGGTAGATGAAGTCCTTGATCTCCTGCGTGATGTGCGGGATGACCTGCACGGTCTGGCCCAGGTACTCGCCGCGGCGTTCCTTGTTCAGCACGTTCCAGTAGACCTTGCCGGTGGTGAGATTGGAATAGCGGTTCAGATCCTCGTCGATGAAGCGCTCGTAATGCCCGAGATCGAGATCGGTCTCGCTGCCGTCCTCGGTGACAAAGACCTCGCCGTGCTGATAGGGGCTCATCGTACCGGGATCGACATTGATGTATGGGTCGAGCTTCTGCGCGGCTACTTTCATGCCGCGGCTTTTCAAAAGTCTGCCCAGCGAGGCCGCCGTGATCCCCTTGCCAAGCCCGGATACCACGCCGCCGGTGACAAAAATATATTTGCTCATGTTCATTCCTCCGATAAAAAAACGTTCTCCGATGCCTCAAGGGGGCACAAGGCCCCTGGCTTCGGAGAACGTTTCGTTCGGGAGAGATATACATGATCCAAGACAAACAGACAGTAGCACAGCGCGGACCGGCTGTCAAGCGGCTGCAGCTTCTGTCATAGCCTTCGCCTATGGCTGACGATACGTTTTACAGATACTTTGTATCCTCCGGCGGGAGGTATTCCTTCTCCGGCATGCGGTAGCTCTGCGTGCCGCGGCGCTCAGCCTCGAGGCAGTCCTGCACAAAGTTGATGAATTCCTCCGCCAGCTCCGAACGCCGGAGGCTGCGGGGCCAGACCAGCGCGTACTCGATCTGTCGGGCGCTCTCGGTGATGACCTTCTTCACCACGAGGGCGTTTTCATTATAAGTCGTCATCGGATAAATGCAGATCCCGGCATTCTGCTCGGCAAGTGCTACGGCGTCAATATAGCTGGACAAATCGCCCGCGATGGTCGGTTCCTCGCCCAGCTCATTGAACCAGGCGCGAATGGATTCGGCCCGGTAACGGCGGTTTGGAATAAACAGCGGCTGCCCGACAAGCTTCCTGAGCGGCAGAAACGCCCCCTCCTCCCCGGCAAGTGGATGATCCTTCGACATCATCGCCACCCAGGACTCGCGGCCGACCGAAAAGCCCTCCAGCAGCTCCGGGTTATATGGCGCGGCGACGATCGCCAGATCGGCCAGCCCCCGGTGCAGCCTCTCGATCACCTCATCGCCGCTGCCGTTCCATAGATGAACGCTCACCTGCGGAAACTCCTGCCGGAAGCCCGCGATCCATCGCGCCAGCAGATAGGGAGCGCGGCCCTCGACCAGGCTGATGTTAAGATCGCCGCTGAGGCCCTCCATCGAGCAAACCTCCTGCTTCGTCTGTTCAGTCAGCTCCAGAAGCTGCTTCGCCCGTCGGTACAGCAATCCCCCGGCCTCCGTCATGGTCAGGTGCCGCTTACCGCGGATAAAGAGCTGCACGCCGAGCTCCTCCTCCAGCCCCTTGATCTGGCTCGAGAGCGGAGGCTGACTCATGTTCAGCCGCTCTGCCGCGCGGGTGATGTTCAGCTCCTCGGCAACGACCGTAAAATAGTGCAGAGCCCGCAGATCCATACCATGCGCCCCCTTGTTTTTGTTTTTATTATACAGGATGCGTATGATAAGCGCAAGGGCAGCGGCTTTCACGAAAGGATTTACCATAGCAACGGCCGTATTTTTGCGATATGATTTTTGTATGATAAGCGGGGTATGATATTTTATTTTCTTGAAGGCTCGCCGTCCCTGTGGTAGTATTTCTTACATAAATAGTCAACAGGGAGGGTACTGAGCATGTGCGGCATCGTAGGATATACCGGGCGACAGCAGGCCGCGCCCATTCTTCTTGACGGCCTGGAGCATCTGGAATACCGCGGCTACGACTCGGCCGGGATCGCAGTTCTGTCGCCGGCTCGGGGACTGCAGGTGCGCAAGGCCAAGGGGCGATTGAAGGTCCTCAGCGCCCTGACGGACGGCGGGAACTGCTTTGACGGCACGATGGGCATCGGGCATACGCGCTGGGCGACCCACGGCGAGCCGAACGATGTCAATTCCCACCCGCATCTGAGTGAGGATGAACGGATCGCCGTCGTACATAACGGCATCATCGAAAACTATGTCGAGCTCAAGAACTTCCTTGTCTCGACCGGCGTACGCTTCCGTTCCGAAACGGACACAGAGGTTGTGGCGCAGCTGCTCGGCTACTACTACCGGCGCTGCGGCAACATCCTCGACGCGGTCTACCGCGTGCTTGACCGGATCGAAGGCGCCTATGCGCTCGGCATCCTCTGTGCCGACCTGCCGGACAGCTTCATCGCCGCGCGCAAGGATGCTCCCCTGCTGCTCGGCTACGGCGAGGGCTGCAGCTTCATCGCCTCCGACGTGACCGCGATCATCAAGCATACGCGGGACGTAGCCTATATGGAGGACGGCGAGGTCGCCGTCGTGAGTCCGGAAAAAATCACCGTGTACAACGCCCTCGGCGCCGAGGTTCAAAAAGAACACCAGACCGTCAACTGGGACATCAGCGACGCGGAAAAGGGCGGCTACGCGCATTTCATGTTCAAGGAGATCATGGAGCAGCCCGAGGCGATCCGCAAAACCGTCTCGCCGCGCATCCGCGAGCGCCGGATCGTTTTTGACGAGCTCAAAATGAGCGCGCAGGAGCTGCGCGCCGTCAACAAGCTCTATATTGTCGCCTGCGGCTCGAGCTATCACGTCGGCATGGTCGGCAAGTACAATCTGGAACGGCTGCTGCGGATCCAGGTGGATATCGCCCTTGCCTCGGAATTTCGCTACGCCGACCCGCTCGTCGATGAGAAAACGCTTGTCATCGTCATCAGCCAGTCCGGCGAGACGCTGGACACGATGGCGGCGCTGCGCAGGGCAAAATCCCTCGGTGCGCACATCCTCTCGATCGTCAACGTCGTCGGAAGCTCCATCGCCCGTGAGAGCGACGACGTGCTCTACACCTGGGCAGGGCCCGAGATCGCCGTTGCGACGACAAAGGCCTACAGCACGCAGCTGGTGCTGCTGGATATGTTCGGCATCTATCTGGCCGACCTGCTCGGTAAGCTCGACGCGGAGAGCTATGACGCCCTTGTCGGCGAACTTCTGGCGCTGCCGGCCAAAATGGAGAGCGTGCTGGAGAACACCGAAACGATCAAATATCTCGCCTCCCGCTCCTTTAACCGTGATTCGATCTTCTTCATCGGGCGCAACCTCGACTATGCGCTTGGACTGGAGGGCAGTCTCAAGCTCAAGGAGATCTCCTATGTCCACTGCGAGGCCTACGCCGCGGGCGAGCTCAAGCACGGCACGATCTCACTGATCGTGGAAGGGACGCTTGTCGTGGCGCTGTGCACCTACAAGGCGCTCTTTGAAAAAAGCCTGTCCAACATCGTCGAGGTCAAGTCCCGCGGCGCGGACGTGATCGCGCTGACCGACGAGAGCCTGCGCGACGAGCTGTCGGCCACCGTCGGCAGCATCCTCACGATCCCGGACACGCACCCGATCTTCACGCCGTCCCTCGGCGTTGTCCCTCTGCAGATCTTCGCCTATTATGTCGCGCTGCAGCGCGGCTGCGATATCGACAAGCCGCGAAATCTTGCCAAAAGCGTAACCGTGGAATGATGAAACAACCGAAGGAGGAATCCGCATGAGCACCGTACCGGAACTGTTCGGCAGCATGGTTTTTGACGACAAGGTGATGCGCTCGCGCCTGTCCACCGACGTCTATCACAGCCTGAAGGAAACCATCCGCAAAGGGAAAAAGCTCGATCTGTCCGTGGCCAACGCCGTGGCGGATGCCATGTGCGCCTGGGCGATCGAAAACGGAGCCACGCACTTTACCCATTGGTTCCAGCCGCTGACCGGGATCACGGCGGAAAAACACGAGGGCTTTCTCTCCCCCGCCCCGGACAGCCACGTTATTATGAAGTTTTCCGGCAAGGAGCTGATCCAGGGCGAGCCGGATGCCTCCAGCTTCCCCTCGGGCGGCCTGCGCGCCACCTTCGAGGCCCGCGGCTACACCGCCTGGGACCCGACCTCCTACGCCTTCATCAAGGAAAAAACGCTCTGCATCCCGACGGCCTTCTGCTCCTACGGCGGCGAGGCGCTGGACAAAAAGACGCCTCTGCTGCGCTCGATGGAGGCGCTCAGCCGCGAGGCTCTGCGCGTGCTGCGCCTCTTCGGCAACCGGGACGTGCAGCGCGTCGTCACGAACGTCGGCCCGGAGCAGGAATACTTTCTGGTCGACCGAGAGATGTATCTCCGGCGCAAGGATCTGATCTACACCGGGCGTACGCTCTTCGGCGCAAAGCCGCCCAAGGGGCAGGAGCTGGAGGATCATTACTTCGGCGCCATCAAGCCGCGCGTCAAGGCGTTCATGGAGGAGCTCAACGAGGAACTTTGGAAGCTCGGTATCTACGCCAAGACCGAGCACAACGAGGTCGCGCCCTGCCAGCATGAGCTTGCGCCGATCTTCACCGTGGCGAATATCGCGGCCGACCACAACCAGCTCACGATGGAGATCATGAAAAAGGTCGCACGGCGGCACGGCCTCATGTGCCTGCTGCACGAAAAACCCTTTGCCGGAGTCAACGGAAGCGGCAAGCACAACAACTGGTCCATGGCCACCGATACCGGCGTCAATCTGCTCAGTCCCGGTGACACGCCCTATGAAAACGCGCAGTTCCTGCTGTTTCTGGTGGCGGTCATCAAGGCGGTGGATGATTATCAGGGGCTGCTGCGCCTGAGCGTCGCCTCCGCCGGAAACGACCACCGCCTCGGCGCCAACGAAGCGCCTCCGGCCGTGATCTCCATCTTCCTCGGCGACGAGCTGAGCGCCGTGTTGGAGGCCATTGAGACCGACAGCCCCTACGAGGGCACGGAAAAGCAGCGCCTGCGCCTCGGCGCGGACGTGCTGCCGCGCTTCAACCGGGACACGACCGACCGCAACCGCACCTCGCCCTTCGCCTTCACCGGCAACAAGTTTGAATTTCGCATGGTCGGCTCCAACGACTCCATCTCCTGCGCGAACATCATGATCAACGCCGCCGTCGCAGAGGCGCTGCGGCAGTTTGCCGATGCGCTGGAGGGCTGCACCGGAGACTTTGACAGCTGCCTGCACGCGCTCATCCGGGATACTGTCAGAGCTCACAAGCGCATCCTCTTCAACGGGAACGGCTATGACGACGCCTGGATCAGGGAAGCGACGGAGAAGCGCGGCCTGCTGAATCTGCGCACAACGCCGGATGCGCTGCAGATGGTGCTGGTGCCCGAGAACATGGAGATGCTCGAGCGGCACCGGATCTATTCGGAGGCGGAGATCCGCTCGCGCTATGAGATCACGATGGAAAACTATGTCCGCACCGTGCGGATCGAGGCGCTGACGATGGTCGATATGGCGAGAAAAGAGATCCTGCCGGCGATCCTGCGCTATACAGGCGAGCTTGCCGTGGGGCTCAACGCGAAGGAGACGGCTTCTGCCCTGCTGAATTTCCGCGCGGAGCGCCGGCTGCTGGAACGGCTCTCCGTTCTGTCTGACAGCATCGACAACGCCATCGAGGCGCTGGCGGAGAGCATCGACAGCCGCGCTTCGGAGGATATCACAAACCAGGCCTATTATATCCGGGATGAGCTTCTTGGAAAGATGAGCGCGCTTCGCGCGCTCTGCGATGAGGCGGAGACACTGACGCCCGCGGCCTGCTGGCCCTTCCCCACCTACGGAGAGCTGCTCTTCGGCGTGTGATCGCTGCGAAAAATCACTCTGATCGTTATAGGATGAACCCATTTCATTCCATTTATCCTGCCGGAGGCTCCGAGCTCGTTTGAGTTCGGAGCCTCCGATCTTTATGTCCTTTTCCGCCTCTCCTGCAGACGACTGTCTTCGGGCGAGATGGACGAGATTCAGAAGTTGCTAAGCATGAGCGCGGCGGGCTGCGCTTTTCTGAAAACATGATACGCGAAAAATAAACAACGCAGAAACGGTTCAACCGCTCCTGCGCTGTTTGCTTGTTATGCTCTTTTTCGCATCAGTTTCAAGCTGTTTTCACCCTGCGGATCATCCACCAGAATAACGGAATAATTGGGGTGTCTGCCTTCTGTCGGAACAGATTTCTCAAGCGCCGCGTTCATGAGCATCATGACCAGAGCGTTTTTGTCTTCCTCTTTCACGGTACCGGCGATGAGCGCATAGTCTTCCCCATTGAGAGGCGGAATTTCATTTACCACATCCTGAAAGGATCGAAAGCCCCGCCATGCGCTGACCGGCTCGTAGTCTTCCGGGCGAAAGCCCTTGACATTGTCCTTCCACTGCATGATTTCCTCCGGCTCAAGCTCCGGAAAACGCTGTTTGAGAGCTTCTCCCGGCAAATCGCCGTGAATAAAAGCGGAAATGGCACTGATTTTTTCTTCGATGTTCATAGTTTCTTTGCGATATAACTCCTGAATTTTCAGAATCTTCGCCAGCTTTTCCTGTTCGGCGGCGATCTTCGCGTCAAAGGCTCGGGTGATCTCTTCGGGCGAGGCAGTCAACAGAGCTTTGATCTCCGAGATTGAAAAGTCCGCAAGCTGTAGGTTTTTGATTTTTACGAAATCCGCGGCCTGTTCCTTCTCGTAATAGCGGTAGCCTGTCCAGTTATCCACGTGGCTCGGCTTCAAAAGCTCAATCCGATCATAGTAGCGCAGCGTTTGACTCGATGTACCGCACAGTCTGGCAAATTCCAATATCGTCATATCGCATCCCTCCTTGCCTGTACCGTATCATTGCAGTTCAGTGCAAGGTCAAGACCCTTTTTCATCGAAATTTTGTAAAGTCCATATTCCACGCGCTGGCCTGGAGCGCCGTGCCGGACAAGCGCCAGGATCGGCTCAATGCTTTTAGATTCGCTCTGCTATGCTGCGGACATGAAGAAGATGACCGGCAGAATCATCCCTTACGGTGAGTGCTACTATAATGCCGACGGTGATAACTGCAGCCGTGGACTTCATGGCTTTACCCACCGATCTGATTCATATTTCGGTTCGCATGGCTGCGTTCGCTGTAAGACAGCGCCCCGTGCCACTGCGGTTTTTCCAAAATTGCCCGACGGATCGTCTGCTCCATCTCCTCAAGGCTCATTCCCTTGATGGAGATTTCCTCCGAGGAATGCAGACAGGGCTTGATCTTCCCGTCCGCCGTGATCCGGATGCGGTTGCATGCGGCGCAGAAGTGCGCACTGACAGGGCTGATGAGACCGATGTTTCCCTGCGCGCCGGGCAGGCGGTAGAGCTTTGCCACGCCGCCGTCCGCCGCTGCCGGCTCAAGCTCCGGCAGTCTTTCCGTCACGACTGTGTATGGAATAAAAGCCTCCGGGCCAAAATCTCCGCTGTCGTACATGGGCATCAGCTCGATAAAGCGCACATCCAACGGATAGCGCTTTGTCAGCTCTGCGAGGGCCGGGATCTCGTCATCGTTGAAGCCGCCGATCAGAACGGCGTTGATTTTGATTTTCTCAAAGCCCGCGCGAAGCGCACATTCGATCCCCTGCAGCGCCTGAGACAGCTCTCCGCACCGGGTGATCCTGCGGTATTTCTCCGCATCCAGCGTGTCCAGGCTGATGTTCAGGCGGTCGACGCCTGCCTCCCGCAGGGGCAAGGCCAGCCTTGGCAGCAGCGTACCGTTTGTGGTCAGGCAGAGCTCCCGGATTCCTTCGATCTGAGAAAGCTCATGGCAAAGGGAGACGATATCGGGCTTGACCAGCGGTTCCCCGCCGGTGATGCGCAGCTTTGTGATCCCCAGCGAAGCGGCGGCCCTGACCGCCAGTACCATTTCCTCATGTGTCAGCATATCCTCATGCCGCTTTTTGACCGCGTCATCCTCCGGCATGCAGTAGCGGCAGCGCAGATTGCACAGCTCCGTCACGGAAAGGCGCAAATATGTGATTTCCCGTCCGTATGTGTCTTTCATATTGTTGCCTTCTTTCCGATTCGCTCCGCCTCGGCTGCCGCCCTTTCCCGCGTACAGCTCACAGATCATCAACTTGCTCCGTTGCAGAAGCTCATCAGCCTCCGGTGCTGAGAGAAACATGGCGGGAGCCAGCCTGTTGAGCTCCTTGCAGATTTTTCTGTGTCCTATTATAACGATTCTGTTCAAACCATACAAGTCTTTATCCGGCAATTTTGCAGGTGATAAAACAGTGGAGAATAAAAATGTTGGGGCAGCAAGGCAGCGAGCCTGAGCTACACCCAACATTTTTCACTTACTGAGATGAAAGTGGCTCTACAGCCGCGCGTTTGGCGCTGTCACGGGTGACAGCGCCCGCAGGGCGAGTATCCAAGTGCAATCAGTTCTTCCCTTGTTCCCTCGTAGTACCCTTTGTTTTCTTCCTTAATGGTGTTCGGCAGCGACCCTTTTCATTTTCGCTCCCTCCTACGCGCGTTAATATGTCATTTCAAGCAATCGAAGTGATAGACGATGAAAAGAACCGGGTAATAACCGGAGTAATAATAGCACTGTTTTTTACTGTTTTTCAATGAAATGCCGCAAAAAAAGAGGAAATGCCGAAAAGCCTTGATTTTCCATGGCTATTCGGCATTTCTTCTGGGAAATAACGCTGATTCTGATACCAAATGCACCCCGGGGTCACAGGTGGGGTGCATTTTTTGAGGGTGGGGTGCATTTTCGGGGGGGTGGGGTGCATTTGCATATTAGCAGATTAGAAAAAATGAATAGCTGAACGTTTACGGAGCCGAGAAAACGTGTCTTCGGCTGACTATATCTGTCTATACATCTTGACAAGTTTGATGCTTCGTGGTATGCTTTCTCCATCAATTGTTGTGGAGGATAAAAATGACCGCAAAAAACAAAGAAGATGCTAAAACTATCAAGTCAGACACTCGGGAAGCGAAAGCAGAGAAGCCACGAGCTCAAAAGATAATGCAAACCAATGTCCCTTCTCATTCATTAGCGGATGCGCTGACTGTTCCGCAAGCTATTTGGGACAATCTCGCTGGTAAGCCAAGTACACCTTTACAAGTGTGCTCTGCTCTTGATCTGTCCCCGTCTAGTTCTAAGTGGCGCGATTTAGCTGGAGCATCGATTGCGTATGGGCTTACCTCGGGTGGATGGAATGCAAAACAAATCTCAATAGAGCCTATTGGTAAAAGGGCAATTGCACCCACTCAAGACGGCGATGAATTAAAAGCAATACAGGAAGCAGCTTTGAAACCGAGCATCCTTAAGCGCTTTTTTGAATACTATGATGGGAAGAAATTCCCAAGAGATAATATAGCTGAGAACATTCTTGTTGAATGGGGTGTTCCCAAGGAGCGCGCTTCTAAAGTACTGGCGCTTATAAAAGAAAACGGCTATTATGCTAGATTAATAACCGAAGTAAAGGGTGGCCAATATATTTCTATCGGGAGCACAGGAACAATCTCCGATGTAAGTCAAGACAGTAATCTAGAAGAAAACCGTGAGTCTGAATCGCCGCTCCCTACTGAGTTGCTAGAACGTCTTGACCTGGCAGATAACGCTGGGGGGGCTGAAGTCCGTGCAAGTTTAACTGAAAAGCCAAATAATAAGGTGTTTATTTCACACGGGAAAAACAAGGCAATGGTTGAAAACCTTAAAGAGCTTCTTGTTTTTGGATCGTTTGAACCCGTCGTATCTACTGAGAGAGAAACAACTGCCATACCAGTGCCAGATAAAGTCTTTTCTGACATGCGAGAGTGCCATGCAGGAATCATCCATATAGAAGAAGAAAAGTCATTTATTGATGCCGAAGGCAACCCGCACAAGATGCTGAATGAAAATGTCCTAATAGAAATAGGCGCAGCAATTGCACTCTATGGGGATCGTATTATTCTCCTTTGCCAAAAAGGCATCACGCTGCCCTCTAATCTTCAGGGCCTCTACCGGTGTAATTATGAAGGGGATAAGCTTGACTATGAAGCTACCATGAAACTGCTAAAAACGTTTAACAGTTTTAAAATGGCAAAATAAGCTTTTCAGAGTCGTTTTATTAAGAGTCTGTATTTTTCCCCTTTATATGAAAAACCGTGGATTATATAATAGAAAAAGAGGCCGATTATTGCAGAATAAAGTGCACCCTCCGATTGGGGGTGCACTTTCCTGTTCTATGAACGCTTTAACCGACCGTGAAAACGGAGATTAATTATACAAAGCATTCCTTATTGCGTCTCGATATACGTTTTGCTCAGGAAGATCTACAGCTGAAAAAGCCTCTTGAACTTTGTACACCGTCGTGATGTATTCCTCAATAATGTCTAGCGGTAGCGTATTACCATATTCGACTTGAATATCTTTCAAATAGTCATATGCAACAAAATGGATTGCTGCTGGTTGGCTCGGAAACCGCGGGAGTTTTTCCTTACCGCCCAATCGTTCAATTACACGTTCATATACGGGGGTTGGGCAAACAAAGTAGAGACCCGAACGACATAGCTCCTCTCTCTGAAGGACCTGACCTTTATAGATGATTTGAGGAATAATTCTTTTTGAAACGTTCTCCCAATTCAAACCAACAGTATCTTTTATAATTGATCCGTCCTCAATTAATGCTTTGCGAGCAGCTTGATAAGAACCCGTCGTATCTATGGTCTGAACTTCAATAGCCGTAAACTCTCTGAGCTCTCCATCTGCATCTAATCTTGCAAGAATCCAGTCTACAAAGTAAGCGCCACGCCCCTGCCGTTTAGGTAAGGGCAATTCTCCTCCCCACCCATGGCCGAATACTGCAATTGCTCCACCTTCACGATGAGCTTTTGCGACAGCTACTCGCCCAGAATACAGATTAAGAGACACTCCAAATGCACGACTTGCTATAGTTGAAAGCATTTTATAGTTTTCGGCATAGATCCTATTGGGGCAACAGATTACCGTTGGTGAACCATCAGAAACCTGCCGAACAGCGCATACTCCTGATAGTGTACGGTTATTGCGATCACCAAGTGCCTTAGTGCAAAAGGAACCAAGGAAAGGGCATGTTTGACGTGCTATCGTTTGCCGCGCGATTGGAGTTGTGTCCGTAGATCTGTAACCAAACAATTCTGCGATATACCCTGACATACTATCTACCCCTCCAGAACAGATTTCAGAGCGACCCCTACGGCTTGCGCCAAAAGTGGCGGAACCGCATTTCCGACTTGCGCAAATTGTTCAGCGGTATTCCCCGAAAAGACAAAGTGATCAGGAAAAGACTGGATACGTGCAGCTTCTCTCACGGTCAGCGAGCGATCTTGTTCATAGTGGATAAATGCACCCCAGTGCGGATCACATTTTGTCAAGATTGTTGACGCCAAGCCATCGGGTTCAAGGCGACCATACCTTTTCGTGTGATCCGACTTTCTTGCTCTCTGCATTCCCTTAGGTAATAAAGTCTCTGGAATATCTGTCCAGTTGCCGCCTGGCTTAATGAACTTCATTCTTTCTAAATTGATTTTTGAAAGTTTGGGTGCCTCATGGTTAAAAACGCCAATTGACCCTCTCCGGGCTCGTTCTTGGTACTGACAAAACGGGTCGCACCGATACTGCTTTACAGCTTCGCCTGTTTCTCCACTTTGAAGAACTGGCAGATCGCCAATAGCCTCTCGCACAGTCACATAATTTGCATTTGCTTCAGGAGAGGGTTCTTTCACAATTGATCTTCCGTCAAAAGTGGAAGTGAAATTAGCTCGAATCGGAGCATGGTATATCGGCTCAGGATATGCCTCTGGTGGAAGCTGGCGCCCCCGAGTTCCCAATATGATTGTACGCCATCTCATTTGCGGAACGCCATAAAAGGGAGCGCCTAAAATACGAACATCTGCACCATATCCCAATTCAGCAAGGGCATCAAGAATTGCATGGAGTGTTGCTCCGTTCTCAAAGGAAACAAGTCCGGGTACATTTTCTATCAAAATTGCTCTCGGGGCAAATGCATCTACGAATCGCAAATACTCTCTAAATAAATGATTTCGGGAATCGGATGTACTGCGCACAGGGGCATTGATACTAAAGCCTTGGCACGGGGGACCGCCTGCGATTAAGTCAAGCTCTCCGCGTTCTAACATTAATTCCTCTCGTACAGAATCAGCATCAAGCTTTCTTATATCCTCGGTGACTACTTTTGCGTTGCTATGGTTGCGTTTATATGTCTGCGCATATACAGGGACTATTTCGGAAGCAAAAAGTGAATGAAAGCCTGCATCGGAAAGCCCTTCTGACAACCCGCCAGCACCAGCAAATAAATCAATCATTTTCATTGGATCGTAGCCTCACATTCATGCATGGTGAGAATCATTTATATTTTAGCATATCCAATTCTGTTTGTCACGGAGAACCTTTCTTACATGTGATCCCAGGGCAATTTATAATTCAAAATCCTTATAGCGCCAGATCGGTTTGAACTGTTCTGCAAACACCACTTCAACTATCAGCAAGTCATCTTTATCAATGATACCCTCTGCCCGCATTTCTTTCATCAAGGCCATTACAGTCAAATACTTCTGTTGGCGTTCTCGCTTTTCGTTCTCCTGATTCATCTTTAATTCTCCTTTCGATTAGCCTCTCGGCTTGGAAAATAGCTATGCTCGGAAAAGCAGAAAAGTCAAGTCTCAGCTTCGACTGTAGGAGAGGGCAATCCATCTCGCACACGATTTCGCTCCCGTCTCGCAAACGAAAACGCCCATCTCGTACACGGTTTACTCCATCTCGCACACGATTTCTTGAGAAACAAAAAAACCGCAGATCATAGAGCATCATTTTTCTTAGCAAAAACAGGTCAATAATGCAAAAAACTGGAGTTGATACGAACGCGTATCAACTCCAATTCTAAAATGGTCCGAGTGACTGGATTTGAACCAGCGGCCTCTTGAACCCCATTGAGCGTTTCACAACTTTTTGCGGTACAAAAGATCGCGAAACAGTGAAATTCAAATCATTTCGAGCACAAATATTAATGATCAGAACATTGCGTTTCTTCTCCATTCCAGTCATTTTTACAGTCAGGTATATCGATGCCCAAAATAGAGTTTAGATGCCATTCACAGCCTGCTGAAATCCGACTGGAATCATTCAACAGGCGACATATACAGCTAGGACAGAATTGAATCCCAAGTTTTAATTCAAGAGGCGGGCCGTTTTGATTCAAGAGGCGACTGTAATTGCCCAATAAAAACAAAAAGGAGAAGAAAAATGACCATCCAATACCATAAATTTGGGGATTATTATCTCCCCAATCTTGTAATAGAAGACACCGAAGTGAACCCCATCGGCAAGTATGGTCGGATGCGAAAGCGCTATCTGAAAGAGCGTCGTCCGGTACTGTATTCTAATCTGCTTCTGTTTGGGAAGCTGTTTCAGCATTTGGCCGAAATTGACGGAGCCTGTGAGGAGCGCTTGGAGCTACTTATCCGGCAGATGGCGAAGCAAGAAGGTGTGACCGAAGCGCTCAAAGCCGCCGACCAGATGGAGTGGGTGCGCCGCATGAACAGCATCCGCAGCCGTGCAGAAGAGATCGTGCTGAGCGAACTCGTCTATTGCTGAGGAGGTGTCAAGATGCTGGTTCTGGAAGATCTTTACCTCGGCGACGTTCGCCCCAGTGAGCGCAGCTTTAAGCGCAACAGCCAGTATGCAAAGGCGCTGGATGAGGTCGTAAAAGCGGGAGACGCCCTGACAGACACCCTCACCGAAAAGCAGAAGGAAGTGTTCGAGGAGTACATGTCCGCCCAG
>ODAJ012183106.1_pt1 | contig 19901 bp, 15 predicted proteins | sample 1539241 | NCBI WGS metagenome assembly ODAJ01 (sample SAMN02144231, study PRJEB22623) | gut metagenome | biome: sheep rumen | host: Ovis aries | place: New Zealand | reverse complement strand
GTGCCTACCGACGAGAGCGGCGACCATCCCTTCCTGCGCGACCGCATGATAAGCATGATTCAGCAGTATGCCAAGACCGGAACATTCGGCAACGACACCTACTGGGGAGGCAAGGGGCTTACGCAGATGGCACTGAACATGACCTTTGCCCGCGAGATGGGCGACGAGCAGCTGTTCCGCAGCTGTCACGACAGGCTGAAAGAGGCTCTCGTCAACTGGCTCACGTGGACTCCCGGCGAGGATAACTTCTTCTTTGCCTACGACTCACGCTACCACGGACTGATTGGTTACAACACAAGCTACGACAGCGACACCTATAACGACCACCATTTCCACTACGGATACTTCACTCTGGCTGCTGCACTGCTCGCTCTTGTCGACGACGACTTCCGCGTTGGCTATGGCGACATGATCAGACTCGTGGCTCGCGACTATGCCAACTACAAGCGCGACTCGTGGAGCTGCTTCCTTCGCATGATGGACCCGTGGGCCGGCCACTCCTATGCCGGCGGCATGGGCGACGGAGCAGGCAACGGACAGGAGTCAACATCGGAGTCGATGCAGGGCTGGGGAGGCCTCTATCTGCTTGGCGTGGCCTTGCGCGACGACGAGATGCGCGATGCAGGCATCTTCGGATGGGTGTCGGAGTCGCGTGCCACGGCTGAATACTGGTTCGACCGGCACGGAGAAGCCGTCGGCAACGACTTCCACACAGCCAAGACCGACGACTACAACATCGACTACTCTAAGTTCACGCACACCAATCCCGACTACACGATACCTTATTCCTCAAATCTCACCAGCCACGGAGTGGGTTGGTGGACATGGTTTGGCGGCGACCCCGTATTCATGCAGGGCATACAGTGGATGCCCATCTCGCCCGCGCTCGACTATCTGGGCGAGGACAAAGCCTTTGCCGACTGGGACTACAAGCGCCTGATGGAGCTGAAGGAGCACGTTGGCTGGCAGGACTACAGCGGTTCGGATGCCTGGCTGGGCAACAGCGACTGGGGCAACGTGGTGCTGAGCTACCGGCAGTGGAGCGATCCCGACGATGCTGCGGCCATCTTCGACCAGGGCTGGGAGAGCGGATGGCCTACAATGACCACAAGCTCTACCAACGGCATCACCTACTACGTCACTCACTCGCACCGTTCGTGGGGCGACATCGACTGGAGCGTTACCGCCAACTATCCTACGGCACGCACCTACACCAAGAACGGGCAGAAAACGCACATTGCCTACAACCCCACCGATGCCGAGATAACCGTCGTCTACAGCGACGGAACGGTTCTCGCCGTTCCTGCGCGCCAGATGAAGGTGGAGGGAGTCAGCTCTACGGCCTTCAACTACGTCTATCCCGTCGACGACAGCGAGCCCGACCTGCGCGAACGGCTTGTCATGCGCAACCTTGCATTGCAGAAACCGTGTACAAGCAGCAGCGAGGAGAACGCCGGAACGGTAAAGGCCAACGCCACCGACGGCGACACTGACACCCGCTGGGGCAGTGCTCACAAAGACAACGAGTGGTTGCAAGTGGACCTTGGGGTGCGGGCAAGTATATATAAGGTACGCGTGAAGTGGGAGAGTGCTTTCGCTTCGGAGTACCGCATAGAGTTCCGCGACAGCGAAGACGGCGAAGTGGTTTACAGCAAGACCGGCACCGGCAAGAGCAACGACTGGACCGAGCTGCTCATGGACGACCGCAGCTGCCGCTATGTGCGAGTAGTGGGAGTGCAGCGCGGCACGCAGTACGGCACCTCGCTCTATGAGCTTGACGTCTACGGCCAGCCCGAGACGGCTGCCGCCACCGACCTGATGGGTGTCGAGATAGCGAGCGACCGGGATGTGCTGAAGCAGGGCGAGCCTGCAACGCTCACCGTGCAGGGCTACGACTATGCACGCAACCCGATGGAGGTGGTTCCGGTGTGGAGCAGCACCGACGGCACGTTCAGCGGCAACGAGTTCACACCCTCGGTGGCTGGCAAGGCCACGGTGACAGCTGTCATCGACGGGATGACCGTCAGCAAGGAGCTGCCCGTAGAGGAAGGACTGCACCTCACCAGCATGGAGCTGAATGTTCCCGGCGGTGTGGTTGTCGGCAAGCCATATCAGTTCAGCGTTGAAGGCAAGGACCAGTTTGGTGCGCCTATGGCTGCAAACCCGACCTACACGTCGACTCTCAGCATCGACTCTAAGAACAAGCAGCTCACTGCCACAGCCCAGGGCGTTCATACTATCATTGCCCGTCAGGGCGACATTCAGCAGACCCGCGAGCTGATAGCCGTCGACGGGGCACCGTCGGCTCCCGAAACGCTCAGCGACAAGGTTCCCGTATTCGTCAGAAACGAGCTTACGTCGATGAACTTCACCTACAACGGCGGCTCGCAGCAGGTGGGCGACGCCTTCTGGCTCACCGACGACTGCCGCACCATCTACGTCAAGCAGCTCGGAACCTTCGGTTTCGGCGCGCTGGGCAACCAGGATCTCAAGGGAGCCAATATGCTCCATGCCGACATCTATCCCCTCGACGATGCACCGCAGTTCAGCGTTCACATCGAGGGAGCACCCGGCAACAGAGAGTATGCCAAGGCTCTGAAGGGCGGACAGTGGAACAGCATAGACCTGCCGATAACTAACACCACCGTGAACTGGCTGTTCTTCGCTTTCAGCAACTACCAGGCAGGCACGGGCAGCGCGCTCGTAGCCAATGTGTACTTCTACACCGAGAGCGGCAACCGCATCTATGTGGGCGAGCCCGACAGCCGCGGCCTCGTCACCGTAACCACCTTTGGCAGTGGTCTCGATGACACCAACGCACAGCAGTTCCTTGCCGACGTGGCTGCACTGCCGGCTAAGGCCACGGCCATCGACCTCAGTACGCTGCCCATGAACAACTCGGTGCCGATGAACATAGCCACTCCCAACAATCCCAACACAATCATCATACTCAAAGGCAGCGGCGGCGACGACCATGCTGCTTCCGACCAGCTCGCGCGGATAGCCAACCGCCAGAACATCATCTACGATGCCGGAGGCTGGGCACTGCCTCTCGAAGCCACCGACTTCAAGGTGGTCTTCAGCGACGGCTATCCTGTCTACCCCGTCAACTTCGGTCGCCAGACCACGCTCACCTATTCGCGCACGATAGCCGCAGGCGAGTATGCCACCGTCTGCCTGCCGCGCGAGCTGCCTGTGCCTGACGGTCTCGAGGCTTACGAGCTGAGTGCAGCCACATCCACTGCCATAGAGTTTGTCAAGGCCACTGGTTTGTCGCTGCGCCCATACGTGCCCTACGTGGTGCGCAACGTCAGCGGTGCCGATGTCACTCTGAAGATAGATGGCACTAAGGGCAATGTGGAGCTGGCCCGGGGCGTGGGCGAGCTCACTGTGACAAAGGACGGAGTGAGCCTTACGGGCAATTTCCGGCAGCTCACAGCCGCCGACAGCGAGGGCCGCGCTGCCCTGCGCAAGAACGGCACCGTGGCATGGCTCAGTAGCGGCACCGTGGAGGTAGGCGCGTTCCAGGCATATCTCTCCGGACTGACCGACATCCAGAGCAAGACTCTCTCGTTCGGTGGCGACATCGTGACCGGCATCACCGAAGTGGAAGGCCGCAGCCGAAGCACTGACGGCACCGTATACAACCTCAGCGGACAGCGCGTGGCAAAGCCCTCAACGGGAGTCTACATCCGAAATGGCAAGAAAATGATTGTTAGATAAGGCTTCTCAGAGCAGCCTTGCCAAGTAGCAGTGGCAAGGCAGCCTGCTCTCTATAAACCAATATGAGTCATATTACTCGGTAATATGACTCATATTAGTAAGTAATATGACTCATATTGCTGAGCAATAGAAGCCATATTGTTTTGTTGTTTGCTGTTATGCCAGTTCCGCTTTCTCGAGTTCGGCAACTGTTGCGGTCAGTTCGTCGTACCACTCGCTGCCGAAGCGGCGTATAAGCGGGTCGCGCAGGAACTGCCATACCTTTATTCCCTTTTCCTTTCCCAGCGCGCGGGCATCGCGGCACACGTCCCACTGATGGTAGTTCAGAGCCACGAGATGGTTGCTCAGCTGCTTTTCGCGGATAGGGTAGAGTGCGCACGAGATGGGCTTGACGAAGCGTGTGCGACCCTGGCGGCACGCTTTCTCGAGAGCACACAGGCATTTGTCGCCGTCGTAGCAGGTGAACACGCAGTCCTTTCCGCCCACGATGCTCGTCACGAGGTCGCCGTCGCGGTCGTTGTAGGCCACTCCCTGACGGTCTACCACGGCCTGTGCCGAAGCCGACAGGTCGCCCCACACGGCATCCAGACTGTCTTCTATGGCAGCAATCTCGTCGAGAGTGACGGGTGCTCCGGCATCTCCCTCCACGCAACACACGCCCTTGCAGCGTTCGTAGTCGCAGCAGAAGTGCTCGGTTATGATGTCGGGCGAGAGCAGCACGTCGCCCACCTGTATTATCGGCAGCATATCGGTGGTGGGTAGAGGTTGGTCTTTCAGTCTTCGTTGAGGCCCTCGAAGTCCCTTATGGCCTTGGCCCACTTCTCTGGAATGAGTATCGACTTCTGTTCTTCGAGGTCATAGAGCACCATCACCGACAGGCAGTGGCACTTCACCTCTTCCGTATCGGCATCGATAACCTCCTGGTCGAGGTGGAAACTCTTGTTGCCCACGTGCTTCACGCGCGTTCTCACGGCGATGTGGCTGCCTGCCTTCACCTGTGCATAGAAGTCGGACTCGATGTGAACCACCACAATGGCGTACTTGTCCCAGTTTACACCCTCGCACAGGCTGGCTATATAGTCGGTCTTGGCTGTGTCGTAGTACTGAAAATAGACAGAGTTGTTGACGTGTCCGAACTTGTCTACGTCGTTCCAACGTATCTGCAACGGCATTACGTGGCGGTAAACCACAGTCTCTTCCTGAATTTGTTGTGTCATCCTAAGTCTGTTTTTTGTTGATTATCTGGCTGCAAAATTACAAAAAAAACAGCTATTCTTTGCAGCTGCAATATTATTTCAATATATTTGCCAATACAAAGGATGGATATGAAAGCGGACGAAGTAATCAGCAGGATAAGGCAGTTGGCAGCATCAGTGCTGCCTGCGGGCTCTACTCTCTACCTTTATGGGAGCCGTGCCCGAGGCGATTTCCATGAGGGAAGCGACTGGGATTTGCTTGTCCTGATAGACAAGCCGCAACGCGAAGCCAGCGACTGGGACAATTACTCGTGGCCTTTCATCGAGCTTGGTCTTGACATTGGCGAGGACATAAGTGCCCGGACATTCACCCGGCAGCAGTGGTTCAATGGTCAGCACACCTTGTTTTATTATAATGTTGAAGAAGATAAACAGATTTTATATGAGTCTTAAAGAAGCAGACAGGAAGGCTTTGGTAGTCCTTGGGATGGAGAAGTCGGACAAGATGGTTGACGAAGTGAGGCGCCTTGTTGACTATTCTATGTGGAGCCTTGCGGCAAACAGGCTCTATTATGCCTTGTTCCATGCAGTCACAGCCATGCTGATAAGCGACAACCATCCCGTGGGAACGCACCGAGGAGCTATCAACAACTTCAGTCTTTATTATGTGAAGACGGGTATTTTCACACGAGAGGAGGGGAAACTGTACTCTCAGCTCCAGCAGTTGCGTGATGATGGCGACTATAACTGCGCCGTCGACGTGGACCGCGACGATGTCGAACCGAAGATTGCGCCCACTCTCAGCCTGATAGAAAAGATCAGAAAGCGCGTCAGCAACAGCAAATAACCGTCTTGCTTATACGAAAGCGAGCCTTCGGGAAATGTATTCCGAAGGCTCGCTTTGCTGTTGTAGCTTGTCGAAAAGGTGTCAGAGCTTCTGCTCTACCTCTATCTCCATGAAGGTTTCGATGATGTCGCCCTCCTGAATATCGTTGAAGTTGACGAGCGAGATACCGCACTCCAGACCTGCTGCCACCTCCTTCACGTCGTCCTTGTAGCGCTTCAGTGCGTCGATAGGAGCGGTGTGGACAACAATTCCGTCGCGAACCACACGCGCCTTGTCCGTGCGGTGTACCTTGCCTTCGGTGACAAGCGCACCTGCCACGGTGCCCACCTTCGAGATCTTGAACACCTGGCGCACCTCCACCTGGCCGGTGACAACTTCCTTCTTCACCTTGTCGAGCATACCAACCATGGCCGACTTCACGTCGTCGATGGCATCGTAGATCACCGAATAGGTGTTGATGTCCACTCCCTCGCGGTCGGCAGCCTTGCGGGCTTCTGCCGACGGGCGTACCTGGAAGCCCACGATGATGGCATCCGAGGCTGAGGCCAGCATGACGTCGTTCTCTGAAATCTGTCCCACCGCCTTGCTGATGACGCTCACCTGCACCTTTTCGGTAGAGAGCTTGAGGAACGAGTCGGATAGCGCCTCTACCGAACCGTCGGTGTCGCCCTTGACGATGATGTTCAGTTCGTGGAACTCGCCCAGTGCGATACGGTGCGAAATGTCGTCCAAGGTGAACTTCTTCTGCGTGCGCAGACCCTGTTCGCGTTGCAGCTGAAGGCGCTTGTTGGCTATGTCGCGAGCCTCCTGCTCAGTCTCGAGCACGTGGAATGTGTCGCCTGCAGTGGGCGCGCCGTTGAGTCCGAGGATTATCACAGGCTCAGACGGACCAGCTTTCTCGATGCGCTGGTTGCGCTCGTTGAACATGGCCTTGATGCGTCCGTAGCTTGTTCCGGCAATTACGTTGTCGCCGACCTTGAGCGTTCCGTTCGACACGAGCATCGTCGACACGTAGCCGCGGCCCTTGTCGAGCGACGACTCGATAACCGAACCCGTGGCCTTGCGGTTGGGGTTGGCCTTCAGGTCGAGCATTTCGGCCTCGAGCAGAACCTTCTCCAGAAGCTCGTCAACGCCGATACCTTTCTTTGCCGAGATTTCCTGGCACTGGTATTTGCCTCCCCACTCCTCTACGAGCAGGTTCATCTGGGCCAGGTCTTCGCGTATTTTGTCGGGATTGGCACCCGGTTTGTCAATCTTGTTGATGGCAAACACCATCGGCACGTTGGCTGCCTGTGCGTGTGCAATGGCCTCCTTTGTGGTCGGCATCACGCTGTCGTCGGCAGCAATGATGATGATGGCGATGTCAGTAACCTGCGTTCCTCGGGCACGCATGGCGGTGAAAGCCTCGTGTCCCGGCGTGTCGAGGAAGGTGATGCGCCTGCCGTCGGCCAGCTTCACGTTGTATGCACCGATGTGCTGGGTGATGCCTCCGGCCTCGCCGGCAATCACGTTGGTGTTGCGTATGTGGTCGAGCAGCGAGGTCTTACCGTGGTCTACGTGTCCCATCACGGTCACGATGGGAGCCCGGTGCTGCAAGTCGTTCTCGTCGTCGGCCTCTTCGCTGACAGCCTCCTGCACCTCTGCACTGACATATTCGGTCTTGAAGCCGAACTCGTCGGCCACGAGGTTGATGGTCTCGGCATCGAGTCGCTGGTTGATAGACACCATGATGCCCACCGACATGAGGGTGGAGATGACCTGAGTGACGCTGATGTCCATCATCGTAGCCAGTTCGCTCACGGTGACAAACTCCGTCAGCTTCAGCGTCTTGCTCTCGCGGCTCTCCTGACGGGCCTCCTGCGAGAGTCGCTCCTGTGCGGCTTCGCGCTTCTCCTTGCGGTATTTTGCACCCTTCTTGTTCTGGCTGGTCTTGCTGGTGAGGCGTGCGAGAGTCTCCTTTACCTGGCGTGCCACGTCTTCCTCGTTCACCTCAAGCTGCTTCTGCGAGCGCGAGCGGTTCTTCTTTTTCTTGTTCGAGCTCTTGGCCTGAGCAGCCTGTGAGGTCGGTGCAGGGCCTTGCTGGTTGGCAGCTGCGTTGATGTCGACGCGGGCTTTGTTGATGCGCTCGCGCTTCTTTCGCCCGTCGCTGCGCTGTGCTGCCTTCTCTTCACGCTCCTTCTTGCGCTCCTCCTTCGACTTCTTCTTGGGTCGGGTGCTCTGGTTGATGGTGCTCAGGTCAATCTTTCCGAGCACGTTCACCTTCGTTGCCTTGAGGATTTTCTTCTCGCTCTTGGTGGTGAATATCTTGGTTTCAGCTGGCTTCTGCTCTTCAGTCTCAGCCGGTTTCTGCTCTTCGCTCACAGCGGGCTTCTCCGGTTCTGCGTGCTCCGGCTCGGGCTTGGCAGGTTGCGGCTCGGGCTCGGCAGGTTGCGGTTCCGGCTCAGCGGGTTCCGGGGCAGGCTCGGCAGGCTTTTCCTCCACCTCTGCCACGGGTTGCGGCTCGGGCTCGGCAGGTGTTTCCACCACTACCGGCTTCTCTGGCTCCGGCTTCTCGATAGCTTCAGGCTCGTGCTCGGGCTCTTCTGGCTTGGGCTGAGGCTTCTTTCCAATCTGGTCGAGGTCAATCTTGCCCATCGGCTTATACTGCTGCCGACCCTCCAGAAGGGTCTCTCCCTTGTGGTCTTCGGCTGGTTTCTCCTTGGCTTTTTTCTCCTTCGGCTTCTTGGGGAACAGCTTCTTGGCATCGGTCTTCACTGTTGCATCGCTCTTGAAGGCTTCGACGAGTGCGCCATACTGCTCGTCGCTGAGCTTGAAGTTGAGGTCGTCTTTCACCTCGCCCAGCTCCTTCTTCTTCTCGAGAAAGTCGATGGCTGTCTGCAGGCCGATGTTCAGTTCTCGTATTGCTTTATTTAATCTGATGCTCATTTACTCTTTTTGTTTGGTTGTTTGGTTGTATGGGGTTTGTGGGCGTTATGGGGCTTGTGGGCGGAATGGGCTTGTGGGCGGAATGGGCGAGATGGGCGGAATGGGGCTTTATGGGCGGAATGGGGTTTATGGGTTCTGTGGGAACCAGCTCAAAATATGTTCCTTTTGTCCTTCTGTCCTAATTCCTTTGTCCTTCTGTCCTAATTCCTTTGTCCTTCTGTCCTAATTCCTTTGTCCTTCTGTCCTATTTCCTTGGTCCTTCTGTCCTATCTTAGCTTCTGTCCTTTTGTTCTTTACTGCTCGAACTCAGCCTTGAGCACGTTGAGTACGTGGTCAACCGTTTCCTCCTCGAGGTCGGCTTTCTCGATGAGCAGTGCTCGCGGAGCGTTGAGCACGGCACGCGCGGTGTCGAGTCCGAGGTTCTTGATGGCATCGATAACCCACTGGTCGATCTCGTCTGCGAACTCGTCGAGGTAGATGTCTTCCTCCTCCTCGTTCTCGTTGACCTCGCGGAACACGTCGATGGTGTAGCCCGTGAGCATCGAAGCCAGCTTGATGTTGAGACCGCCGCGGCCTATTGCCAGGCTCACCTCTTCGGGCTGGAGATAGACTTCGGCCTTGAGGTTCTCCTCGTCGATGTTGATGCTCGACACCTTGGCTGGGCTGAGGGCGCGCTGGATGAAGAGTTTCATGTTGGTGGTGTAGTTTATCACGTCGATGTTCTCATTGCACAGCTCTCGCACAATGCCGTGGACGCGGCTTCCCCTGACACCCACGCAGGCTCCCACGGGGTCGATGCGCTCGTCGTAGCTCTCCACAGCCACCTTGGCTCTCTCGCCGGGCATACGCGCTATGCGCTTTATCGAGATCAGTCCGTCGTGGATTTCGGGCACTTCGGCTTCGAGCAGGCGCTCCAGGAAGGTCGACGATGCGCGCGAGAGGATGATCTTCGGGTTGTTGTTCTCGTTGTCCACGCGCAGTATGACGGCCCTTACGGTCTCGCCCTTGCGGTACTGGTCGCTGGGTATCTGCTCTGCTTTGGGCAGTATGAGCTCGTTGTTCTCCTCGTCGACGAGCAGCACCTCGCGCTTCCACACTTGGTAGACCTCGCCCGAAATGATCTGTCCCACGCGGTCCTTGTACTTGTTGTAGAGTGAGTCGTGCTCCAGTTCGAGTATCTTCGAGGCAAGAGTCTGGCGCAGGTTCAGTATGGCGCGGCGACCGAACTTGGCAAAGTCCACGCGCTCCGATATTTCCTCGCCCACCTCGTAGTCGTCTTCCACCTTGCGGGCCTCGCTCAGAGCCACCTCCTTGTTCTCGTCGTTCACCTCACCATCGGGCACGACGATGCGGTTGCGGTAGATTTCGAAGTCGCCCTTGTCGGGGTTCAGTATGACGTCGAAGTTCTCGTCGGAACCGAATATCTTTGCAATGACATTGCGGAAGCTTTCTTCGAGCACGCTCACCAGTGTGGTACGGTCGATGTTCTTGGTCTCCTTAAACTCCTTAAATGTTTCTATCATGTTGGGAGTAAGGTCACTTTTCTTTGTTGCCATGTGTATTTTGATTTAGAATTTTATCAGATATTTGCAGTATTTGGCCGTGTCCATGCTCAGCTGATGGTCCACGTCGGCGAGCTGCGGGCGCTTCTTGCCCTCCACCTTCACCTTCTCCTGCGTGGTGATGGTGAAGTTGCGGCCCTCTACGCTCTTGAGTATGCCCTTCAGCTTGCGGCCTTCGCCGTCGACGGCCTCCACCTCCTTGCCTATGAAGTTGTGGTATTGCTGCTCCACCTTGAACGGCTGTCCCAGTCCGGCAGAGCCCACCTCGAGCTCGTAGTCCTCCTCGTCGCGGCTCAGGTGGTCCTCGATGTAGCGGCTCAGGGCCACGCAGTCGTCTATCCACACGCCGTCGGCATGGTCGATTTCTACTGTGATGTGGTCGTCGGCACTCACCTGGACGTCTACCAGGAAGTACTCCTTGTCAGCGAGCCACTCTTCTACGATGGTCTTTACAGTGTTCTTGTCTATCATTTCTTGGGTGTAAGTTAAAAATAAATGAGGAACTCTCGTGGAGTCCCTCATTCCTCTGAACGGTTGCAAAATTACACCTTTATTATGTATTATGCAAATATTTCCACTTTTTTTAGGTGCAGAAGATGGTTTGGGCAGGGGCGAAATGGAGCATATCGGAGCATGATTGAAAGCCTGGTCGATAAGATTGTAAAGGAAAATCGCAGTATTTCTGACCTGCGGAAATTGTCGTTTTAGAATGTGGAATGGCCTTTGGAGGGCATGGTGAGCCGTCGTTTTGCCTGCGGAGGGGGCTTTTTGCGAGCCTGTGGAGGCGTTTTTTGCCGATTTTCATGTGCTGATTGCTCAACTTTCCGTGATTTTGCGGGCCGACGAAAAGGGGCTTGGCGAGGCGGACTTTTTGTGCGTTCTCTTTCTTGTAGCGTTGTCGTGGGAAATGGGAGGCGCGCAGAGCGCTGCGCGTAACGTGCTGTGTTTCAGTTGATGGCGGAGTTTCTTTGTCATCAAAAAATGCGAAAAAAGGTTTCCCAGGCTGCCCGTAAACTTTCTCCAGAGCCTCCGGAGCAATGTTACGGGAGCCTTGGAGAAGTGCTACAGCTGTCTTGTAGCGATGCTACGGAGGCTTTGGAGAAAGTTTACGGAGTGCTCCGTAAAAAGTGAAATGGGTGCCCTGCGACTGCCCGGAAGCTCCTTTCTGCCCGAAAAAGGGCTTCTTGGGGTGTCGAAAACTCGCATATCTGGCGGCGACAAGCGTTCCGTTGCGAAATAATTGAGTGTCGGGAGCATTGATGTAAAGACTTTTGGCAACGCAGGCATTTCCCCAGCCTCGCGCCCCATGTTCCTCAAGGCGCAAAAAAACAATGCCGCCAAACAGCCTGACGCACAAAAAAAGTAGTATCTTTGCCAGCATGAACTGGCTACAACTAATCACCAACAAGCGGCTGGGGCAGGAGCTGAAGCACTCCGAGCGCCACGACGACCGCTCTGAGTTCCGGCGCGACTACGACCGGCTTATCTTCTCGGCACCTTTCCGCCGTATGCAGAACAAGACACAGGTGTTCCCGCTGCCGGGAAGCATCTTCGTGCACAACCGGCTCACCCATTCGCTCGAGGTGTCGAGCGTGGGACGCTCTCTTGGCGACGACGTGGCGGCTCAGCTCACGGCGCGCCATCCCGAGCTGCGCGGCACCCTGTTCGAGGAGATAGGCACCATAGTGTCGGCTGCCTGCCTTGCCCACGACATGGGCAACCCCCCATTCGGCCACAGCGGAGAGAAGGCCATACAGTCATACTTTACCGAAGGCCCCGGCAACTACCTGTGCGAGCGAGTGAGCCCCGTGTTCTGGGACGACATAACGCACTTCGAGGGCAACGCCAATGCCTTCCGCCTGCTCACCCACCGCTACCGAGGCCGCCGCGACGGAGGCTTCGTAATGACCTACAGCACGCTGGCCAGCATCGTGAAATACCCCATTCCATCGACAAAGGCAGGGAAGAAAGGCAAGTTCGGATACTTTGAGAGCGAGCGCTCCACCTACGAGCGCATTGCCGCAGAGCTGGGGCTGGGGGCTTCGCCTTACTTCCGCCATCCGCTGGTCTACCTCGTCGAGGCTGCCGACGACATCTGCTACGAGATAATGGACATCGAAGATGCCCACAAGCTGAAGCTGCTGAGCTATGGAGAGACCGAAAGGCTGCTGTTGCAGTTCTTCGACGAACAGACCCAGGAGCAGATACGGCGGCGCGTGGTCGACGAAGGTGTGCTCGACGAGAACGAACGCGTGGTCTATATGCGTGCCTGCGTGATTGGCAAACTGGAGAACGAGTGCGTCAAAGTGTTCTGCGACAACGAGCAGCAGATACTTGCCGGCACCTTCGAGGGAAGTCTGATTGACAACATCTGCCCCTTGCAGCGCGATGCCTACCGCCGATGCACAAAGGTGTCGCTCGAGAAAATATACCACTCCAAGGTGGTTCTCGACGTGGAACTGAGCGGTTACAAGATTATGGAAACGCTGATGCGCGACCTCATTGAGGCTGCCGTCTATCCGGCTAAGTTCCACTCGCAGCAGCTCATACGCCGCGTGTCGAGCCAGTACGACATAGCCAGCGACGACCTCGAGACGCGCATCATGGCCATCATCGACTATATCTCGGGCATGACAGATGTCTATGCGCTCGATGTCTACCAGAAAATCAACGGCATTTCGCTGCCCGTAATCTAACTCAGACTTCGTCGAAGCCGTTCTCACTCGGCCTTGCACGCAAAAAAGCAAGTCTTTTTTGCACGCAATGCACTCGTTTTTACGTAACTTTGCAGGTTGGAAACATAACATACATAAAACATAAACACAATGGCAAAGAAAGCATTACTGATGATTCTCGACGGATGGGGAATCGGCAAACACGGCAAGGGTGACGTCATCTACAACACTCCGACACCTTATCTTGACTATCTCACGGCTGTCTCGGCACACTCGCAGCTCAACGCCAGCGGTGAAGACGTGGGCCTGCCCGACGGACAGATGGGCAACTCGGAGGTGGGACACCTCAACATCGGTGCCGGACGCATCGTGTATCAGGACCTCGTGAAAATCAACCGCGCCTGCAAGGACGGCTCTATCATGGAGAACGCACAGGTGAAGGAGGCTTACGAGTATGCCCGCGAGACGGGCAAGAAGCTCCACCTCATGGGACTCTGCTCCGACGGAGGCGTTCACTCTTCGCTCGACCACCTCTTCAAGCTCATCGAAGTGGGCAAGGAGTACGGCCTGAAGGGCCAGACCTTCGTTCACTGCTTCATGGACGGACGCGACACCGACCCCAAGTCGGGCAAGGGATTCATAGAGCAGGTAGAGAAGGTGTGTGCCGACAACGATGCCGCCATAGCCTCGATAGTGGGCCGTTTCTATGCCATGGACCGCGACAAGCGCTGGGAGCGCGTGCGCGAAGCCTACAACCTGCTGGTAAAGGGCGAGGGAGCGCAGGCCACCGACATGGTGAAGGCCATGCAGGACAGCTATGACCAGGGCGTGACCGACGAGTTCGTGAAGCCTATCAACAACAGCAGCGTGAACGGACTCATTGAGGAGGGCGACGTGGTAATCTTCATCAACTTCCGCAACGACCGTGCCAAGGAACTCACCATCGTGCTCACGCAGCAGGATATGCCCGAAGAGCAGATGGCTACCATCCCGGGACTCCGCTATTACTGCATGACTCCCTACGACGCATCGTTCAAAGGCGTGGGAATACTCTTCCCGAAGGAGAATGTGGAGAACACGCTGGGCGAGTATCTCGCTTCGATAGGCAAGAAACAGCTGCATACTGCCGAGACGGAGAAGTATGCTCACGTGACGTTCTTCTTCAACGGCGGACGCGAAGCACCCTTCGACGGCGAAGACCGCATACTCGTGCCAAGCCCGAAGGTGGCTACCTACGACCTGAAACCAGAGATGTCGGCATACGAAGTGAAGGATAAGCTCGTGGCTGCAATAAAGGAAGACAAGTACGACTTTATCGTTGTGAACTTCGCCAACGGCGACATGGTGGGCCACACGGGTGTCTACAATGCCATTGCCAAGGCCGTATGGGCTGTTGACAACTGCGTGCGCGAGGTGATAGAGGCTGCCAAGGCCACGGGCTACGAGGCCGTAATCATAGCCGACCACGGCAATGCCGACAATGCCATCAACCCCGACGGCACACCCAACACGGCTCACTCGCTCAACCCCGTGCCCTTTATCTACGTCACCGACAACAATTCTGCCACCGTGCGCGACGGTCGTCTGGCCGACGTTGCTCCGTCGATACTCCACATCATGGGCCTGGAGCAGCCTGCCGACATGACTGGCGAGAATCTGATCAGCGACAACCGATAGGCAGGAAGCCTGAGAGCAAGGGACAAGGAGCAAGAGAATAGTTCAAGAAAGGGCAACCTTGCTCCCTGAACTTTATCCTTACCTATATAAAGAAAGACCGCAGCCTGACAACTATAGTCTGGCTGCGGTCTTTGCGTTGCTTTGTGGGCATTATTCGCCCAGGACGTCCTCGAAGGGATTATAGGACTTGAACTCCCAAAGGTTGCTTGGTTCAAGGTCGTCGTAGTCGTCGTCGAGCTTTGTTACAGCAGCCTTGGAGCATTGCTCCAGGATAGCTGTAAGCTTACTCCGGGGCTGTTGGAACAAATTTACGGGAGGCTTGGTAAAATTCCCTTTCCTGTTGCTGGAAAACAGTTTGCGCCCCGAGGGTTGCCGATTTGCAACAAATCAGGTGCGTTTTTTGGGAGTTTTCTTTTATGTTTGTACTTTTGTATCGTAATTGATTCAGACAAATATAAATGTATTAAGCCATAATGAAGAGGATATTATTCAGCTTGATGTTGCTGTGCGCGGTGAGTGGAGTATGTCTGGCGCAGCATGGATGGCACGCCATCGATGCCATAACGCTCGACCAATGCCCCACGGAGTATGGCGGCATGACAGCTGTGCCAGTGATAGAAGACTATGTGCTGAAGGCTGTAAAGGTGTATCAGAACGGAGAACTGCTGCAGATCATTGCCCCCGAAGACGAGGACGACGTGATAGCCGGTCCTGTTTATGACAGCCCGGAGTACCAGCTGGTACGCTTCCCCGATGCCAACAACGACGGCCACCGCGACCTTTTCGTGGGTACTGGAGGCAGTCGCACGCAGAACTCGCTGTATCTCTGGAACCCCGAAACGTCGCGCTTCGAGCGCTGCCGCTCGGCAGCCGACCTGCAGAACCCCGTGTTCTGTCCGCGCGAAGGTGCCATCTACGACGGCGGAAGCAGCAGTGCATGGGAGTTCAGCTTCTTTCGCTATGTGTGGAAAGGCCGTCAGTTAGAGGAAACCCACACCCTTGAGATGGTGGAAAATCTGGCCGACTACAACCGTAATGCCGACCCGCAGTACAGGAAGACGCACTCTTATGTGCTCACTCCTAAGTCGGGCCGCGCGCTGAAGACCAACCGCCGCAGCGAGCTGCCTGCCAGATGGCAGAAGATAATGAAGATTATCCTTAATTGATATTCACCGAAGCAGGATACAGAAAGATGGATGTGAAGATTGAGCCGACATGGAAGGAGCAGCTTGCCGATGAGTTCTGCAAACCTTACTTCGCCCAGCTTGCCGGGGCTGTGAGGGCTGAATATGCGTCCGTAGCGTGCTATCCGCCTGCCCGGTTGGTATTCAATGCCTTCGACCTGTGCCCTTTCGATAAGGTGAAAGTGGTGATAATAGGCCAGGACCCCTACCATGAGCCGGGGCAGGCCCACGGCTTGAGCTTCTCCGTTCAGGACGGAGTGCCCTTTCCTCCCTCGCTTCAGAACATCTTTAAGGAAATCAGCGATGACCTCGGCAAGCCCGTTCCACCCTCGGGCAACCTTACCCGATGGGCACAGCAAGGGGTGTTGCTGCTCAATGCGACGCTCACCGTGAGGGCGCACCAGGCCAACAGCCATGCGCGGCTGGGCTGGCAGCAGTTCACCGATGCCGCCATCAGCAGGCTGGCAACTGGCAGGAAGCACATCGTGTATATGCTATGGGGAGGCTTCGCACGCTCAAAGGGTGCGATGATCGACCGCCGCGACAACCTCGTATTGGAGTCGGTGCACCCCTCGCCGCTATCGGCAAACCGCGGAGGATGGTTCGGACAGCATCAGTTCTCGCGCTGCAATGAGTATCTGAGGGCCAATGGAATAGGGGAGATTGAGTGGTGAAGACCCACCCACGGCTCAACCCAGCCCCATTCCCGAGCAAAGCTCGCCTACCCGTAGCCTTTCCCCAAGGGAGGGGGGCGATATTGAGATGGAAAAAAGAAAGAAGTATGTCTTTATGTCCTTCTGTTAAGAACCTCGCAGCAGGCAAAATGTCTTAAATGTCCTTCTGTTTAAAACACCGCAGCAGGCAAAACATGTCTTTATGTCCTTCTGTCTAAAACCCCGCAGCAGGCAAAATATGTCTTTCTGTCCTTCTGTCTAAAACCCGCAGCAGGCAAAACATGGCTTTATGTCCTTCTGTTTAAATAATTGTCATTATGTCAAAAGAAAGCAATGAGTTTGTACGCAAGGTGGCGGAGCAGAAATATGAATATGGCTTCACCACCGATGTGCAGACGGATATTATAGAGAAAGGTATCAACGAAGATGTCGTGAGGCTCATTTCGGCAAAGAAGAACGAGCCTGAATGGATGCTTGAGTTCCGCCTCAAGGCCTTCCGCTATTGGCAGAAGCAGTCTGCTCCCACATGGGGACACCTCCATCTGCCGCCCATCGACTATCAGGACATATCCTACTATGCCGACCCTTTGGCAAAGAAGAAGGCCAAGGAAGGCGACGACGGTGAGCCAGCCATCGACCCGGAGCTGGAAAAGACTTTCGACAAGCTGGGTATTCCCCTTGAGGAAAGGCTCGCCCTCAGCGGCAACACGGCTGTCGATGCCATCATGGACTCCGTCTCCGTGAAGACAACTTTCAAGGACAAGCTGCGCGAGAAGGGCGTTATCTTCTGCTCGATAGGCGAGGCCATACAGCAGCATCCCGACCTCGTGCGCCGCTATATAGGCACTGTCGTGCCCTATCGCGACAACTTTTTCGCCGCACTCAACTCCGCCGTATTCTCCGACGGCTCCTTCGTCTATATCCCGAAAGGCGTGCGCTGCCCGATGGAACTGAGCAGCTATTTCCGCATCAATGCGCTCGGCACGGGACAGTTTGAGCGTACACTCATCATTGCCGACGACGACAGCTACGTCAGCTACCTCGAAGGATGCACCGCTCCGATGCGCGACGAGAACCAGTTGCACGCTGCCATCGTGGAGATTGTGGTAATGAACCGTGCCGAAGTGAAGTATTCCACCGTTCAGAACTGGTATCCCGGCGACGAGAACGGTCGCGGCGGCGTGCTCAACCTCGTCACCAAGCGCGGCGACCTGCGCGGCGAGGGCAGTAAGCTGTCGTGGACGCAGGTGGAGACGGGCTCTGCCATAACATGGAAATATCCCTCCTGTGTGCTCCGTGGCGACAATTCGGTGGCTGAGTTCTACTCCGTTGCCGTGACAAACAACTATCAGGAGGCCGATACCGGCACCAAGATGATACACATCGGGCGCAATACCAAGAGCACGATAATATCTAAAGGCATCTCGGCAGGCCATTCGCAGAATTCCTATCGCGGCCTGGTGAGGGCTACGGCCAGTGCCGAAGGGGCGCGCAACTACTCGTCGTGCGACTCGTTGCTGCTCGGGAGCCAGTGCGGAGCCCACACTTTCCCCTACATGGACATCCACAACGACACGGCAATCGTTGAGCACGAAGCCACGACAAGCAAGATTTCAGAAGACCAGCTGTTCTATTGCAATCAGCGCGGAATACCCACCGAGCAGGCTGTGGGCCTTATAGTGAACGGCTATGCCAAGGAAGTGCTCAGCAAACTGCCTATGGAGTTTGCTGTTGAGGCTCAGAAGCTGCTCAGCGTAACGCTCGAAGGAACGGTGGGCTGATGCCCCAACGGACGTCTACCACCCGTAAATGTTCCTCACCACCCACCAGACGACAGCCACTACGCCTACCGCCGTGAGCACATAGCGGTGGGTGAGCAGCTCGTAGGGCAGCGGATGGCGACGGCGAAACAGGCTCGTGGCGAGTATGGCTGCTGCCCAGGGCAACAGCAGAGTGAAGTAGAAGTTGTAGGCCAGAGCCGCTCTTATGTCGAGATGGAGCAGCGAGTGAATGGCGCGTTGCAGTCCGCAGCCGGCACAACGGTAGCCGGTGAGCGAGAGAAACACGCAACGGGGAAAGATGTGAACCTCCTGCGGGTTCACCTTATAATATATATAGACCACCGTCAACACCGCCACTGCGCCCAGCAAGGTGAGCAGAAAGCGTGGAGATGTTGCCGATGGTCTTGTCATTATTAGCTGTCTTGGTCTTGATAGTTGCCTTAGCGCATGGCAACGGTCGGGTTGTTAGCTGTTCTTCATCAGGATATCGATTGTTTCCTGGATGTCGCCGTTGGCCGAAGAGATAATCAGCGAGACAACGCCCGACAGCACTATCCATGCGATACCGCCGATAAGCCCCCACATCAGCATCTTCTTGGCATTGGCGGCAGTGCTGAGAGCCATCTCGTTCTGTCCGCTTCTGGCATACTCCTGCGCCTTGTTGTTGTTGCTCATGGCGAGGATGCCGAACACTATCAGCGGTATGTTGAACATACAGCAGCAGCATGAGAGGATGCCGACAACCAGCATTATTATTGACGAAGTCTTGTAGTCAGGCACGGGAGTGATGTATGCCTGCTGCTGACCGTATGCCTGTTGCTGTCCGTAAGCCTGTTGCTGTTGCCCGTAAGCCTGCTGCTGTTGCCCGTAAGCCTGCTGCTGTTGCCCGTAAGCCTGCTGCTGTTGTCCGTAAGCTTGCTGTTGCTGACCGTAGGGCTGTTGCTGGCTTGCCTGTTGCTGTGTGTATACCTGCTGTTGCTGCTGGTAAGCCTGCTGCTGGGTGTATGTTTGCTGCGGTTGCGCGTATGTCTGCTGTGGCTGTTGCGGCTGAGTGTATGGCATCTGCGTTTCTTCAGCGTCAGTCTGCGGCATTGCCTGCGTAGCCGACGGCGCAGGCTGTGGGTTCACAACCGGGCGTTGCGGCTCAGCCTGCGGCATAGCTTGCGTAGCCGATGGTGCGGCAGGTGTTGGGGGAGGTGTCTGCGGAGCAACGGTGGGCTGCGCGGGCTGACTCACGGGAGTCTGTGGAGCAACAAACAAGGTCGCCAGCTCGGGTATGCTACCTGCGGTAGCCCACTGCTGTGAGCCGTTCTGCTGCACCAGCGTCTCGGGAGTGATACCGCGTTGTCTTAGTTCTTCCAGTGTGAAAGGACCTCTTTTCATGAGGTCTTGCATAATATAGAAATCCATGGTAGTATGTATTATGTAATTAGTTTTCTGTTCGCAAATATATGTTTTTTAGCAACCAATCGCAAATATTTTTGAAAAAAAGTAAGAGTATCAAGTTTTTTGAGTAACTTTGCACCGCTTTCAGCGGCATTGTATGATGCTGACGGGGCAATTTCACAGATCGGGATGTAGCGCAGTTGGTAGCGCACTACGTTCGGGACGTAGGGGTCGGGCGTTCGAGTCGCCTCATCCCGACCAAAGGCGACAA
>ODAJ011641125.1_pt1 | contig 19915 bp, 41 predicted proteins | sample 1539241 | NCBI WGS metagenome assembly ODAJ01 (sample SAMN02144231, study PRJEB22623) | gut metagenome | biome: sheep rumen | host: Ovis aries | place: New Zealand | reverse complement strand
CTTTTTATTACATTGTTTATTTAATTATATTATGCAAATAGTATTGGAAGTACCCGATAATAAACAAGCCACTGAGTCTCTTATCCTCCATGAATACAAAGGGCACATTAAACTCATGCCAGAAGCTGTGGACTGTAGCGAAATAACTCTTTGGTGAATAGTTCGACTGGTAATTACCGTTCACCATATCAGAGTAACTTGCATTCTCAATTAAGATCACCTTATTCGGTGGAGCAATCGTGAGCTCCTTCTTAATTCTGTCTCTTTCACGGCTTATATTTGTCGCAAACTCTTCGAGATTGGCCTTACGTTCTACCATGATTTCTTTATCAAACCATATGTCATGAAGAATTCCCAACTTCTCATTTTTCTTCAGGTAGAAGCTATAATCACCAGCATCAAGCTTTCTACGCTTCCATTCAATTTTCATGCCATCGAAGTACTTCAGAATATGATCATTCTTTCCTTCCTTCTCCCGGGTATCCACCAGAATCACAATGCTTTTCAGCAATTCATCCTGTTCCTTCTATGTAAATTTCATTCGTTCTAGCATTTGTCATTGTCCTCCTTGAAATCTCTTCTAATCGACTCGCAACAGTTCTCTAACATCTGTGTCAAGTCATCCAGCGTCAACGGATGTTCTGACATCGCCCACATTCCTCGGCCACAGTGCTTGTACCAACCCACCGAAAAATCCTTATACCGAAAGTTTGCATCATTGGTCGTATTACCATCCCATCCCCAGTCATATGCATATACTGAAAATGTATCGTTGGAATAACTTTCTCCAGTATTGCGGAACGGCGACTGCATCTCCTTATGGTTAGCATTCCAATAACACCGAAGCAGCTCACGTTCGATCTCGCACATGACTGCGTTAATGATGCCCATATACCTGTTCTCTATATATTGTGCTGTCATATTCCTCCCTTAAATATTTACTTTAGTGTATTTCTTCAGCCACCATTCATATTCACCTGGGATACTCTCCCACTCTCCAGCGGAGTTCTTTCGACGTTTGAACTCGCGTTTGCACTCATCCATGTAAATAATGTCCCCATCTGCCAGCGGTAGATCTGCCCAAGATGTCTTAATGGATTTATCCCGCGGATTTCTGCGCTTGTGTATTTTCATCTCAGCAGTTTGTCCGGTGGCTATGCAGTAGGCTTTGAACTTGGGGGAGTATGTCGTATTTAGGTCTGTGACAATCACATATTTCCAATCAAGGTTAGGATCTTTTGTTTCTATGTATCCCAGAACGTCATACTGCATTTTCCCGAGTATATATGATGGATATTCATCTGTTGGAATCTGCGCACATAATTCCTTGATTAACCCAAGCCAATTCGTTATTTTATATTGTTTCTCACTGACCTTACCACTTTTAGTCTTATCAGATGCATATTGATCAATGTCAATTTTCTTCACAGCCTCAGGGAGTGATTGTTTGGGCAGTGTTTTTCTAGGTTCCCCGGTACTGCTTCTCCATGAATCAATCAAATCTATTTCCGATAATAATTGTTTAGTTGATCCAAGATTTCTAAAGTATCCAATCTTAACGATATTTCTAAAAACTGTAGCATTGATGCTTGTCCCCTTGATCGATAAATATATATCTACGATATTGGTCAATCCACTATTATAAAAATTCATCAAATCTTCAACTACAGTCTTCCCAACACCTTTGATGCTCGCCATATCTGGATATATAATTTTATTTTCATCATCTACGGAAAACTTGGAATTATCTTTTCCATATTCATAATGACCGACTTTATACCCAAAATACGAGGTAGCCTCTCGCAACAAGTCTGCAACTTTGTTTTTATCACCCTTTCCTTGATAATGATTCAATGTCACCTCATAAAAGACAGATGTGTAGTGTGCTTTCATCCATGCTTCATACAGTGAGTCGTTTGACATACTAAGCGCATGAGGAGCATTAAAACTGTATCGCGCCGAGTCTTTTATTACCTTATAAACAGGTTCAAAATTATCAAGATTCCCAATATTGGATTTCCAATGATCCGAAAGAGTGTCTTCTACGTGCTTTAGTGCAGTACCTTTTAGCTTTTTCTTACTAATTTTCTTAATAGTGTCATAAGCATCCTTCATTGGAATACCAAGATACGAAAAAATTCTCATAACTGATTCTTGATACAGCATATGATTGAAAGAATCAGAAAGCAGTTTATCAATCTCTGGTTCCCCATTAGAATAAGGAACCCGATGTATAAAGTTATCAATATGAGATTTGAATCCTGGTCTTATGCCCGCGATAAACGCAGATAGTTCTCTTACGTTTTGCGGCTTATATATCATCACTTTCTTCGTGGTTGATGATTTCTCACATTGATTTAGGCAACATGTCGCACCATCTGCGTAAAGCTTCCAAGTTGGTTGATCACCTGTGATCATATCCCGCAGCTCAGATACAGTAGGGACATTTTTATGGATTGCATGATAAAGTTTATAAATTATTCCAACAACATCAACCAAAAGAGCATCATCTTTAACATATCCAAACGCATCTAAAAGATTCCCCTCTATATTTGCGACAATCGTGCTATTCCCAGATTTTGCCACACATCGAATCAATCCAATCTCGTAGCGAATATCCCCATACCCTGGAACATCTTTATTCCTATGGTCGCCATTGAATACCATAAATCCACAAGCATGACATTTTGCCTGTTCAATTATTCCCTGATATGGTTTACTGTCATTAAATACTTTCAAGTGATATTCATCAGTGATATAGTCTTCGATATTTATATTTTTTCTATCTTCGTCATCATCTACTTGTTTCAATGCTTCATTATAACGGTCAATTGATTTTGATATTTCATTGGCTACAGATGGTTCAATACCATTGATATCAGCATATAGTTTGAATCCGGATTTCTCTCCGAGAGTGCCAACGGCAAGAAGCGGATAACATCCATGCTCTCCAAATAATTCTCTGGCAGCCTTTACAAATGGTTCCTGGCTGGAGCAATTGAGATCTATATCCGGCATTTGATGAGAAGATAGAACTCTTTCTTTCGTCACAAAGCGTTCTGGATAAATCGGCACTTCTGCATCAAACCTGTCAATCGTAGTAAATCCAAGTAATTTACTGGTATAGAAAGAACTCGCAGATCCTCTTGAAGTCGTAGTTAACTGCCATCCATATTTTTCAATTGCAAGCTTGACTAAACTATAATTACTGAGAGCATAATCAGCGGTACCACTTCCGCAGTACTGATCCCATTCATAATCAATAGCTTTACGCCGTTCTTCTGTCTGTTTCTCTATATCTTCTTGACTAAATTTCTCGTATAATATTTCCTTAAGTATCTTACATCTTTCGTCATATGTTTTATCTTGTAATGATGGAAGGATTGGAATCTTGAATTCTTTGTCTATAGATATATCTTCACACCCATCAACAAATACATGAGTATTCATCATTGAGTAAATAATATCTTCCAGAGGCACAACCCCTTGATCAACCATTCGATGGTACAATTCAACTCCTGATGGAAAGTCCATGAACCACCCTTCTTCTTCTGGGTAAGATATCCCTTTTCTTTTCAATAGGTTATCCCTTTTAATCCGATCTTCATCATTTAAGTAATGAGTATCCAAGCCAATGATTGTTTGAATCCCAAACGATTGATGCATTGTGAGGATTATTTTATTAATCTCTTTTTGCTCATCTGTATTATTAGCCTGGTACTCCAAGAAAAAACTATCTCCAAAATGTTGCCAGATACTATACCAGATTTCTGAGGCATTCTCATATTTCCAACCTGCTACACATGCCGATGTAATATATACATCATCTGGGGATAGTGTAAATAACTGATCAAGCCCGATACGTGGTTTACGATAGAATCCATCAGTATGGGCACATGAAATAAGATAATTCAACTTCCGCATGGCATTATATGTTCTGGCAATGATCACCATGTGGCAATTTGTATCATCCTTCTTCTCACGAATTTTTATTTCACCTTTTTTATCCTCATACTCCTCTTGGATGATCGCTTCTGTATCCTTGACCCAATAGACTTCTGCACCATACCGAAATTTAAGATTACCATTCTTGTCGCATTCATCATAAACCTTCAGCCACTCACCTTGATAACCATGCTCTGTTGAAAAATATAGTTTGCATCCATATTCTTCGTGTAATGCCATGAAATCTGGAATGCTAGTCGCTGAATCAATCTGGACAAAATCTGACCAAGTAGTATGTCGATGATAATTCTCAACCATCATAGACATGTTATTAACCCAGTCAGAAATATCATAAGGAAATGTGAATTTTAATTTTCTATTTGCAGCTTTAGCATATTCAATAAGCATTCACTATCTCCGATCTATCAATCATTATTTCACATGAACTCATACTCTATCCGTTCATCCGTTTTCAATGCATCTATCAACTGATTCTTATACTGGCATGCATTCCTGTGCGAACAGAGTCGCATACAATAAAAACTGGGCCATTTCCCCTCTTCCTGCGCCTTCAGGAATTCTTCGCTCGGTCGCCACTCCGTATCTTTTTCAATCAAATGGATTGTATCCACCGCCCACTTCATGGCTTCTTCATAAGCCTCTCTTCTCCATGGAACCGCTATGTATGATCTATCACGGAACATGTTCCACTGTAGTGACTTAACAGAATCCTCACCGTATTCAGCCATCACCTGATGTGAATAGATAAGTAGTTGCTTACAAAACTCTTCGAAGTGTGGTCTATCGGACTTACTTACACCACCGGACTTAAGCCGTTTTAGGATCGTAGATTTATGATCTAAGATAATTAACTTCCCATCATTCTTATCTCGCAGGAGTAAGTCAATGAATCCTACAAAATTATAACCCTGGTATTCGAACTCAACCTTCTTCTCCACCCCCAGGATCTCATAATCATCCAGATCCCATTCGAAATTTGTGAAGTACTCTAGGCCTTGGTCATAGTACTTCTGGCTGAGATCGGTAAACTTATTCGACGGGAACGGGAGGGTGACATTATCGGCATAGTGTTCTTCGTAGTACATCGGCAATTCGAATAGTCCCAGTTCACCCTTTAGGTATGCTTCGAGTATCCTATGTATGTAACCACCATACTGAGCCATCGCACTGGACGATCCAGACTTCCCCAGTAAATATTTCTGCTTCCACTCATATGGACAGTGATAATAGCTGTTCAACCGGGAAAAACTCCAGGTCATCATTGAAATTAAAAACCTGGCTTCCTCCGGCGAAAAATCTTCACTATCCGCTGCTTGAACTGGAAACAACAGATCTTCATCGTATTCATTCAATGATCTATAATCTCCTCTTCTCACTTAACAACTGTAACCAAACATCTTTTCCCGCATCTACCGGAGAGTCTTTATCCCCCGGTAGCAAGCGGTTCTTATTGTATCTATCCCGAACTACATAGACATTTGTAAATCGTCGGAGTAATTCTGTGTTCTCCTTAATGTCTTGCAGATTAACATCCCGGTCGAACGCGATTATTATTTCAGAGATGTGTAATTTCAGTAAGATTTCAATCTGGGCTTTGTTAAGGCGACTCGTCTCTGCCGCCAGCCAACAACTGCCTAACCCCCACGAACAAAGCTTTAATCCAGATTTGATTCCTTCAAAAATAATTACTGATCCTGCCTGTTTTATTGCTTGTCTATTTTGCTTCATTCCTACGAAAAAATTCGTAGTTTTAATTTTCTGGTACGACTGATACTTTTGTATTTTAAGATCTTTGAATTTTTTAAATCGCGTTCTTCCCTTGACTGAGATGAGGTTATCATCATCATCATACATCGGATAGCAGATCCGATTTGAAACCTTATCTATACAGACACCATACATCTTCATGGCATCTGCCGAGATGCCCTCGTCAACCCACTCCTGTGGGATTTCCTGAGCGAACTTTGTCAAATACGTTTCCGGCAGGATCTGTCGCTCAATTGGTTGAGTAATTTGTTCCTCTGCTAACTTCTTCAGTTCCTTGAAATATTTCAAGGACTCACAGATCGTGACATGTTTAATATCTTCACCGGTGATCTTGCAAACCTTATCCACCGCCTGTGGGAATGACAGATTCTCATAATCCATCATCCAGTTTAAGATATTGCCGCCTCGATGGCAGCTAAAACAGTAGTATAGGTTCTTATCCCGTGAAATGCATAATGATGGATCGCTATCGCTGTGTTTTGGACAACTTGCGAAATATTTATCACCCCTACGGCGGAACTCCATCGTCTGCTCTGCATACTCCAGAAGGTCGATCTTCTCACATAACTCATTCAATACTTCATGATCTATCGAAGACAACCTCCTCACCTCACAGTCTATTTTTTGTAATCAAACGGATTATCTGAATGCGGTTGATGTCTTTCTGCTTCCTGAATAGACATCAAATCACCTATGAACTTTATATCTACATAATCGTTTTCATCATGAATCGGGCCATTTCTGTTTTTCATCACCCTTATTGCATAATTACCGCATGCCAATCCATCCTCATTAACTAATCTTGCCGGTTTTTCTACCCAATGCAACAATACATCCGCATATCTTTCCGTCTTCAAGCTATCGGCAAGTTCACCAGTTAACCGATTCAATTGAAGTCCAGCAAGTGCTGCAATATTAAGATTACCGGCAACCGACTTCAGATAGTCTGCAATCAGTCCCATGCCCTGGCTAATTTCAGCAGCCATTGTGCCAGACGGTTTGATATAGTCGTAAACCAATAGCTGTAATTTGTCTTTGTTGTACCATTTTCTACATATCTGATCGACTTGCAATTTGCTGAAGATTGGACAATACTCATGCACGAATCCTGGTGATTTTTTGATATACTCAATACTTTTCATAATTCTTTGCTCTTCCTCATGAGTATATCTTCCACTTCTAATTGTCTTGACTTTTACACCGCTTAAGTTTGCAATTAGTCTAGGCAGGTACACTTTATCAGTTAACTCAGAATCGATTATTACTACTGGTGCCCCATGCTGCAATGCATAGCATGACTGTGCAAGAAAGTAACTAGACTTTCCTTTACCTGTTTGCCCAGCGACAAGAACAAGTTCACCCTTACCAAATGTGTAGAATTCATCTAAGCTAGATATTAGATTTGGTATACCGGATGTTCCATCTTCGTTTCTGTCCTCACAAATCTCTTCCCAAATTCCATCTATCTTTTCTGCGAATTGAACTGAATCACCTCCGAAAACAAATTTCTCCGCTACTTTATTTATGCCATTATTAGCATAGTCATTTAGATCATCGAGCGATATGTTCAAATTAAAACATTCTTTACTGATGTCAATTGATAGCGAACATAATTCGCGTCTAAACGCCAAACTAATAACTCTGTTTGCAAGCAATTTGTATTCTTCGAAGCTACCTCTTGATGCTGCTTGTGCGAGATTAATATATTGCTGAAAATCTGATAGTCCATAATTTTCAATTACTTTTTGACATGCAGCATTTGAATATATTACGTTCCGAAGATTTAATGAATCGATTTTTGTAACTCCACTTTGAACTAGTGTATCGATTCCCCAATACATAACCTGGTTCTCTTGCCGATAGAAAAATCTAGGCTGAAGATTATTGTCCGACAGAAGATATTCTGGATGGTAGATAAGACTGGCGAGAACACCACCTTCCGCTGCGTCATCTACTAATTCCGAAATATTTCTTGACACTAATCATTACACCCCCAATACATTTGAAAACTTAGTCCTACTGCTTTTACACGCAGTTTTAATTTCGGGGAGACTCCAATCCTCAGAAACATCAATGTTCGTAGTCTCATCTTTCAGTTTCCGAAGCGTTTCCTGATCCTTCATCTTCACCCACGTTTTTTTCGCAGTCACATCTTTCGCCACATACCTCAAGCCACCTGGAGTATGCAAACTCCAACCATGGTCTATACAGAATTGCAATGCAAAAAGAAGGTACTCCGCGCCAACATCCTGCTTGAATATCAGATCATTTATCGTCCCACGGAGATAACTCTCCACTGGGTGTGCATCAACTTTTTCGTGAAAAATACGAATGATCTCATTGATCGCTTTCCTCTCTGCATAACAATCTGGATGGTAGTATGAAGAACCTTCTTTTACTGCTTCACTCTTATTAACTTCACCGCCGTGTCTACAGTGTGACCATCTACATTTCATAGTCTCTCCAATCTAGTAGAGGAAAGCAAACACTTCCCCCTACTTAATTAACTCCATCATTACATGAACGGCAAGTTTTCATTCGTTCCTTCCGGGATATTAATAAATGGCTGCCCTTGGTTCTGGTCCTGCTGGTAACCGCCACCTGCTCCGAAATTATTATTCTGCATAGACCGAATCGTGTACTCGCTACTATCGGAGCCTTCTCTCGCCCCCTTGCTCTCGCCGAACTCAATGTTTTCCACAATTACATCGGTGGTGTAGACGGTCTGCCCATCCTTATTAACATACTTACCAGTCTGGATCCTACCCTCCACATCGGCCTTCATACCTTTATGGAAGTATTTTTCTACGAACTCTGCCGCCTTATTAAAGGCAATGCAACGAGGAAAATCCGCAGTCTGGGCGTTGGGATCATCTTTCTTGGCAAATCTTCGGTTAACCGCCAGAGAAAACGTTGCAACTGCCATTTGGCTGTCTACTCCTACATACCTTACTTCTGGTTCATTCGTCAGCCTTCCAGTTAACATTACTTTATTCATATTTAATTATCTCCTTCAGCTATATGCTATCTACAATTACATTTCTTTGAGCATGTCTAAACACTTCTGAGCTACACTGAGATCTTCAATCAGGTTCGGCATATCGACTCCTGCCTGTTCCTTAAGGAAAGTCTTCAGCTTTGCTGCCGTGATCTTCTTGGTCTTCACCAGATCGTTGCAAGTGGAGGCGATTTCCTTTTTGATAGCCATGAGAGTATCATCAGATGATACATTTTCTGGTTCTATTCTTCTTGTTTCAGGCATCTTCCCACTACCTGACGTAGCCCACTTCATGAGCTGTTCACCATCTTCTTCCGTCAAAATGAATGCCGCTTTATTATCAAAACAGTGTGTTGTATCCTTTTCTACATCTACAGTATGCGTTTTCTGGTCAAGCATCAGGCTACAAGTAAAATCATATTCAAAACCATCTCGCTGGCGGGCACCCATTCCAAGCTTTTTTACTGTCGTTTTCCCTTTTTCGTCTTTTTCAACTTCATACTGATCCTTACCTCTCATTGTTGCGATGATATGTATAGGACTATACGCAATCGACTCTATGAATTTATTATGCCGCGGTGAGACACGACTCCACGCCTGATAAGTTCCACCAGCTTTCTGTTGAAGTTCAAGACATCCGCCTTCTCCATCCCATTCATGGGATGTAGAGTCAATAATCAAAATATCATAACCTTTATCAACACAATAATTGATAAGTTCTATATAAGACTCTGGGTTATACGGAGCATCGAATCTAATATAGGAATACTTAAACTCTCCGAGATAATATTTACCTCTTCCCTTCTCAGTATCCGCAAGAGCGATTTTCGCCGGTCGTCCATGTTTCTTCTCAAATTCCTTAGCCATCCCTGTTGCGACAACCAATGAGCTATAAGTTTTCCCAGATCCTGATGGACCCATAATAGCCGTCTTTAAAAATACATCATCACGGCTTGCTGACTCTTCTATTACAAATCTTGGCATAATTTTCTCCTTTACCATTAACTCACAATCAGTTACACTTTCATTCACATTAGAAGATAGCACATTTTCTATCATTCGTCAATGCCTTTTCCTAATTAACTACATCAGCTATGATTTTTTCTCAGGAATTCATCCAACCCATAGCTACGGTATAATTCTCTGCCTTTGACATCCTCTACAACCAAATAATCCCACATATCCTCATGTTCTGCAATTACCTGGTTAATCTCACGGCTAGTTTCATAGTGCCTCTCCCCACCGTAATGTGGAAACACTGTGACATAGTAAACCATCGGCTGACCTCCATAATTACTTCCATCTTATTTCACAAACAAAATGCTCTTCTCGTAGCATCTCCGGCCATACACATTCCTGATGTAGTCAGCGAAATTATCTTCTGTCCAGCCACCGAACAACTGTTCGTTCCCGGTCAGTCTTTCATAATCCCCTCCAAAAACTGCGTCTAGATCATTCATAATGTCTGTTACCGCCCGATCTGACTCCAGGTACTCACTGATGTCGAGCGAATCGAGATACTTAATCGACTGTTCCAAGTTACCTTCCATTCTTTTTCTCCCTTGCGTTAATTAGTTCCTTCATGTATCTTAACACAAAACCGACAAAAATGCAAGTGGCACTTACGATGCCCAACGTGTCACTTACAAACCATTTTTCATTCCGATCCATTTCTGAGACTATATCTCTTGCCCAGATAGTCCCATCGAAATCCTGTCCTCTCACTGGCATGGTTCATCCTCCTGCGCAATCAATGATGCTGCTTCAGTAATCATTTTCACTATTATATTGCTACGACGCCCCGATTCTACCCATCCCTTCTTACCCACAATCTGGGGACACGCATAATCCTGCATGAGCAACACCATTCCACTTTTATATCTGCCGTAATTCGGGATGAGCACATATGCATATTCGTCATTTTCCGTCCACACTTCTGGTTCTTCACCAAGCGCATCAATCGCCGCCTGTCTACTGATAGTGTCATCCATCTTCTCTCCTTTCTGCTTCTGAACAAAAACCATCATCGCCAAGATGTCCTATAGCCAAGCTGCAAATGCCTGTCTTTAAGTCTGTCCGCATCTTCGTGTAGAATTTACATTCCTTGCACCGTATGATAGGCTGTTCGGTTCTCCTTGCTGCATTTAAGATCACGTTAACCGCCTCTATTACAGATTGTTCGTATTCTTTTGTTAGTTTCTGTTCACCGCTTAAAATTTTTCGTATCGCAGAATCTACGATTTTAGCAACTGCTTCTTGTGTTGATATCAAATCACTCATCGGCTTTCTTCCTTATGCGTTTTTTAAACAATCCATTTCCAAGATTTACAACTTCGTATTCTTCTTCTTTATCAACCTCTAACGATAACTCAATCTCTAACTGTCTTTGCATTTGTCCTATCATTCTGCCAACGTGGAACGCATCTTCACTATCTTTCATTTTTGGCATTACATTAAGCCTTGCATAAATAACGCTTCTTACAATTTCGTCTGCTCTCTGTTGTGTCATTCCTTATCCTCACTTTCCGCCTTGTATGGCTGTGGTAGCGGCATCCATGCAAGCACTTTATCGTCCTGTATAACGCCGAATCCACTATCTCTCCATTGGATTTTTCTGCTTCTTGGGTCTGCTGTTCGTATGGCTATAGCCACGCTCCATTTGCTACCAGATATATTTGTTGGTATTTTGCTAATAAGCACATACTCATCTTCTGGCAACCTTTCACTAACAGGAATCCACCGCTGTTCTGGCTGTGCAGATGGCAACTGCGTGATAGTTTCGATATCATGTTGAACTGCGATATCCCACTCTTCGTTTCCGCATTTATTGTGAGAAAGCTGAAGAATCGCCGCTTTCCTTGAAATCAGATCGTCATTCATCGGTGTCCTCCTGATAAAGAAGAGGTTTTCCGTATTTATCAACCATCACCGTGAAAGTTCCATAGTTATGGGAACCGCAAGAAATCGCATACATCACTTTCGTGTCGCGATGATATACTATCTCGTAACACGTTCCCTTTTCTACGACGACAAACATTGACTTATTTCTAACATCTTTATCTGTAACCGACTCCATTTTTGCTCCGCACCCTGTTAAAAATAGGCAAAAGGTTAAGATGGCAATCACAAATATCTTCGTTCGCATCCCTACCTTCATTCTGTGTCCTCCCTCATGTCTGCACCGCAATGGCAAAACGGATAGTCTTTCTTCACATCATACCCTGTATCATCAATTATGTATCTTCCGCATTCAGAACATTTACAAAATGTCAATTTACATCCTTTTTCTTTGACAATCCATCTCCCTTTCTTCCGCTCAGGCTCTAACGACATAAGCCTTGTCTCAGCATCAGCTTCAGTATGCCCATCCCAGTGTTTCGCTCTTGGAATGTCTATACAGTCAAACATATCCCAATACTTATTCTCATAGTGATATGTATAACTACCCTCTGGCGTATCAATTCCAACGATAAACCATCCTCCACCAAAACAGTATTCTCCGTCCTCATGTCTGTATGATTTCCACGCTTTGTCTTTATATGCTTTTACCAGAGCAGCAAACAAAATCATCCTCTGTTCATACAGACTATTAAATGTATGAAACCCATCGGACAATTCTCCAATATCATTAACTCTTGCAACCTTGCAAATCGCTTCAAGTCTTCTTCTTTCCGTATCAGTCATCTGTTTCCTCCTTCACTTCTACAAGTGGACATGCTTTCGGTCTGCCGTTCCCGTCATATATCCATTCTTCCGGCTGATCATCATCCATGCAGTGACTCATCAACTCACATAATTCTGACCATCCCTTATGCGGATGTGGTCTACTGCCGTACCACTGACAATCTTCACAGTATTCAGGAAGTCTTTTCATTCCTGTTTTTATGCAGATCATTTCCAATCCTCCCTATACGGCTCTGGTTCCACGTAAGGCATATAAGCCACCACATCTGAGACATTATCACTCCACTCTGTCATATCCCAAAAAACCTCATTCACATATCTACATCCCCATCTGTCATGCGTTACCCATAGCTTTTTATCTTTTGGCAATTCTAACGGATTACACGGTATCCACTTCTGCCGTATTTGTTCTTTAAGTGCTTCCAGAGCTTTTGTTACTGCCGCATCCTGCTTTGTTTCATCGCCGCAAGGAGCGAAATGTTCATATAACCACTTATACGCTTCAATATTTGTCATATCATTCCTCCCTATACGGTTCTGGCATAGGCCGCCACGCAATCACATCAAAATTCCATGCTGTCCTGAAATATCCATCATGCACATTGTATTCACAGTCACCAACCGCTTCTTTTCCGCTGCTCCATCTGCCTGATACAAGATAACTACCATCCTTTTTCGGCAATTTTTCTTTAACCGGGATCCAATGATCCTTAATTTGCATGGCCTTCTGGATTCCACGTTCAAAGCCTTTTGCATACGCATCTCTATTCGTCATCTTCTTCCTCTCTATACGGTTCTGGTAATGGCATCCATGCAGTGACCACATCTGCCACACGGTAATCCCAACCAAGTGAACCATGAAACCACAATGTCGTAATGCCTGTTCCATGCTCTTTATAGTCAAGAGTCACGAGATAAGTGCCTATTTCTTCGGGTAATCTCTCACTACAAGGAATCCACTCCTGCGCTTCCAGAGCCTTTACCACCTCATCAATCGCCACCGCATAGTCCATCGGATACTCCCACTCGACTTGCGCCTGCATCAGTTTGAGCGTTTTAATTGCTTCCTTCACTGCCATCTTTTGCCCTCCCATGGTTCGTCCTTCCAATCAATGATCTGACCGCAGACACAATAATATCTCATGGGACGGGAAGCATTGACCGTCGACAACTCCCTACCGCAGTTTCTGCATCTCTTTATCGGTGTCGTGGGACTTACTATCTGGGGGATCCGCTTCTTCAGAGCCTTGATAGACATATTCGCAGCTTCATTCACCGCTCTCTTTGCCTCTTCCGTCCATGACGGATCTTTGGTGATAACATCCCTTACCTGATTGATTACTTGGATTGCTTCAGCGTTCGTCATCCTCCGCCCTCCTTGCACCATTCAGGCTTCGGGAATCTGTCTGTGTATATGATTTGTTCCCGCTCTTCTGCCTCTATATCAAATGCGTCATCCCAATATTTCTTCAGGTCTTCATTCTTCGGCAGGTAGCATACGATAACAGCGTATTCATCATCATATGGTCTTGCTCCATGTCTACCAAATCCGATCCCAGAACACCACCATGGCATCTTTATTGGGGCAAAATCACGAAGAGGTCTCGGATCGTCTGCCGACCATGTTTTAAATCTGTACCGTATTATCATCCTTCGCCCTCCCAATCAATCGCCTGACCACATCTTTTACAATATGGATCGCCAACACGTAATCCTGTCTGAGATTTTACAAATTGATTGACTCCTAATGTTCTTCCGCATACAGGGCAACATTCTATTTTTGATTCGACTATTTGAGGATCGGTTCTCATGAGCACACCTCTCAGGTTATACGGGGATACATACCCTATAACAGGCCCTATAACAGGCTTCTTCGGTATCTGCTTCCTCATCGCATCAACCGCAATCTGAGCCGCCCAAGGATCGACATCTAAGCTCGACTCGATGTGCCGGATTGCGCGCTCGATGCGGTCAATTTCCTGTGGTGTCATTATCTATACCTCTCTCATACATCCATGCATCAATATCTTCCATCAGACAATTCCCATCGCATTCAGCCCCGTCATAGTAGACCGTCTCTGCAAGCAAATTCAAAACATAATAATTCCCATGCTGTTTGTTCAAGAGATCATATGTCGCTTTCAGGAGTGTATCTGCTCTTTTCAACTCATTCAACCATTCCGCAAGCTGTCTGTGTTCTTTGGCACATTTCAGGCATCCTTTATCTGATCCATTCTTCAAACATCTGCAATCTTGACTACCATTGCACTCTTGAGATGGATATGGACATAAGCTAAAGTCTTTCTCTTTTTCTTCTGCCACATCTTTCGCATGTTTAATCGCCTCTTCCAGTGTCATTCTTCGCCCTCCTGCTTCTCAAACTCCTTTAGCATCCGCTCGACAAACTGCCTGTCATTCATCTTTATGCTTTTCACAAACTCCGCATAAGCGTTGTCTCGTGCTCCGGTATCACGTTTGATTGCTCTTAACTGCACAGTATTTTGCACCGCTCTGACTACTTCGCAAATTGCTATAATCCATAGTGCTGTTTTCATCCTTCGTCCTCCTGTCTTTCGTTGATATACCTTAGTAACTTGCCAACATCAATTCTCCAATCCTTCGCTCTCCTGTCTTTCAATTCCCGTAGCCATTCTGCAAGCTGTCGGTGTTCGGATGCACATTCTCTACATCTTTTTCTTTCCATTTCAGACATGATATATGTTTGATTATCTGTGTCAAAACCCGCTTTCATATCTTGTTCCTCTGCTACTTCTTCGCAATGAATAATTGCTTCGCCCAATGTCATCCTTCGCCCTCCTATTCAAGCAGTTTCCAAACATGGAAATTTATTTTTGGATTTCTTTTAATCACGCCAAGAATTATTTCATGCAGGTCATAATCCATGCGGTCAATTTCTGCGTGGGGTATTCCGCACATCATCAAATCGCTGATATTAATGTGAAACATTTCCTCTGCGTTCATCCATGCTTTATAGTCCTTTGTCAATTTAGTAGACTCGTATCTGTCATGCAGTTTCTTTTTCCACTCTTCCGACAGAAGAATAGACGGATACACACAAATAGTTCTTTCGTTGAATGGTTTCAGGTAATTCCTAACAACCTTATGTGACGATACAAAAACGACATTTCCCTGACTTGATAAGTGCTCTGCAATTCGACAATAATAAATATACCAGTCATCAATCCTATCCCCGTTATCCCAAAAGCATCCGCTTTCGAGATCTATATATCCCGACTTCTTTTTTGCAAGGGTGCTTTTTCCTATTCCTTGATAGCCGACAACAATCATCACTCGCCCTCCTGATCACATATAAGCCATCTGCCATGCACTCGGCTCGTTCATAGCATCGTCCTCATGCTTCACTATCGGTTTCCATTTTGATATAAACTTCGAATATGCATCTTTCGTATATTCTTCTGGCAGTTCCTGACACATCCTCTGTGCGAGATACTGTGCATAAGCTATCTGCTTTTCAGTCGGTTTCATTTTTGCCCTCCTCATTCTTGAGATCCGGTCTGAAGATTTTCTTTATCAGTCCTGCCTCTGCCAGTTTGGGATAAAACTCTGAGACATACTGATAATAATCTTCTGAAACCTCTGGGATTTTACCATCCATGATCAGATCAAAATCCGCTTTCCATCTATCCGGAACATTAAACAGGTATGTCCCATACGTGTTGTCGAACGAATCATCATACGTTGACACATAATTTGGGTCTTTATATAGTTCGTCTTCACCATATCCGCTATTGCGGTTAAGCCCGCCGACTCTTGTGTAGATAGCAATCTTGCCATCCTCCACATAACAATCCCGAAATCTCGGATAATCTTCCTGTTTCCTTCCAAGCATAGGCATAATGATTACACATGCCGGATTGAAACCGTTTATCATGTTGTATAGACTCATCTTTCATCCCTCACATTCTTATGTCGTGATATAAACGACAATACACTTTATCCACGGGATCGACTTATAAAGCGCATCCCACTCTTTGTCAGTCAAATCGTAAATGTACCTTCCTTGTGGATCGTGATCATATTTGCAACCGCTCATATCACACAACACATCTTCCTCATCATCATCGTCCCGGAAATGTACCGTTTCATTGCCCAGATAATACTCTGTAACCTTGCATTTTCCCCATTTACCCATCCAGTAGGTATAGGAATCATCTGCTACAACCTCGCTGTCTACCATCGGAACGATAGGCAGGTCTGGATTTTCTTCGATCAGCTTTATAATTTCAGGTTTCATGCTTCGTCCTCCGCTTCCTTTAACAATTCCTCAGCATTGTCCTTTACCCACCGCGACACATCAATATATGCTTTTGATACACTATCACCTTCAAACCCGCGAAATTTTACTCTTGCTGGATAACAGTTGACAACTTTACCGTCTTCGATATCATAAACAATAGCCCAACCAAAAATATGGAGTATCTGATTGATTATCAGAGTTAATCCGGTTTCTCTGAATTCATCCCATGTTTTTCTATTAACCATCTTTATTCCTCCACTTCAACCCACTGACATTCCGCACTATCAAGCGCATCTTGCAGTTCATTTATTGCCTGTTCTTTGGAAAGCATATCTTTGTATTCTTCCAGATATTTCTTAAACAATCTCATAACTTCCGATGGATTTACATAGTACATTATTCTTCCTCCGCACATTACTGCATATTTGATATATGTCTTCCCATTATCATCATGTCTGACTACCAATACACCCTCATCTTTTGGCAATGCATTCATGCCCTTTATTAAAACACTCATTGTTAGTCCTCCGCTTTCTTGTTAAATCTCTCACATGGATCATCACAAAATTTCCCTAAATGGTGATACATGTCCTTGTGTGAGCAGAACAGTCCCCAATCACCGCCACCTCTGTAATATTTGCAGTTATAGCAGATATCATATTCCGATAAATCACGGTTATAGCACTGGCAGTCGTGTTCTTTATCTGCGTCCGTTACATTCCTCGTCAAAGTGCAGGTTCCGATTGATTCTTTATACATTTGACAATGTTTGCAGTCACGGCATTTGATCATGTTCCGTCCTCCGCTTCGATCACTGTCGGCGAATCATCAATCCAATTACAAAAATCCATCTTGCTATAGATGCGGTCATACTCACACGCTTTCACTTTTCCACGGCATTCTTTTTCGCAATCCGCACAATCATCCTTCATCCCGTAGTCGGTCTTAAAAGCATCCACATCGATCAGACGTCCATGTTTTCCAAGATCAACCAGAGGACAATCGGCAGGAAAACCATCTATATCTGCCTCATGTATGTATCCGCTCTTTCCTGCGCCACACTGTCGGCAAATGCCAAAATCTACATCTTCTTCTATGAGAAACGGACACTTTTCACAATTCTCAGGCATCCGCATGTCTTTGATGTAAACTCCCATACAATTCCTCCTGGGCTAAACGACTGCATTAGCCGACCTTCTCTTTCGGCAATTTCATCGAGCCTACCTTGTTTATAATGTTTCATCATCATCATTATCGAAGATATAAAGCAACGCAAATATTAGATATAAACATAAGACAAATAGAAGAGTTCCAAAAAATATAACACATCCTATTATCATTCCACATCCTCATCCAGATCAAAACAGCCCGCCAACCCTTCGATCTGTTCCTTCAGTTCACCAAGTTCCTGAAGGTATTCATATATATCATTCTTCTCACGCCAATCCATTGTTATGCCCCATTAATTATTAGTTCTCATCAAGTACTTGTTCCAGTTTTTCTCTCATTTCCAGGATGCCGACAATCTTATGTATTACACCCTCAGTCATTTTCGCTTCTTCCAGAGCCAAATATGCGACCTCAGAAATCATATCAAGCGCAACTTTATTCAACGTAGATCTTTCGATTCTCACCGTTTTCCTCCTTATACCCTATCGGGATTATTTCTGATGGTATTCCCAAGGATACATATCGATCATTTCCACTTCTTCTTCGTACCGCGTTTTCCTAGCACCGCATAACGGACAATAGGGGTACAGTCTTTCAGGGGCTGGTTCCCGTGGGATACCTCCCTTATATTTTTCTCGATCACAGACGTATATAAACCCGCAATCAGGACATCTGGCGTAAAAGCTTATATCCCCTTTATATTTTCTGAATCGCCAAACGTGATTGATACCACGGCCTTTTCGTTTCTTCTTTGACACTGTTTTCTCCTATATTAAACTACAATTATCGAGAGTTATCTTTCACCAGTAAATCCGCTCCAAAGCAACTCCTGACCGCATTTCGGGCAATGCTCAAAGTTATAAATCATGTAAGTCCCGCATGTCGGACACAAAGGATAATTATGATGCCAGGATGGGTCATCCGGTTTTGTCGGAATCAACTTCTGAAGGCCCTCAGTATCAAAGGAATAACTCTTTCTCTGCTGGTTCTTATCAACCTTCGGATCACAGATTTCGCCGTATGAAAATGTCCCGTCACTATTACGTTCGTAATATAGGTACGCACCATCCCCAAGGTCTATGCTGAGATAGGAATCTTTCTTTAACTCTTCTATCTGTTCAGATGTTAATTTGATGTTCATAAACGTTCTCCTATTAATGATACTTAATCCGAATTATTCAGTACCGTCATCATCGCATCGCACTGACCAAGGATCCTTTCAAATTGACCAGAAGCAACATCGAGTTTCTTTTCCTTTGATAATCCATTATTACCGTGAATAGCATTTTTCCCACAAGTAGCCGCACAACTCACATTCTTTACCCAATCGGTCAGCACCTGTTTCGGGTTCTTTTCTTTCCCAGACATCTTGTCATCATCAAACTCTTTTACATTCCTACTTACGCCCATATAATCACTCTCTCTATGCATTGACTTCATAAAAGCTATGCTGTCTTGGTTCATAGTCGTTCCTCTTTACTACAGTAACCATCCGGCTCAGTTTCGATTGTCCCATTCAGAAAGTTGATGCAGTCCTTACAGTGAACTATATCTGGCAACAACTCAAAACCAACCACGCCGTCATTGCCAATATCTTTTAGCCGGACAATAACCTCGCCATTTTTGATCAGCCTCTCAACGATTTCTCTCCGCGCATAATCTGGAGAAACGGAAATAGTCATGGTACCTTTAATCATATCTATCTCCAATCTACATATTTTCTGTTAACGATAATATCAATCTATTTCCCATTTAATTGCTTGACCGCAATAAACACAGAATCTATCTTTATTATGAATAGAATTATAACTTATTTGTTTTCCACAATTTGGACATTTTATAAATCCCTTATTTTTAGAATCTTTAATCGGACGTTTTGGGGTTCTAAAGCCATTTGGATCTATTACTTTTGTTAATTCATACATATCAAAGACCGGACACCAATCAGGCTTTCTTGTCAAAACTTCTTCATGCGTTCTATTATCTTTCCTACTGTCATATATTTCACGATAATCATCCGTTGCGCCACAATATGCAGCTATATAAGTATC
>ODAJ012187564.1_pt1 | contig 19948 bp, 15 predicted proteins | sample 1539241 | NCBI WGS metagenome assembly ODAJ01 (sample SAMN02144231, study PRJEB22623) | gut metagenome | biome: sheep rumen | host: Ovis aries | place: New Zealand | reverse complement strand
GCCATATACTCATTGCAATGAGCATCGGGCGAATGATTTTGAGAATCATTCGCTGCCAAGCCTGTCGTTTGGCAGCGAAATCAATCGAACCCTCGATTGATTTCGCCATCCGATGGTCATTATAGCTTGATGACAAGCGTCCCGTTGACATCACAGAGCGGAACCTTATACAGTCGGATCCCCTGTTCCTCCTCAAAGCGGCGGAGCGCGGCTTTCACGCCGGGCAGCCTGGGATTGTTGTAGTCATGCAGCAGCAGACAAGCTCCCTTGTTCATACGCGGCAGGAACCAGCGCAGCCCGGCCAATGTACTCTCCTCCAGATCCACGTCCAGGGAGACCAGGGCGAAGCGCTCCTCGATCCCCTCCGCCGCAGCCGGGAACAGTCCTTGCCGGACAACGACCTTTTCGGGATGCGGCAGCAGACCCAACACACGCTCGATGGAAGTATTCCGGTGGGCCTCCACAAAGCCGCCGCCCTGTCCCCGCGCCTCCGCCGGATCGAAGCCCTCGAAGGTATCGAAGAGAAAAAGCGTCCGCTCCGGCAACAGGGCGTTCAGACACCGGGCAAAGCCGCCCCGGTACACGCCCAGCTCAGCCGCAGCGCCGGGAACCTCCCCCAGCTCGGCGCACAGCAGCTCCAGCGTGCGCACGCGCACATAATCCCCCTCCAGATCCCTCTCCGTCAGCGGGCTGCCCGGCGTGGGCGGCAGAGGACGGATCACCCGGGGCGGGGTTTGCAGGGAGCTCAGCAGCGCCGGGGGCAGGAATTCCCGCGCCCGGCCGTAGTCTGTGTTCCGGTCGGTCAGCGTCCAGTTGTCCCGGAGAAAGAGCAGCCGCTCTTCCCCGATGCCGCAGACGGCCGCCTGTCGGGCGATCTCCTCCACATGGCGGCTTGCGACCAGGATATAATACTCGCCGGCCGTGTCCACCGCCTCAGGCCGCAGGACCGGCCGCCCGAGGAAGCTGCCTCCGCGCGCTTCGCTGTCCAGAAAGGCCGTCACCTGCCCGGGGGCAAGGCCTGCATCCATCAGGTCTCCGGCCGCACAGCCGGTGCCCCAGACATAGATTTTCATACGCCCAACTCCTTTTCGCGTTTTTTTGATTATATGCGAAAAAAGCGCCCGTGTACAGGCTTTTGTGCTTTACAAGCCTGGTTTTTCAGCGTATACTTAAAAATGTCGAAGTGTATATGTTTGCAATTCGTTAGAGATCGGAGGCGATTGTTGTGCAGATTGGCGCTGTCATCGTGGCGGCGGGCATGTCCTCGCGCATGGGTGACTTCAAGCCCATGCTGAATATCGGCTCCATCTCCATCGCCCAGCGCATCGTGGCCACCTTTCACCAGGCCGGTGTCAGCAGGATCGCGGTGGTGACGGGCTACAACGCCCAGCAGCTGGAGCGGCATCTTTCCAACAGCGGGTTGGTATTCCTGCGCAACGAGGCCTATGCTACGACGGAGATGTTCGATTCGGCCAAGATCGGACTTGAGTACCTCAAGGACAAGTGCGACCGTATCCTGTTTACGCCGGTGGACATTCCGCTGTTCACCGCCGCGACCGTCGCCGCGCTGATCGAGTCGGAGGCGGAGCTGGCCTGCCCCGTCTGCGAGGGTCAGACCGGACACCCGCTGATGATCGCCGCCTCGCTGGTGGACACGCTCCTCTCAGACAGCGGCGTGGGTGGACTCCAGGGCGCGATCTCGCGCTGCGGCGCGAAGATGACGCGCGTTGCGGTGGAGGATCCGGGCATTCTGCACGACGCCGACACGCCGGAGGATTACAAGGCTCTGCTCGCCTGGCACAACGAGCAGCTGATCCGCCCCGAAATCAGCGTGTCGCTGAGCCGGGAAAAGCCCTTTTTCGATGAAAAGACCGCCATGCTGCTCTCTCTCGCGGAGGAGACGGGCTCGGTTCGCCACGCCTGCGAGCGGATGCAGATCTCGTATTCGGGCGGTTGGAACATCATCCGCGCCTTGGAATCCCAGCTGCACTTCCCGCTGCTGGAGCGCAGCCAGGGCGGAGCCAGCGGCGGTGAGAGCCGGCTCACCGAGCGCGGCAGACGGCTGCTGAGCTGCTATGAGAGCTATGTCAAAGCACTGCGCGAGCAGGCCAAAACCCTGTTTGACGAGTATTTCGGTGACGAGCTGTGAAAAGACGGATCATTCTGATCCGGCATGCGATGCCGGATATCCCGCTGGGGGAACGCTGGTGTGTGGGCGGAAGGAGCGACTTTCCCCTCGGCCGCCTTGGCCGTATCCAGGCAGCCCGCCTGCCCTTCGTGAAAGAACTGGAGGGCGTGCGGGCGGTGTTTGCAAGCTCGCTCATCCGCGCCATCGAAACAGCGCGGCCGCTCTGCGCTGCGCCACGGATCATGCCCGGCCTGGAGGAACAGGACATGGGCGTGTGGGACGGGCTCTCCTTTCGTCAGATCATGGCGCGATACCCGGCGCTCTACACCGCGCGGGAGAGCGACCCCTCGCTGCTGCCCGACGGTGCAGAGAGTGAAGAAGCCGTCGCCGTGCGGATGCGGGAAGCAATCATGCATTGTCTGCGCGAGAGCGAGGGGGAGATCGCCCTCGTCAGCCACAAAGGCGCCATCGCCGCGATCACGGGACAGCGCAGCAAACTCGCCTATACCTCGCTGAGCGTTTTGGAAGAGGAAAACGGAGAGCTTCACATATGTGAGGTCGGGCTCCCGCCACAGGCTGAAATCACGGACGCGCTGTGCTTTGGGATGCTGCGGGCGTCCGGAGCGGATGAGGAGCTGATCGCACACTGCCGCGCCGTCGCCGCGCTGGCGGACGAGCTCTGCGCCCTGCTGAAAGAAAGGGGGCTCACCCTTTCCAGCCAGGCTGTTCACGCAGCCGCGCTGCTGCATGACATCGCCAAGGGCGAGCCGGATCACGCCGCCGTCGGTGGGCTCTGGTTGAACGAATTGGGCTATCCACAGCTTGCGGAAATCGTCCGGCAGCATACCGAACCGGACAGCGACGCGCTCGACGAGGCTGGCCTCGTCTTCCTGGCCGACAAGCTGGTGAGAGGAGCGGAGCGCGTGGAGCTCGAAGAGAGATTCGGTGCGAGTCTCGCCAAATGCAGAACACCGGAGGCGCTGGCCGCGCACGCGCGGCGTTTCGCGCTGGCGCGTTCCCTGAAGGAAAAGATCGACCGGCTCGTTGGAGCCGGATACTGCGAATACAGGAGGCTGCCATGAAACTTGTCAAAACCGAGGACGCCGTCGGCCACGTGCTGTGCCACGACATTACGCAGATCATCAAGGATGAGAAGAAGGGTCCGGTTTTTCGTAAGGGTCACATCATTCAGCCCGAGGATATCCCCGTCCTGCTGAGCGTGGGCAAGGAGCATCTTTACATTTGGGAGAATGACGAGAGCATGCTCCACGAGGACGAGGCGGCGGAGATCCTGCGGGATATCTGCATGGGCGAGCACATGCGCGCCACCGAGCCCAAGGAGGGCAAGATCGAGCTGATCGCCGAGGAGGACGGCCTGCTGCTCATCGACATTGAGCGGCTGCGCGCCATCAACGCCCTGGGCGACATGATGATCGCCACCCGCGCCTCCGGCTTTATGGTGAAAAAGGGCGACAAGCTCTGCGGCACGCGCGTGATCCCGCTGGTGATCAAAAAGGAGCGCATGGAGAAGGCAAAGGAGCTGGCCGGAAACACGCCGCTGATGCGTCTGGTGCCTGTGCGTCCCCGGAGCTACGGCGTCGTCACCACCGGCAGCGAGGTTTTTCACGGTCGGATCCAGGACACTTTCACGCCCGTGATCGAACAGAAGCTCGCCGAATTCGGCTGCGTGATGACCGAGCATGTGATCCTCGGCGACGATCATCAGGCGATCACCGCCGCGGTGCTGGACATGCTGTCGAAGGGCTGCGAGATGGTCTTCTGCAGCGGCGGCATGAGCGTGGACCCCGACGACAAGACGCCGCTGGCGATCAAAAACACCGGCGCAAACATCGTCTCCTACGGCTCGCCGGTGCTGCCCGGGGCCATGTTCCTGGTCTCCTACATGCCGGACGGGCGGCCTGTCTGCGGCCTCCCCGGCTGCGTCATGTACGCAAAGCGCACGATCTTCGATCTGCTGCTCCCCTATCTCGTGACGGACACCCCCATCACCAAAGAGCATCTGGCGGGACTCGGTCACGGCGGTCTGTGCCTCAACTGTCCGGTGTGCCACTTCCCCAACTGCGGCTTCGGCAAGGGCGTATAACTTCCTTCCAAGGCAAGGCCTTGGAAGGAAAAGGCTGCAGCCTGCTGCGCGCACTCGCTCCGCTCGCACACTTGCAGGCTGAAAAGTGTTTTTTGCGAGGTACACGCCCCCGCAAAAAACGATCTGACATGTTTTTGCCTGCGGGCAAAAATCAGAGGGGAGTCCCCTCTGAGCTCCCCTTTTTCATCTCTGTATATGAACACGTAAAGCCGTGTTTGTATAAATAATTTTTCCCTGAAACACGGGAGGAGGAACACAGAATGAAAAAAATCCCGGCACTGCTGCTTGCGCTGACGATGGTGTTTGCGCTGGCAGCCTGCGGCTCACAGGCCGCGAAAACACCCCTTCTGGCCATGGGCAACAGCGATGTCCCCGTCGGTCAGTACACCCAGAAGATTCTGGACTTTTACGGTCTGGATGAGGAAAAGCTGGCCGGCGCCGGTCTGATCACCTACGGCAGCAATGTGAAGGAAGTCACCACACAGGTCAGCGAATCCAGCGTGGGCTGCGGGATCGTCTACTGCACGGATGCTTTCTCCGCGGGTCTGACCGTGGTCGACAGCGCAACGGCGGAAATGTGCGGGCAGGTCATCTATCCCGCCGCTGTCCTGAACGTCAGTAAAAATCCCGAGGCCGCTCAGGCTTTTCTGGATTACCTCAGCAGCCCCGAGGCAATGGCGATCTTTGAGGAAGTCGGATTCACTCCCGTCGGTGATACCGTCACAGCTGCCGAAGCTGCCGAGACCGAGGCTGTGGAGCTGACGGTTTTCGCCGCGGCCTCCATGACGGAGACGCTTACCGCGATCAAGTCTCTCTATGAAGCAGCGCATCCCAACGTGACGCTCGTTTACAACTTCGACTCCTCCGGAACCTTGAAGACGCAGATCCAGGAAGGCGCCGAATGCGACGTGTTCATTTCCGCCGGACAGAAGCAGATGAACCAGCTGGATATCTCCGCTTCCCCTGATGTGAACACCGAGGGGCTGGATTTTGTGCTTGCCGGCAGCCGGATCAATCTTCTGGAGAACAAGGTCGTCCTGGTCGTCCCGGACGGCAACCCCGCCAACATCAAGTCCTTCGACGATCTGGCCGCAGCGCTCAAGTAAAACTGACACGCGGGCGGGAATGAACTCCCGCCCGCGGATAGGATGTGCCCAATGAACATAGACTGGTATCCCCTTCTCAACTCTCTTCGGATCGCAGCCATCAGCTGTGTCCTGGTTTTTTTCACCGGGATCTTTTTTGCCTATTACGCGGCAAAGCTGCCGCGAGCCGTCAAGGGCGTGCTGGACGTGGTGCTGACGCTGCCCATGGTACTGCCTCCAACGGTTTGCGGTTATTTTCTCCTGCTCGCCTTTGGGCTCAAGCGCCCGCTGGGGGTATTTCTGCTGCGTTTCGGCGTTCAGTTCGTGATGACCTGGTACGGAGGGATCCTGGCCGCTTCCGTCGTCGCCTTTCCCCTGATGTATCGAACAGCCCGGGGAGCCTTTGAGAGCTTTGACCAAAACCTTGCCTATTCCGGGCAAACACTCGGTCTGAGCAATACCTATATCTTCTGGCGCATCCGCATGCCCGCCTGCAAGCAGGGCATTCTGGCCGGCACGGTTCTGGCCTTTGCCCGGGCTCTGGGCGAGTACGGCGCCACCAGCATGCTCATTGGCTACACCCCCGGCCGCACAGCCACCATCTCCACAACGGTCTATCAGCTCTGGCGCACCAACGACGAGGCGGGGGCCCTGTTCTGGGTCCTGGTGAACCTGGCCATCAGCACAGTGGTGCTGCTGACGGTGAACCTGCTGGAAACCCGGCAGAAGAAGGCGGTGACCGGATGAGTCTGTTCGTCGATATCCGAAAGCAGTTGGGCAGCTTCCGTCTGGATGCGTCCTTTGAGGCGGAAAACGGCGTCACCAGTCTGCTGGGCGCCTCCGGCTGCGGCAAGAGCATGACCCTCAAATGTATCGCCGGCATCGAAAGGCCGGACGAGGGCCATATTGAGCTGGACGGCAGGGTGCTGTTCGACTCTGAGAAAGGGATCAATCTTCCGCCCCAGATCCGGCATGTGGGATACCTGTTCCAAAACTACGCGCTGTTCCCCAATATGACCGTCCGGCAGAACATTCTCTGCGGTCTGAACCGGGAGAAGAACCGCTCTGTCAGAGAGGCGCGGCTGCGGGACATGCTGCACATGCTGCAGCTGGAGGGTCTGGAAAACCACAAGCCGCACCAGCTTTCCGGCGGGCAGCAGCAGCGGGTGGCTCTGGCCCGTATCCTGGTCAGCGACCCGCGGCTTCTGCTGCTGGACGAGCCCTTCTCCGCCCTGGACGGGCATCTGCGGGACGCTTTGAAGATCGAGCTGCGGGATCTGCTGGAGCGCTATGGGCGCGAGGTGCTCATGGTGACCCATGACCGCACCGAGGCCTATAACATGAGCAGTCGGATCGCCGTCATGCACGAGGGACGCCTGCTGACCGTACAGCCCACCAAGGCGCTGTTCGCCGATCCGGGCAGTGTGCCCGCCGCCATCCTCACCGGCTGCAAAAACATCGCCGCGGCAAGGAAGCTGGACGAACACACCGTAGAGGTCCCCGTGTGGGGCGTCCGCCTGGAGGTGGCCCGCGAGGTGAAGGACGGCTTGAAGGCCGTCGGCATCCGCGCCCACTATTTCAATCCCAATACCCCTCATAATCGCTTTCACGTCCGCTATGTGGAAGAAATGGAGGAGCCCTTTGAAACCATCATCCAGTTCCGCTATGCCGGACAGCGTGATACAAGCCCCGCCGTCTGGTGGAGGCTCCCCAAGGACAAGCGTCCCGGGCAATTCCCCGAGGATTTGGGGATTGCCCCCGCAAACGTCTTATTGCTGTATGAATGAAAAAGGAGACCTCATCCGGCGGCTGCGCCGCCACCTTCCCCAGAGGGGAAGGCTATAAGGAAAGGACCTCTTCCACCGCTTACGCGGTCCCCCTTCCCCGGAGGGGAAGGCTATAAGGAAAGGAGAATGAAAACATGAAACTCAGTGCAAGAAATCAGTTTAAGGGCATCATCACTGACATCCAGGAGGGCGCCGTCAACGGCATCGTCAAGATCGACATCGGCGGCGGAAACGTGGTCAGTGCCACCATTTCCATGAACGCCATCAAGGAACTGGACCTGGCCGTGGGCAAGGAAGCCTACGCGGTAATCAAAGCCACCTCCGTCATGGTCGGTGTGGACGAATAAAGCGCAACGATGCAGAGATCCCCGGGCACTGCCCGGGGATTTCTTTCGTATATTGTACTTTTCAGTTTTCGCTTCCGTCCTCGACGAGCACCTTCATCGTACCGCCGCAGACCATGCCGTCCGATTCCGCCACCTCGCCCGTCAGGTCGATATCGATGATCTGATAGCGCCCCGTGCCGATGATCCTGACCGCGTCTCGAATCACAGCGCCCTCGCTGCAGCCGCCGCCGATGGAGCCGGTGACCTTGCCCAGGGGACTCACGGCCATCTTGGCCCCGGCCTCACGCGGAGTGGAGCCCTTGGTCTCGATCACGGTTACAATAGCCTTCGGCTCGTGGTTTTCCGCAAGATAGCGCAGCGTGGCGAGCTCCATATCCGAATCGCAGACGCAGCGGCCTTTCCCGTGTTCCGGCAGCCGCTTGTAGGCGATCAGCTCCGACAGGATCGAGATCGCGATCTCCTGCGGCGTGATCGCCCCGATGGGCAGCCCGATCGGCGTGCAGATCTCCTCCATCCGCTCGGTGGAATAGCCCTCCTCGGCGAGCATTTCCATCAGTCCCTTGACACGGCGGCGCGAGCCGATCAGCCCCAGATAAGCCGTGCGCACGCCCGGCAGCAGCACACGCAGGCAGTTCGCGTCGTGCCGATGGCCGCGGGTGATGACGACCACATAGTCATAGGGTGTGAGATTGACGCTGCGGATGGCGTTTTCGAAGCTGTCGCAGATGACCTGCTCGGCCAGCGGGAAGCGGGAGCGGTTGGCAAAATCGGGTCTGTCGTCCGCCACAATGACGGAAAAGCCGCACTTGGCCGCAAACTCGACCACATGCAGCGCGATGTGTCCGCCGCCCAGCACCAGCAGCCGCTCCTGGGGCAGCATCGGCTCGGTGACCCGCAGGCCCTCTTCCGTCTGTTCCGCTGTCACTGCGGCGACCAGTCGCCCCTTGAGATCCTCCTTGGGCGTGACCGCGGTGAGCCGGCGGGAAAAGTCCGACGCGATCGTTCCGCTCCTGCCGCGGATCACAGTTTCCAGCGCCACGGCCTCACCGGCCGCGAGCTTGTTCAAAACAGCCTGATAGACGTTCATCCAGAACACCTCCGTAGGGTTCATTCTTCCTGCTGCTATCATAGCGCAGCGCGTCCCGCTGCGCAAGTTTTTCTTTTTGCTGACGGAAGAGATATGGCTTCATTCTACTTGATTTCCGAGTATTTTGAGCTGTATTACAGCTTTTCCGGCGACTGTCCGATCCATTTCCAAACTTGTTCGGACGCAACAAAAGGTATAACACACTAGACCTTGCGAGCAAGACCGTGTGCCAAAGGCAGGCCTCCCGGCCCTCCTTTGGAAACCTCCCGGCTATCGGCGACACCATTTCCGTGCGTCGGACGGAAATGCTTTTTGCCGGTATTCATTTTCCCCCGCGTGCTGCAAAAACGCAACTGTGCTTTTTTGACCGCTCCCGAAAATGAAAAAGAGAATCGGGGCCGCACATGAAAACGTGCAGTCCCGATCCGCTTTTGAGGATGCGAAGGGTGCGACCTTGTTCATATGAATCGCGGGCTGCATGGTTTCATGCAGCCCGCGATTCATGAAAAGGAAGTGAGGAGGAGTGAAAAAGCCTGCGCTCTTTTGCCGGTATGGCAGCATTCACCGCAACAGGTGATGCTTTGACGGTTACCCGAAGTATCTGCGATACAGATTGACGGAAAGAGGATCGAGATCCCGCTTCACATTGATGTTCCCGTCTTGTGATCAAATCAACGATCTGTTTCTTCTGCGCTGCGAAGCAGGGCTCGTCTTTCAAGCCGTATATGATGTGCAGTCTCGATAGAAGCTCAATCTCTCTTCCTGCCTGCTGTACGATCTCCTGGCGCTTCATGCCTTCTTCTCCGTATAAAAAGTACGACTATGTGGGATCATTCTCTCTGCCGAGAGTTGATCAGTTCCTCGACCTCTTCGCGTGTCGGCATCACGCGCAGCGCGCCCTTTCGCGTTGTGACCAGCGCAGCGGCCGCGTTGGCAAAGCGCAGCATAGCCGCGAGCTTCTCTTTGTCAAGCGCAAGAGCGTGCTCAAGCACGGCGTTGAGCACGCAGGCACAGAAGGTGTCCCCCGCGCCGGTCGTCTCGATGGTGTTCGGCATCAGAAAAGGAGCCGCGTCGACGCGCGTTTCCCCAAAATAGGCGCTGCTGCCCTCAGGCCCGTTGCTCAGCAGGATCAGCGGGATGCCGAAGGTCTCGCGCAGGGCGCGCACGCCCTCGTCGAAGTCCTCCTTCTCGGTGAACCAGCGGATCTCATTGTCCGAGATCTTCAGCACGTCGCACTGGGCGAAGCCCCAGGCGATCTGCTCGCGCGCCTCGTCCAGCGTGCGCCAGAGCGGCTCGCGCAGATTCGGGTCGAAGGAAATCAGGCAGCCGTGCTCCTTCGCCAGCGCGACGGCCCTGTGCGTCGCCTCACGCACGGCCGGATGCGTCAGCGAGAGCGAGCCGAAATGGAAGATGCGGGAGTCCGCGATCAACCTTTCGTCCACTTCCTCCGCGCGCAGCATGATATCCGCGCCGGGATCTCGGTAAAAGGAGAAATCCCGATCGCCGTCGGGCTTTTTGTGGACAAAAGCGAGGGTGGTGTGCACCTCGTCATCCATCAGGAGGTTCCGCGTGTCGATCCCGACGGCCTCGACGGTCTGCCGAAGCTGGCGGCCGAACAGATCATTGCCGACCTTGCCGATAAAGGCGGTTTTGCGTCCCAGTTTTGCCAGCATCGCCAGCACGTTGCAGGGCGCGCCGCCGGGATTCGCCTCCATCAAGGGATTGCCCTGCGGGCTGAGGCCGCTGCCGGTAAAGTCGATCAGCAGCTCACCCAGTGCGGTCACATCAATCGTTTTCACCACATGCTTCCTCCAAATCAAGTTCGTATTTGACCACGTCGATCTCGACTTCGCCGATCGCGTGGAAGGAAATGCCCTGCGCGGCCTGGTCCGTCATGATGACGGCGGACATGACCTGATCGCCGTCGTTGAGGAAGGCCTCGATGCTGTTGCGGTCAAGGATCACGCGCATCGTGATCTCGCCCCTGTCGTTGGGCACCAGGCAGCGGCGCTGGTGGATGATGGCCCGGCGCGAGCCGGAGCATTTGCGGTCGATCTTCACGATGCGCTCGTGCGGCCGGAAGCTCAGGCTGCTGCGGTATTTCTCATTCTGCGCAAAGCGCAGGGAAAACTTCTGGAAGAGCTTTTCGGGATCCTTCGGCCGCACCGTGATCAAAAGTTCCACGCAGCGGCCCTCGATGCCGTAGAGCACGGTGTCATCCCCGACGCTGATGCTGTGATACTCCACCTTGTTCCGGCGGTACTGCTCCAGCTCGCGCAGCGGGCGCTGGCAGAGGCGCCCGTTTCGCAGGAAGATCTCGCGCGGCAGGGTCATCTGGCCATACCAGACCTGGTCCTTGCGGCTGTTCTGGCAGGCGTCCCAGTTCTGCAGCCAGCCGATCATCACGCGTCGGCCGTCCGGCGTCAAAATGGTCTGCGCGGCGTAAAAGTCAATGCCGTAATCGACGGCTTGATGCCGCGTATAGGCAAAGTGCCTCCCGGCCTCGTCGGTGTCGCCGATCAGGCAGACTGTGCCGTTGCCGTTATGGTACTCAAAGCCCTCCGGCAGCATGAACTGGGGGCTGACAAGCAGGATCTTGCGGCCGTCCAGCTCGAAGAAATCCGGGCACTCCCACATGAGGCCGAAGCGGCCGTCGTTTTCGATAAATACACTTTCAAATTGCCAGGAAAGTGCGTCGTCACTGCGGTAGAGCAGCAGCCGCCCCTTTTGCTCCTGGTCACAGGTGCCGGCGATGCAGCGGTAAGTGCCGTCTTTTTCGCGCCAGATCTTGGGATCGCGGAAATTGTAGGGGCTCATGCCCTCGGGCAGCGTATCGCCGCTGATCACGGGATTATGCTCGACTTTTTTGTAATCCAGCCCGTCGCCCAGCGCAAGGCACTGCACCTGAAGCGCTTCCTCGCTGCTGCGGCTGATTTTTCGGATGCCGGTGTACATCAAAAGCTGCTTCCCGTCGGGCAGCTCAATGGCGCTGCCGGACCAGCAGCCGTCCGCGTCGTACCACTCGTCGGGTGCGAGTGCGGCCGGCAGATATCGCCAGTGCAGCAGATCGGAGCTGACGGCATGGCCCCAGTGCATATCGTCCCACTCGGTTTTGTATGGATTGTATTGATAAAAGAGATGATATTCCCCCTGATAATAGGAGAAACCGTTTGGGTCGTTCATCCAGCCCACGCAGGGCGTCAGATGGAACTGCGGGCGCGCGTCCTTCGGGATACGCGGCAGCGCGTCCTCCTCATAGGCGCGGGCGAAGAGCAGTCTCTGCTTCATATATTCATCCTCATTTTTCAGAGTATTGTTCGTTTCAGGAACGCATGTGTGCCGGAAAGGGCGGATTGCAATAATTCCGCGCTTTTTGAAGGAGAACTCCGGCTTTCCTCCATCGCTTTCAAGAGCCGCTTTGCTGATCGATCGCGTCTTGAGCTTTTTCCCTTTCCATATCCTCCGGTTGCATATGGAGGCGGAAAATGCTTTCCATGCTGAAAGAGCAAATCCAGCAGACGGCCGCCGGGGCGAACAGAACCATAAACGGCACCATCAGGCACAGGGCCAGTCCCGCCAGGATCGGCAGCATGACGCCAAGCATTCGGATGGGGTGCAGACGCAGAAGCACGAAGCCGAACCGCAGGACATCTCTGACCGTGCCGTTGAAGCGGGCGGAATAAGCCGCCACATAGGCCGTCCAGGTCAGCGCGACCGCCTCCAGGAAGAGCGCAGCCCAATAAAGCTTGCCCATGGCGCCGCCGGAGATCCGGATGCTCCGGAACACGGCCGCATCCAGCGCGAGCAGCGCGAGGACGGCGAGTTCGATCAGCCAGGCAAGTGTGGAACGCTTGAAATTCTCACGAAAGGCGTTCCAGAAGTATTTCCAAATGCCGGGCTTGCTGCGGCGCAGACAGTGGTACACCGCTGCATACAGAGCCGACGAGGAAGCCCCGATCGTAAAGATGGGGAGGGAAAACACGAGCCAGAGGATGCTCAGGCACAGAATATCTCCAATTTTCATCAGCGCCCCCATCAGAGGACTGTCCATCCCGAAAATCCTGTTCATGTGTTTCCCTCCCGATGATGCTTCTCAGCCTCTGGTGTACTCACGCAGAGACGTGAATTGAATAGCGTTGTTTTCCGCGAAGAACTGGATGGTCTTGCCGCTGACGCCGTAGAGACGCACGGTCAGCGAGGCCTGGCCGTCCAGGTAGAAGATGCCGACGGAGCCATCCTGGATATAGGTGAAGGAGTAGCTCTCGCCCGGCTCGAGCACAGCGGCGGTCTCGGTAATCGGCGTGCTGCCCTCATTGAAGACGAGGCTGAGGGTATCCGCGGCGGGATCGAGCACAATGAGCTTGTTTTTCTCCTCGCGGCCGTTGTAGTCAAAGCTGAGGCCGAAGGTGCCCTCGCCGGTGAAGATGAAATCGCCGGTCAGCATGAAGCTTTCATAGCAGGTAAAGGCGTCCGTGTAGCTGTAGCGGGAACCGGACTCGAGGAAGATATGACTGCTGTCCACCGCAAGTGCGCGCCGCACGTTGAAGACGTCCTGGATGCTGTCCACCGGGTCAAGGATGATCGTCCCGTCGTCGAGCTGAATGACCTCCTGTACGGCGAGGTTGCCTGCCCAGGCGGCCACGTCCTGCGTGGAGGAAACGGACTCAGAGCGTCTGGCCCAGCCGACCATATAGGTCTTCTCTCCATCCTCCACGTGCTTGGCAGCGTAGAAGAGCTTGTCGTCCAGACGGAAGGCGTCGCCGTAGGGGCCGTAACGATTGTCAGAACTGGCATACCAGAGCGTATCGTCCTGCCCGGAATAGGTGATGTACCAGGTATCACCGATCTGGAAGGTATCACTGCACTCCAGATTCCAGAACTCCCCGGTGGGATCAGTGAAGATGATGCCGTCATAGTTTACGGTCTCCAGATCGGGACTGAGCGTGTATTTGAGCAGTCTCGCCACGCCGCCCTGGGAGGCAGTGACCGTCAGGATGATATTGCCGCTGGCCGGGTCGACATAGGCCTGGGGATCGCGAAAATCATTCTTCTGGCCAAGTGTGGACGGCGGGGTGATCTCCCAGTCCTCCATCTTTTCAAAGGCAAACGGGCTGTCGCCCGCGGCGACCATCACCTTCTCGGCATACTCCAGGGTACTGGCGTTGCCGTGGCCAGTATAAAAGAAGTAATACTTCCCGTCAACCTTGACCACAGAGCCTGTGCCGATCCAGCTGTCCTGCCCGCCGCTGCGGTTTGCTTCCAGAACAGGATCGTCGTATTCGGTATAGGTGAGGAAATCCGTGGTGGTGACGAGATAGGCCGAGTGATTATAGGAGTCGCCGGACTCCTTCAGATAATAGATGTAATAGACGCCGTCCTCATAGTAAGGCATGGTGTCGCCCACATAGGGCTGGCTGCTTCCGTCCGGCTCAGGGAGGAAGAACAAATCATAGGCGTAAGCCTCCTCCTGGCTGCCCGGCGTACGCAGGCGGGAGAAGTCCTTGTCGTTCCCGGGCTCCTGGATCGAGTCGCCGGTGTCTCTGTCCCAGGCCGCATAGAGCGTGAGGTCGGACTTGACCTTGTCCGAGGCCGCGTTCCACGGCTCGGTCAGGTTTTCGTCCTTGTACCAGCCCTCGAAGACATAGCCCTCGCGGGCGGGCGTCTCCTCCGCGATGGCTTTCGCGGAGGACGTGCTGATTTCGGTCGTGCTTCCGCCGGGATAGTTCTCGTTCAGGGTGACGGTAAAGCTCTGTCCACAGCCTGTGAGCAGGGTGCAGATCATGCAAAGCGTCAGCACCAGCGCGGTTAATCTGGTTTTGGTCATTTCTGTATTCCGCCTTTCCGCAGCTTAACCCGCGATCTCCTCGAGTGCTGCTCCTTCCGTAATTGCTGTCTCGTCAGAGCATTCTGTTTCCTCGGAAGCAAGGGGCTCCGTGGCCGGAGAAGTATCCTGCGAGTTCTCTTCTGATTCGACAGGAGTGACTGTGATATTGCTTACTGTCATGCTGTTGCCATAGCCGATATTGCCGCACTGAACGCCAAAATACAGCGCTGCGTTTTCCGCGGTAAAGGTGACGGTGTGGCTTCCGGACTCATTGTCGAAGGTGTAGCGGTCATCAATATTGTCAGACTTCAGGAAAAAGAATTCTCCGACACCGTTGTCGCCCGAGAGAGTGAAGGTGACGGTGTAGGTCTTTCCCGGCTCCAGAACGATCCCGGTATCATAGATCGCCTTGGACGACCAGACGTCGCTGTTTTCATCGGTGTCGGTCAGCGTAACCGTATCTTGACCAGAGGACTCCGAGCAGTTTTCACTGCTTGTCTGCACTCCGAGGAGCCGGTAGATGTCATAAATCGTGACGGTAAGCTCATTGCCGTTGCCAATATTGCCGAACTGCATCCCTGCGTAAAGCTTGCTGTCCTCCGCCGCAAATCGGGCGGTATGGTCCCCGGCGACGTTGTCGAAGGAATAGCGGTCATCCAGGTTGTCTCTCTTGCAGAAGAAGAATTCTCCGACTCCGTTTTCCCCGGCAAGGTTAAAGTTCGCTGCGTAGTACCTGCCTTTTTCCAAAATCTCTCCCAGGAAATAGAGAATCTTTGAGTTCCAGACATCGTTGTTGTCTTCGGTATCAACCGCCTTGATTACGGTCTGATCGCTGCCGGTGTCCAGCTCATAGCTGCAGTTTTCCGCGATCAGAATTCTGGGGTCTGTCTGGGCGGATTCATCATACTCCTTCACCTCTGTTATGGTAGCCGTTACGCTGTTGCCGCTCCCAAGATTGCCCACCTGCATACCGATATAGGCCCTTGTTCCCTCCGCGGTGAAGATCACTGTTTTTTCACCCGCGGCATTGGTAAAGGTCTCATCATAGCGATCGTTGATATCCTGGGATTTGCAGAGGAAGAATTCGCCCACGCCGTTGTCACCGGAAATTGTGAAGTGAATCTCGTACTTCTTGCCAACCTCCAGTTCAATCCCCGCATCGTAGAGCAGTCTGGAGTCCCAGACGTCGTTATTGCTTCCCAGATCGGTAACGGTGATCACATTGCCGTCAACGGTGTAGCTGCAATTCACCGCGTTGGGGTCACCGCCTGCCGCATCATTCCCGGGTCCCGAGACCGGGGCGGTCTCTTTTACTCCGAGGAATCTGGCAGTAACGGAATTGCCATTGCCAAGGTTGCCGAATTGCATGCCTATATACAGTTTATCGCTCTCGGCCTTGAAGGTCACGCTCCTTGCGCCAGGTGCATTCACAAAAGTTGCGTCATAGCGGTCGTTCAGGTTCTGGGATTTGCAAATGAAGAATTCGCCAACACCGTTTTCGCCGTCAAGCTGAAGCTGCAATTCATAGGTCTTCCCTTTCTCCAGCTCCGTGTCGAAAACGTAGAGGAGCTTGGAGTTCCAGACATCGTTATTGTCTCCGGTGTCTGTCGCAGTAATTGCGCCGTCTTCAACGCTCACGGTGCAGTTTTCCGTGCGCAGCAGCGCAGGGCACTCCGACTCAGACAGCTTGCACAAATCGAATATTTCTGCCGTGACGCACTTCCCGTTTCCGAGATTGCCGACTTGCATGCCGATATAGACCCTGCTCCCGGCAGCCGTAAAGCTAATGCTCCTGTTTCCTTCCTCGGAGGTGAAGGTTTCGTCATAACGGTCATCTATGTTTTCGCTTTTGCACAGGAAGAACTCGCCCACGCCGTTCTCACCGGCAAGGCTGAAGCTAAGCTTATACTGTTCGCCCGGCGTCAGCTCCAGGCCGGCATCCAGCAGGAGCTTGGAGCTCCAGACATCGTTGTTGTCATCCGTATCGGTGACAACCAGCTTGTTTGCGTCAAAATCTGCTGTACAGTTTTCCAGCAGCTTAATGCCTTCTTCGGCGGGCTTGACCGCGTCTTCAGCGTAACCGACAGCAAGGTTTCCGAGCACCAGGGCAAAAACCATGACGCAGGCGGCAAGGACGCGGAAAAAAGCCTTCGCGATCTTTTTGTGCTGCATTTGATTACTCTCCCCTCATATAGTCTTCCGGGATACCCGGGGCTGTAAAGCAGAGGGGGTGATTTTGCTCATCCCCCTCTGCTGCTGTGTGTTGAATTACGCGACGCTTCTCTGCCAGATCGTGATGTCAGAAATCTCGATAGTCACATCGCCCAACTCCGCCAGTTCTGCGGAGCCGAACTGGAACAGCATTTCAAAGGGCATTTCCAGAATCAACGTATCGGTGGTTTCAAAGCGGAAAGTCTGTTCCTCGGTGGTGAAGTCGATGCCCTCAGACACTCTGGGATCCCAGCTTCCGGAGGGATTGAGGAAGAAGCCGCAGGAAACAGGCTTGCTGGCCTTGCCGGTGATCTCGACCGTGAAGTAGCTGTCGGCGGGCAGGTTCAGGTTCAGGTACAGCTTGTTGTGCCAGTCGGTGACGCCGCCCTGGTCGATGCGGTAGAACAGGCTGCCGTTCTCGGTCCAGATGCTGCCGACGCCGCGCTCGTTATCTTCATCGGTGGCGTTGAAGGTGCCCCAGCTGTACTCGTCGCCGGTGTAGGGAACGGAGAAGCTGTCGATGGTCTTGACGGTCTCCTTGTCGCCCTCGACTGTGCCGAACACCAGATCCTTAACGGTGATCTTGTTGTTGGCCGCGCCCTCGGGGGCGTTGCCGATCTGCAGGCGGATCACGGGGTCGCTGATATCGCGGTCGGCGGTGAACACAGCGGAGACGACCACGTCCTCACCGGCAGCGGCGTTCAGGCCGTTGAAGTTCACGCGGGCTTCATGATACAGGGACAGGCTCTCCACCAGGGCCTCGCCGCTCACGCCGTTCTCGGCGTTGACGGTGAAGCGGTAGAAGTACTTGGTGCCGTTGGCGATGGTCTCGCCGCCGAGGCCAAGGTTGGCCTTGATGCTCCACACGCCGCCGTCGGTAGGATAGCTCTCGATGGTGACCACGCCGCCGTCAAAGGAAGCGGCAGCGCCGTCGCCGGCTTCCACGCTAACAGCGTCCGCAGCCGTCAGATCGGAGGAAAAGACCTCGTTCTCCTGCTCCTCGCCGGTGATCTTGTAGATCTCGATCTTGTCAATGGTGACAGTGAAGTTCTCGGGGGTGGTGTCTTCCGCGTTGTCGGGATTCGGGGTGATCTTGCCCAGGTGCAGGCGCAGCTCAGCGCTGCCTTCGCCCTCAGAGGTGAAGAACAGCTCGATGGGAGCGATGTTCTCCTCAATGCGCGCGTTCCACACGGCACCGAAGGTCTCCCAGCCTTCCGCGTTCTCGTCGCGGGCGATCAGATGGGCATAGGTGGGCACGGAGGACTTGGCCCAGACCTTCACGCGGTAGTCGGCGGCCTCGAGTTCAAAGCCTGCCTTGGCCAGCTGCACGTCGCCGTCGCCTTCGCCGGGATTGGCGATCTCGAAGACGAAGGCGCCCTGCTTGAGCTCACCGGTCGCCTCGGCGCTCTCGCCGATGACGGCTTCCCAGCCATGCGCATCCGCTTCGCCGCCCTTGGTAAAGTCGAGATTCTGGTAGACAACAGCCTCGCCGGTCTGGCGGGTGACGGTCAGGGTCGCGTAGGCCTTGGTCTCTGCGCCGCTCTTGTCGGTGACCGTGTAGGTCAGCTCATAGTTGCCCGGGTCATTGACAGTCACTTTGCCGTTGGAAAAGCTGAGGTCGGGCAGAGCGGTGACAACGATCTTGTCGGAGATGTCGCCGTCTTCCTTGTCGGAAGCCGCGACGCCGGCGAAGGCGTCAAATTCGGAGCCGGCCTCGACCGCCTGGTCGAACACGCCGGTGATTTCGGGAGCCGTGTTGTCGCCGGAAGCGGCGCCGCTGCCGCCGCAGGCGGACAGCGAAAGGAGCATGACCAGGCACAAAACAGCCGCAAGGACTTTATGCAGATTCTTCATCGTAAAAGTCTCCTTCCTGTTCAGGAATTGGCAATATAACGATCGTATGCGTCCTGATAGACCTTCTGGATGTCGTTCAGGTGGGTGCGGCCGTTCAGATCGTTCTGGAAGGTGTTCCAGTCGGCGTCGGACACGCCGCCGCCCATCAGCCACTTGATGAGATTGGTACGGATGTAATCGTTGAGGTTGTTCTCATAGCTGCTGAGGGTGTTGAGCTCCTGCAGCGTGAACTGCAGGTTCGGAGTCGGGGTCACGCCGGCGGGAATATACGGGGTAACGTAGGCGTTCAGACGCTCCAGACGCAGCTTGGCGCGCGGCTCCATGTTAACGACGTTGTTCCAGGCGTAGTCGGAGAGGTAGATGATGCCGAGAGGCGCATTCTGCAGACGCAGCTCGTCGGTGGTCACGCCCTCGGGCAGTTCCTTCTGAACCAGCATGCCGTTGGCGTCCAGCTCTTCTTCATAGACAATGCCGATGGGGCCGTAGTTGATCTGCGCGGAGATCATGGGATCATAATAGCGGTCGAAGTAGGTCAGCAGCACTTCCACATTGGGTACGCCGTTGAAGAAGATCAGCTCGCCCGTGCTGATCTCGGGGCTGTTGGAGACGCAGCAGGTCTGGTCGCCGTTGGGTCCGACCAGCGGGGTGCAGACAACGTAGTTTTCAGGATTGGAGACGACAGTCTCGCTCTCCCACCAGTAGAAGGCGCCGTAGGTCTCGAGGCCCTTGCCGTTGGCAAGGAAGTTGTCCTGGCTCAGTTCGAAGGACACCTTGTCGATCAGATCCTTGCTGACCCAGTCGGCAATGAAGTTGGTGGCTTCCTTGAAACGCTCGTCAAGGACGGTGTAGGTGATCTTGCCGTCCACAACGACGCGGTGCTCCAGGTTGTCGTTGAGACCGAACATGCCGTAGAGGTCGCACTGGTTGCCCTGCCAGTTGTTGTAGACAAAGCTCAGCGGGCGCTCGTCGTCGGTTTTGCCGTTTCCGTTCATGTCGTTGTCGCGGAAGTAGGTCAGCAGCTGCTCCATCTGAGCGGCCGTCAGGGTCAGGCCGTCCTTGAGAGCGTCCTTGCTGAGGCCGTCAACAGCGCCGGCGTCAATGGCGGCAGCCGCCCAGTTCTTGTTCAGGAACAGGATGTTCGGGCTCTGCAGCAGGCCCATCTCCTCCACGCGGGGCAGGGAGTAGATCTTGCCGTCTTCACTGGTCAGCTGGCCCTTGATGTCGGGCCGCTCTTCCAGGATCTTGGCAAAGTTGGGCATGTACTCGAGGTAATCGCTGATGGGGAGCAGGACGTTGCGCTGGGCGTACTTGATGATTTCGCCTGCGCTCATGCCTGCATGATAGATCGCGTCGGGACGGTCGCTGGCGTTGCCGAAGATCAGGTTCTTCTGCTGGCCGTAGACGGACTCGGACACGTTCTCCCAGGACACGAAGACATTGGTGCTGTCATACAGATCCTGCATGATCTTCATGTCGTTGTAGTCGAGCGCGGACGCGTTCTTGGAAGAATAGACGTTGAAC
>ODAJ011890514.1_pt1 | contig 19955 bp, 21 predicted proteins | sample 1539241 | NCBI WGS metagenome assembly ODAJ01 (sample SAMN02144231, study PRJEB22623) | gut metagenome | biome: sheep rumen | host: Ovis aries | place: New Zealand | reverse complement strand
TTTAAGGTGTATATGCTTGATATAGCACTCCTTCGCAGGTTGGCTGGTCTCCCTCGTGAGGTAGTAGTAAACAAGGGTGAGTTATTCAAGGAATTCAAAGGAGCAGTAGCAGAGAATTTTGTCTTAAATTCTTTGTTGGCACAAGGCTTTGAGCCACCACATTATTGGACATTACAAGGCAATAAGGCAGAGGTGGATTTTCTCATTCCCTACGGTCTTACCATACTGCCTATTGAAGTAAAGTCAGACGAGAGAATAAGTGGAAAGAGTTTTGCCGTATATGATTCCAAATACCATCCTTCATTACGAGTTCGTTTCTCTCTCCGTAATCTCAAGCAAGATGGCAATCTTCTTAACATTCCTATCTTTCTTGCTGATTGGTTGAAAGAAATAATAAAGAAATGGAATGATCAGGTCTGAGGTTCAAAGGGATTTTTGTAAATCCCAAGCAGTTGCTTCCCAAAGTACCAGAAGAACTTCATGTCTTCCACGAAATATCTTCTGAACAGTCTTCTTGGTTCTCTTATAAATCGGTAGAACCATTCCAGTCCACACCTCTGCCATGAGCGCGGAGCCCTTTTTTGTGTTTCGGCCTCAAAGTCGACAGTCGCTCCGAGAGCCATCCACAACTTCACTTCAGGCATCAGGTGCTTGTATCGCGTAATCCATATCTCTTGTTTCGGAGCACCCAGCCCCACCAACACTATGTTGGCACCACTTCGGTTTATTATTTCAGCAATCTCCTGACTTTCCTTCTCGTCAATGTGGAACGATGGCGAGTGGGCACCAACGACGATATGGCTGTTCAGCCTGCGGTTGATGTTGTCCATTGCCTTTTGAGCGACACCAGCTTTTCCTCCGAGAATAAAAATCCTCTTGCCGCAGTCATCCTTGTAGAGTTCGCAATATTTGTGGAAGAACCCGCTGCCCGAGATAGTCTCGGGTATCGGGTTCCTCGTCAGCTTTGATAGAAAATACAATATCCTACTGTCGCATACCACATGAGTAGCTTCTTGGTATGCGTTGTAGAAAGCCCTGTTCTTCTGCAGCTTTACGAGATGGTCAACATTTGGAGTCACCAATATCCCTTTCTTGATATTGGAAAGCAACTCCAAACCTGTTGTTGGGGTTATTCTGACATTCAGAATACTAATCATTGGCTTCTTATGCAATTATGGCATCATAAATATTGCGCATAGCTTCTAAGGACAATTCCACGGGATTGTTCTTTAGCCTGAACGGACTCACGGATGTTGCAAGAAGTTCTATGTCGGCTTCTCTTTTTTTGCTATGCGGCTTGGCGAGCTGCATCTTTGACAGAATATCTCGGAACGCTTTGACGGCATCATCAACCGTGTTGACTCCCATCGAATGGGCTATCTCCATGAACGTTTCGGCAAGATACTCTTTTCCGCGACTGTCGCAGCACTTGTCGATATTGTCAGTCATATACTGCCATATCTCTGGGAAACTTAACGCAACCGCAAGTCCATGGGGAGTACCATATAGCGAAGTGATTTTATAGCTGAACGCATGAGGTGCTGTGGTCTGGGCAATGTTTATGGCCTTACCCGCCAGATTTGATGCCAACATTATTGCATCAGCCACCTTATCATTATAGTTAAACAGATAATCCTCCCAGTTGGCTACAATCATCTCAGTGGCTTCTCGTGAATACTCCTTGCTTTCATCAGTAGAGTTCACCGACCACCATGCCTCAATAGCCTGACAGAGAGCATCGAGCAGCGTACATTTCTTCTGAAAGTCGGGTAGGGGCTTCAGCACGGCTCCCTCCAATATAGCCACGTTCGGGATTATGCTGTCATGGTTCACGCTAATCTTCTCTCCATTATAGTATAGCAGAGAGAAGCGTGTCGACTCGCTTCCCGTTCCGGCAGTAGTGGGAATGGCAATCAGTTTGATGCCTGTTTCCTGATACTTCTGCTCGACATATGGTCTGTCTTTTTCCATCTTGCAAAACAGCTTAATGCTTTTTGCCACGTCAATGGCACTTCCGCCGCCAATGGCCACTATGCTGTCACATCCCTCAAGATTGAAGGTGTCAACTCCTTTGCACACCTGCTCATAAGTAGGATTTGGAGAATAATCATGAAACAATACGTGGTTAGGTATTATTCTCTTAACCTCTTCATTTATGCAGAGTTTGTCAAACGAATGTCCGCAAACAAGCAGTGGCTTCTCGCATCCCTCAACTGCTTCTTTCAGACAAGCTATGCTTTTATAAATTATTTGGTTCATTGTAGTTGTTCTTTAATTATGAAGATCCGTTTTCTTTGTAATGCCAAAGTAGCTTCATTGTGTAATAAACACCCTCCAACTACCTTCTTTTTCTCCCCGTTCCACGTATTTCTTTTGTATTAATTGGTCAAGGAGTTTTTTGATAGCAGTAATACTGATGCCTGTCACATCTTTCATGTCTTCCAATGTAAGCGTTGGCTGGGTGCGCATAGCATTCAGTATCTTTGTATAGTTGGGTGTCCGGAACGTAATCCGCTCACCATCATACCACCACACTTTTTCATCATGCTCACTCACAAAGATAACATCGTTGTAAATCTCGGTGGCAACCAATTCATTGAAGTACTTCAAGAATGGTTTTATATCCTTGATATTAGCATGAGCTCCATCAATAGGTATTGGCCCGACCTCTAAATCGGTCTTGTGCAGAGCATCCAGATATTCACTTTTTTTTCTGCTACGAACCACAATCATGGGATAATCGTGCCGTGTCAAAATATAATTCACCATAAGGCGTGCGATACGCCCATTTCCATCTTCAAATGGATGGATGCGAATGTACCTATAATGGAACAAAGCTGCCAACTCAACTGGTGAGAGAGACCGCTCCTGCTCTGCTTTATTATACCAGTCCACCAAGTCGGCCATCATGCTGGGTGTTTCTTCTGGTGAAGCATATTCAAACCGATTGCCGTGCCGAGTGATGACACTATTTGGTCGAGTCTTATATTGTCCCGCATGTATTACATAGCTTGTTTGTATACCGCCTGGAATTTCACGGTAGACGGTATAGTCTTCACGGATTATAGTTTTATGCAGTGTGCGGATAAAGTTCTGAGTAAGAGGAAACTCTTTCATTGCCGCTTCTTCCGACATCATACGAAGTCCAATATTGCTCGCAGTCATCTCCTGCACATCATGTACATCGGCTTCGCCTATCACTTTGCCAAATAGCAGCAGAATTTCCGTCTGGCCATAAGTCATCGTGTTGCCTTCAATATGGTTACTGTTGTAGTTGAAGTCAACTGTGAAGCGACGTCTCAACCTTTCTCTGTCTTTTTCCGATAATGGTTGCAGACCTTGCCATGCAGCCAGTGCCTTTTTTATATTAAGATATTTCATGCAAATACTATAACATTCTATACTGCAAATATACATAAATGTTGCCAAAAAGGTTGTAAAAGTACAACCTTTTTGCGTATTTTCTGTCATTACTTATTGGCATCCGATGCCGTTAGCGCGTAATACCTATCCTTTCCATTACGAATTTTACGGGGAAGACAATTCCAGCTTTTAGATAGCGTTTTCTGGTATGTGGTTCTTTATACATACGATATAGAAAGCGAAGGTTAGCCTTGTCTACCCATTCCGGATAATATTCCAATTGATTTGTTGCCGTCTGATGAATAAATCCTCCGCATGAAAATCCAATTCCCTTGTATCCGGCAGATTTCACTTTAAGCAGAAACAGCTCTTGCTTCACAATCCCCATTCCTACAATCAGATAGTCTGGGTTCAACTCAGTGATGTGCTTGGCTTCTTCGTCCTGTTCCTGCTCGTTTGCGAAATAGCCATTTCTGTAACCTATAATATTGACACCGGGAAACATCTCCTTGAAAACAGAAACAGCCTGCTCCACCTCTTTTTGTCTTGATGCCACAATATATATGCTCTTTCCTCTCTCAGCCGATACCTCAAGAACATCTTTCCCTATTGAGGTCATGTCAAGACTCCTCCGTGTCACCTTTGTACCATAACACAGCTTGATAGCAGCAACGAGCAGAGAGCCGTCAGCAAACAAGCCATCCATTTGCCCAAACAGCTCTTTATGCTTAAGTGCATCTAAATACGAGACTGGGTTAAGGAATGAATAAACCTTTCCTTTCTTTTCAAGTAGTGACGCTCCAGTTTCCGTTTCGGTCTGTATAATTTTTATAACCAGTTTTGACTTCATCGCTATATTGTTTTAATACAAAGCAGAAGTTTTTTATCTCAGTTCATTATGTATATATTCAAGTGAACGCTTCTTTTCATCCTCAATTATTCTATTCACTTGTTGATAGTCTATACTGTTATCCATAATAATAGTCATCATGGCCAAGTCCTTGACAATTCTGTCTTCCAAACCAAACTGCTTAAGCAGATAGGTTAGCTTTTGATTGTTCATATCCCTTACTATGGTACAAAATTGCTTGTTGTATTTTATGGAGAAAACGCTTCCATGAAAGGTGTCGGTCACAATATATGCAGCATCACGGAATAAAGCCAACACCTCAAATGGATTGGGAACCACAACGTCGTCACACCAAGAGAAATAATGGCCAATTGAGATTAAAGGCAAACCTTTCTTTTTGGCAAAGGCTTGTATTGTGGCTATCTCGTTCTTGTCTGAAATACGGCCAGGATATGAGTATACAATGATGTAATTAGAACGCTTCTTCTTTTCAGGCATATACTGGGAATAATCATAAATCAGCACCGGGTCGACATTCATCACAGGTTCTTTAGATGTTAATGCCTCAACGATCATTTTGCTGTTTTCGTCTCTCACGGAAATCTGGCTGAAATTATTTTTCAACATTCTACCCACTTCATCCTTAATACCAAGTTTCTGCAATTTCTCAATTGTCGTTGCTCCAAAGGAAGCAGCATAGCTTATTGTTTTATCTGCATCCAGTCCTTCGCCATAAAGCTGTTGGGTATAGCCGAACCATGTTTTTTGAGAACAGTTGAAAACCTCATCACTGCCAATAACAACAACATCATAATGGCCGTCTGTCTTCCCCTTTCTTACACCAAGATATGGATGAAACTCCTTTGAAAACCTTGATTGGAATTTATATATCGTCACAAATCTTTTAAGGAAGTCCCAGCCCCATAACCTTTCAATGAGTAACGATAACTTATGAAAGCGTTTTTGCTTATATTCTCCAATCTGTTTTCCTGGGACAATATTGATAAAATCACATTCATGTCCCAGCTCCTCTATATTCTTCTTTAAAGAAAAAGCTTGCAAGAACGAACCATAGTTCTTTACTTCTTGCATAGATAATATTCCTATTTTCATAAAGTCTTTATGAAATTATATACTCGTTTAACAATGTCAAATATGCCAGTCTTCATCGACCATCTCTTGACAGTCGCTTTCAGGCTTCTATTTACCAAACTATATTTTCGGTCGATGTCATCCAGAGATAAGCTGTCATCCAGAAAATCAGCAATGATATTGTCTCTTTCTGAATGTTTTTTCGATGCACAATTCAGGTTACTGTTCTCACATAATGCTTCATCTAAGCTTCTTTCTTCTAAGAACACATCTTCTTTTAACTTAAATATAGCTTCTATTCCTCTTTCATTATTTGCTATTATGAGCGACACTCCTTTCATCACATCATGCTTGAAAGGAATACCATGTCTGCCTATACCCCAAAAATCAGCAAGGGTCAAGTCGCCTACTCTGTTGTGAACAGAAGCATACTGGCAATGATAGCAACTTTCTCTGAATATAGATCCTTTTTCGAAAGCTTCCATATAAAGTGCATCTACTCCATAAAGGTACTTAATGGAGTTTGAAGCAGAAATGGCTGGGGCAAATCCCCAACCTTCTCTTCGTCTGAACTCGTAATTGTCAATGTGCAAATTCGAGCTGTCAAAGTGAAGTTTTCGTGCCAGTTTCCTGAGATAACATTGGAAGATGCAATCAGAAGGCACCCCATGACACACCAAGTCAGCAGTCAGTAGGTTGGGGTATTGTTTGTTAAGAAAACTACGTAGGCCAGCCACTTGGCATGGAGTTCCGCAGAAAAACACGTTTACTTCATCTTTTAAATAATCTTTTACGCTCCTAAATGTGTAACCAATATTGCTTTGTATATATTTGCTTCCCCTAAGAGCCGACAAACCTTCTACGTCCTTTGCCGCAGTATGTCTCAAATGATGGTTCTCGTCAAAAGCCGCACCAAACACAACACCACCACTTTCTATGGTTTGACGTGCAAAAGCCGAAAAGGCTCCTCCACTTGAACTAAGGCAACGGTCTTCTTTGTGCCATGCAGCATAAATCTTTGGTTGAAATGGTTTCTTGAGGTCTAATGGCGAAATTTCCGGGCAACTCTTCTCACAAAGTTTGCAACCTATACATTTCTCACCATTGATACATGGCTGCACGAATCCTTCTTTGTCCTCAATGAAATCTATAGCTTGCTTTGGGCAAGCGTTATAGCAGGCCATGCATCCTGTACAATCATTATGTTCAGCTAATCTGGGCATCATTTGTTATTTAATCTTTTAGACATCCTATTGGAATGACTTTCACACCATCATTACGTGTATAAGCTATTTCCCCACCCGTAATAACAATTAGCAAGTCTGGCAATCTCAATTTTTGCTGATTGCTGTTTGCATTAGCTTCTTTGATGAGTCTTTTTATTTCCAACAGATGCTTTGCCCCGTCTTCGATTTCTCTGCTGCCGAGCTTACATTCAATCAAAGCGTATCTACCATCGTCAAGGTGGAGAACGGCATCAGCCTCCAATCCCATGCGGTCATGGTAGTATGACAGTTTTCCTCCTAAGGCTTGTGAATATACTTTCAAATCTCTCATACAAAGACACTCAAAAACAAATCCGAATGTATTAAGGTCAAGTTCCAGACTATCAAGGGACACTCCGAGTGCAGCAACAGCTATCGAAGGGTCTACAAGACAACGCTTCTTACCTGAGCGAATAACGGTTCTTGAACGTATGTAAGATTTTGAGTGCAAAGATACAGCTTTTTATGGATTATTATATCAAATCATGCAATTTTGAACAGAATCATCACGCAATTTTGAAATAAATCATCATGCAATTTTGAAATAAGTCATCATGCGTTTTTGAAATACATCCCCCCTTATACCTTTGATTGCTATTGACTTTATTATCATTGCAATTTGTTTAAATCCAGATACTGGCTTTGTAACTATTCAAGTTTACGTTAAAAATTATACATTGATGTATGATACATTGATGTATAATTTTGTATTTTTGTAGCCGAAACCATTAAGCTAATTGATATGTATGTCCAGCAGCTTAGCTTCTTTATATGGTCTGCTACGAATACTGCTGTTACTGAAGATATTTTTCCGCGAACAATTACAGATGTTAATTGACACTAATGCTCTAATGTTTTTCCGTGATTCCGAAAGTCTTACTCCCTCTCAGATTGGTATGCTCGCCGCCATATCCAATGGAGAGACAAAACTTAACTCCAAGGCCGTGATAGAGCGTTATACATTAGGAAATCAACAGACGATTACACGCAACAAGCAGCGTTTGCGCGAACTTGATATTGTTGAGTTGCAAGACGGTCATTTTGCATTTGTCGATGCCGTTTATGAACTGTGGTTCCGCCAGCAATACCACCGCAGGGTGGAATAAAAGATTAGAGCTATCCAGTCTTAATTCCATGTTCCAATTATGTGTTTTTGAACAAATTGTGAGCATTCATAAATTAAAGACTAATTGACTTTACTAAATCAAGATAGTTTTTCTTGAATATGCTATATGTGAAATGTTTTTCATAAATAGCTCTGCTTGCTCTGCACATCTTCTCGTATTCTTTTGCTGGTAGTTCGGGCAAACTATTTAGCGTTTCTATCAAAGCATCCCAATCGTTTGCCACAAATGCGTTCTCACCGACGTGCCCTATCTCTACATTACCGCCAACATCATTGCAAATAATAGGAGTTCCTGTCATTGTAGCCTCTATCAGAGAGATTGGAAGTCCTTCATGCTCAGAGAACAACATTACATAGTCGTATTCCAACATTCTTGCTGGAATATCATCAACAAATCCTATGCTGTGGAACTGATTGTCATCCCTACGAAGACAGTTCTTTAACTCCTCATACAAAGGGCCTATGCCAGCAAAGTCAATTTGTATCCTTGCGTCAATCTTTCCCCTTAACTTCTCAACTATTGTCAGCTGACGTTTCCCACTGTTTATCCTTGCCGGATAGAGTATTCTGACAATTCCATCATGCCGTTGAACGGTTCTCCTCAACTCTTTTCTGTCTTCTACGCAATTATATATCTTGTGAATGTGTCTAATCGGCGCATGGAAATACTCTGTCAGATTATGTATGCCGGGGTCGGAAATGGCAACGATATGACGTGGCAGTATTGTTAAGATGCGATGACCGTAGAGTATACTATGATGAACATACACAACTGTTATTTTCAAGAATAATAGATGGTTGATTAGCCAGAATAATGCGAGGAATTTGCGCTCATGCACGAAAACTACAGAATGTCTTAACATTAGCGGATTCCGCAACTTTACATATTCATCTTTCTTGACACCAAGACTGGGATTTACTGCCTTATAAGACTTAAATCCAACCACCTTTGCTTGATATTCACCTTTCAATGCATTGTGAATAGATAAAACAACTTTCTGAACTCCAGTTACTTTGTCGAGTTCTGAGTTAAATGAAAACACCATCTTTATCATCATTTATTCCATCATGCTCATAAAATGTTACACCTTCAGCTACCCTGACATTATTATGGATCTTAACAAGTCTTGGGTTGTTCGGTAATGTGTGTGGCTGATAATTTGAACCTTCTCCAAAGAGTCCAAAAATTTTATTCTTTCGAAGCCACGCATTCCTGTCATTTTTCCCAGACAGTTTGAAGAAACAGACAAACAGATATTTTAGTTTCATCCAACGTGTCCGTCTTAGTGCATTGTTTATACTCTTTGTATATGCAATTTCTTCTTTCATTATTTTAATAGTTTAATGTATTTAGAATTATATTTTTAGCATTTCTTTAAAATGCGATTAGCGAAATTAGCATAACGAACCTTTCTCGTTATTCTTATACCAATACTCAGAAGATGGGACATAAAGACTTTTTCCGTTATAATATATGGTAGATTTTTATAACTAAATCTAAACAACTTTGAGATAATGGTGTCTTTTGTAGCTTTAGTGTATGCGGAATTATTTATTATCGCATCATTTAATGAATACTCATCGATTGATAATTTATCTTTGATTTGTTCTAATAAACATCTCCCCTTGTCAGAATTGATGATAACCATAGAATACCCCTTTTCTATGTCTGTTATCTGCGGATTTACTTTGTTGATACCCCAGAAATCCGCTATAGTCAGATCGGAAACTCTACCAACACCTAAATGCTTACATTTGTAACATGACTGCCGAAAACAATGGTACAAATAATATCCCCGGTAATATGGATTGTCAGAAAACTTCCCTGTTTCTTTTTCTTTATGACCATCTTTACAGGTGTAATCTATATTGTAATATTTACTGTGCTTTTTTCCTTTAACTCTAAATGTAAAGTTTTCAACATGGCATTTATTTCGCTTTTCATAATATTTAATAGACTTGTCAAATAACTCCTGACCGGGTACTCCATGACATATAAAATCTATTATATATAGATTACCTTTATATTTCGAAGGAATGTAGTTAAATAAAGCATTTGTTTGGCATGGTGTTCCTACGAACAGGACGCTTCTTCCATCAATGAGGTCTTGTTTAACGTTATTATAGACACCGCAAGTGTTACTCTGAATATATTTTGATTTTAATAGTGGTTTGAGACTTTCTTCATCATACGCTTTTGTATGCCTCAGCTGCAGATGGTCATCAAAGGCAGCTCCATATACGACACCGCCTTTGTTTATAATTGATGTTGCGAATAGATAGAAAACTGAACCGGATGAGCCGGCATCACGCAGGTTCGGATTTTTGTTATACGCTGAATAGACCTTATGCTCATATCCCGTTCTTCGGGGCGTGTTAAGAACAGGACAAACCTTATCACATCGGTTGCAGCCTATACATACATCGGTGTTCACTTCTGGTATTTTATACCCGTATGGCGAACACTTCAACTTGATACAGGCTTTGGGACAGGTATCAACACATGCCCCACATCCGCAACATTCTTTGGTGAATTCAAAATCAATCATTTCCTTACGGTTTCCCTAAGCATTGTCGAACTGATGCCGTCGGTGTGGGACAGGTATACTATCTTTGCACCATATTGCTCAAACTCTTTTTCATACTGATTGTACAAGTCTGTCCCTTTCCATTCATCACCATGAAACATGATGTCGAAGTGGCGTTGTCTTAGAAATTCGGTCTTGTTCATCGATGTCTGGGGCACAACCTCGTCAACATATCTGATTGCTTCTACTATAGCAGCACGCTGCTCATAGGGGATAATGGGAAGGTGGTGCTTGTAACTTTCCACAACTTCGTCGGTACTTACCCCCACTATGAGATAGTCGCATTGTTCTTTGGCTCTTCTTAATATGTTTAAATGTCCAACATGAAACATATCAAAAACCCCAGTAGTATAACCAATTATCATATTTATTTAATATAAGCGTTATCTAAATGAACTCTTTGTTTTGATTTGGGTGGTATCTTCATGTAATCCTTCTTGTAAAGTAGAGTAAGGTAATCATCATAGTTGTTTATGCCGTAAAACAGGTTGCCGTCGAATTTATATTTCGTAGGCGGTTCAAAATATTCTTCCTTCAGTGGCAACTTTCTATAGTGCGGACTCATTGGATTGGCTATCAGTTTGCCAGGCTTTATTGTATTAAATATTTTAATCTGTTTTCTTATTATATCCTTCCTGTCAAAAGGTAATATCTTCAAAAGATATTTATTGGCCAGAAAATGGTATGCCAATTTTCCTTTCCAATTTCTTTGCAAAGTCTTACTAAATATCCAGCGGGCAACTTTTCCCCATCTTTCAATTTTGGGAATCTGATTTCGGTATGCTTCTTCAGTACATTTAACAATTGGGAATATATCAATAGTTAATCCTATCCTTTCACTAATCGGTAAAGGGTTCATAGGATCTTCAACAACAGTATCTCGGTCTTCTATTTGATAGAACATTGTTGTTACACCACGATGATTTTCGAATGTGCAGCACCTGTATTTATATGGCAACTCCTCTTCCAATATTTTTGCAAATTCCCAATACCTGTCATACATGACAGCAAAATCCATGTCGTCATCCCAAGGTATAAAACCACCGTGCCGTATTGCACCAAGCATAGTCCCTGCTACCATATAAACAGGTATTCCATGTTTTTCTCCTATGTCTGAAACGACTTTTGCCATTGCAAGTAATCTTGCATGACATTCTGCTATGTCTATTTTTTTCATTTGCATGATTTTGCGTTATTAAAATGTCTTTTGTTCTATTCTAATCCTCTTTTAAACGGCTTCAGCCATCAAATCCTTTCGTCCTATCAGGCTGAAGATGGTTATTTTGTTATCTTCATTGACTATACGTAGAGTGCGCAGTATCTCGTTTAGATATAGTTCCTCGTATGCCTGCATATCAAATGTGATGTTTTGGGGTAATGATTTCACTAATTCCACAGAGTGCAGTGAGGGTTGAGCAAAGCGATATATATAGCGAAGCATATATTGGTTGACTTTGCTCGACGACTCCGGCATGATAACCAAGTCGTATTTATAAAGGTTCACCTTTCTGTTCAAGTCGTTTACCGCTTTCTGTATGAACTGGCTGAGAGCTTCATCTTTCTGAATGGAGTTCGAGAATTTCACATATTTAATAAATGCAGTTCGCAGATATCCATCTATGGAGTCGGCAAACTCATATCCATAATAGAAACAATCTCCAAATGCCTCTACTTTATATCCATTTCCTGTAAGCTTGACAATATCATCCTTACCGTCGTGCTCAAAATTGAAAAGAAAGACGTTCTTTTCTTTATCATAAGTTACTCCCATGCTAATTATATTTTTTGAAATACCGGATCTGGCTTATCTTTCATTTCCTTCCACCTTTTTCCCAATCCACATCAATGTCTTTAGAGAGGCTGTAGCTGATGGTGCCGTCGCTGTTTCTGTGGCCTGATGGCAGAAAGCGACAGATAATTCGGCGGATATGCTTCTTTATCCTGAACTTACTGGGATCGTCCACGCCCTCACTTTCCACGCGCAGACTGAAACGGCCTATTCCGTCGAGCACAACTGTCTGCCCCTCAGCCAGCCGATAGCGCAGCATCTCCTCTATCTCAGTCACAACAGCAATCACATCGCTTTTGCGTAGTGTGCTGTTACGGCTTGCTTCAATGGCGAGATCCTTTAGCGTAATCTCTCCCTGACTGACTGTCTTGGCAAAATACTTCCCGTAGCTGCTGCTACGCTTGATATTGTTCTTTATGAGTCTAATCTTTATTGACATGATAATATGAGGGGGGATTGGGGAGGGGTGTTCTTCATGTTCTCTGTTGGCTGGTCGAAGGCAGTGGCTGGCACTTCCAGCTTCTCAAGCGACATGATGTCGGTGTTGAAATGCTTCATCTGCTGAATGATAAACGTCGGAGTGCCTGTGGAAAACCAGAAGTCATGGAGTTCTTCGTCGCGAAAGCAGTTGAGGAGACTGAACGGATTGCAAATGTTATCCGACACCGATGCGAAATGATAGCCGTCGTATCGATTCTTGATTATTTGTCTACATATATGTAGTTCTCTTTGATAATCCGAGAGAACGTCTGTATTCCTACTGGGTATCGTCTTTCTTGCATAATTATAATTGTAAGTTTTTAGTAAAATGCGATATTCCGCTTCAACTATCTGTTGCTCTTGATGTTATAGAGGTGTAGGTGAATTATTCTTCATACACAACCTACACTGCTTCAATATGCAATCTGCTCTGTAAACTATTATTCCTCAAAGAGTTATGAGCTATCATTGAGCTCATGCCGATTTGCGGAAAATTTCTATTCTGCCACAATTTATAAAAAAACACATGGTTTTTAGGCAAAAATCGCAATTATTTTATTAAAAACAAGCAGTATTTTGGATAAAATTGCCGATATTTTAAAGATCTGAAATCAAATAACTACCGTATCAATGTATCCTTCGGGACGTTAACCGAACAGCAGCAAGTACCCCAATTGCCGCTCAAGGGAGAGGTAGAAGAGGCTGTCCGTTCAGAGGTGGATGCCCACATTCATGGCTGTGGCTACCGAAATGCATTTCATGTACTACCGCGCAAAAAGCAAAACAACTTGTTTTGGTTTGCAATAAGGGCCTAATTGCAATGCAATAAGCACCAAACTGGAGACCAAAACAACTTGTTTTGGTCGAAGGTTATTGCCTTAGCACAATCTGATAGCATACTCCTGTGCTTATCCTCTTTTGCTTATAACCATATTGTTGCAGCGTTCTGCCGAGCACCACCCTCATGTTGTTGGTGTATCTGAAGGTTGTGAAGCGGCTTGCCAATATATCGGCAATCTCGGCAACTGACATGAAATAGGCATCTGAAGGTGTTTCCTCTGCCTGCATAAATGTGAGCCTGACCATCTTCTCAAGGTCGTTGACCTGCTGAAACTGTTCGTTAGCTTCCATAATAAGCTCGTTCTCATGGTCAGTGAACCAGTATCGGCGTTTCGACTTCAGCTCTTCCACCAGCTGGGTGTATATCTGGTTATGATTGATTTTCGCCGCGTTGTCGATTTTATCGGCATAGATGCACACGAAACGGCGCGAACCTGTCGGGTCTACGAGGGGGCGCAGGTTGTTGGTGGTAGCTATGAACGACGCAAGCCGCCTCTTTCGCACCACAGCCTTGCCGTGTGGCGGGCGCATCTTCACGTCGTGCTTCGAAAGCAGATACTTCAATATGGGTTGATGGCTCTTTGACATGGCATCGAACTCGTCGATGTTGATCAGTGCATAGGATGACATGGCCATAAAGATGTCGTTGTCGTTCTTCATCGACAGGCGGTCGTTGAAGTACGGCTGCAACCCCTCCGGGAGCAAGCGGCGGCAGAAGGTGGTCTTGCCAGAACCTTGTGGACCAATGAGCAGCGGCACTATGGCATTGCCGTGCTGAGAGCTCTTGCCCAGCCACTGAGCCACCATCGACAGCATCCAGATATGGAAGTAGCTCTTCCACTTCTTGTTGGTGGTCTTTATCCTTCGGGCGAGAGCCGTCACTCGGTCGCGTCCGTCCCACCGAGGCAGGTTGGAGAGATAGTCCTCGATGGGGTTGTACTGAGGAATGAGATTGCTGTCGATATATCTGTTCATGTCTTTGTCCCAAGAGTCCACTCCTGCTTTCAAAGCATTGATAGACATGGTGTTGCGAGCATAACGGTCGAGTGGCTGGAAACCGTAGCCCAGCCCACGCACCTTATACTCTGGCTCGCCCGTCATTATGTTTAGCCTCAGCACATAGTGGTTTCGCATATATGCCTCGGTCTTATAGGTGAGCAATGCCGACGGGCGCATATACTTCAGCGGCACACTCTTGTGGTTCTCATGCAGATAGGCTGTCTGGAAGACGGTCTTCACCAATTCTGTATCGTGGCCGAACAGATGCTGAAATCCAGCCATGCGCATGGCAAACTCCTGTGGCAGGTCCATGGTGTGGCAACCGTTGGCCAAGTCTTCAAGCACCGCCACGGCATAGAGTTCGTCATCCTCCTGGCCACGGTGTTTTTCAATCACCTCGTCGAGGCAGTCGTGGAACCGTCTTACGCGGCTGGTCAGCAGACTAAGCCCTGGCACTTCCTCTGGATTGTTGTAATCGCTTATTTCATCAATCATTTTGTTATGGCCTAAATGGATAAGTAGTAGATTAAAATATTGATGTTTTTGCAGTAAAAAGCTGCAATTATTTATTAAAAACAAGCAAATTCACCAAAAAAACAATCATTTTACAGCAAAAAAACTGCACTTTTCGAGCAAAAGCAAATATCGCTTCTTTTATATAACCCTCTCTATATCAGAGCTCTCCGCCTTTTGTCCCGCGCGGGCTGTGTATGGAGAAAATTCACCTACACCCCTGCAACCACCTGACTGTCATTGGGGGTACGGCGTTAGTGTAGGAAAACTAAATAATGCAACTAATCTTTTTATTGTGATTATAATTATCATTTTATAGGCTCGCGATATTTAATTATCTTGGCAGGCCACCACCAACTATACAGTTGTCTGGAACGTCTTTAGAAACGACCGCATTAGCTGCAACGAATACATTGTTGCCTATTGTTATTTTCCCAAAAGCTTTTGCACCTGGACCAAAAGCAGTATGGTCGCATATAGTGCAAGGGCATCTTAAGAACCATTATTGCCGATTAGAACTTCAGAATTGAAACCGCCAATAATTGGAATACAAATATATGCCGCAGTGTGAGAACCGGTATTGTCAATACGTTTGGAAGGTCCTCACTTCAACTCTACTTTTCGCATAAATGTTTGAATAGATTTATAAAATCCAAATCAGAGGATGGATGGTAAGTCATCGTATAATCCTTAAGGTTAATTGCCTTAATCATACTTTCTGCAATGGCATTTACATCGTCCACTTCCGTCGTATAGCCATTATATCCATCATGGATAATGTCACTAATAATATTCAAGCAACGGGTAGCAACGCATGGAACCCCAATATAAGATGCTTCAATCAGAGCGTTAGGTAATCCTTCACGCTTAGAGGGGAATACAAAACAATTTGCATTTGCTATCCATCTATATGGATTACTATCATATCCAACAAAATGAACAACATTTTGCAATTGTAACTTTGTTAATAGATCTACTAATTGTTTATAGTAATTATCCTTGATGTCGTAATTTCCCACGAAGTATAAATGGGCATTAGGTATAGCCTTTATCACTTTAGCAAATGCAAGTATCGCAATATCATGGCCTTTAACTCTATTTACTCTTGACACATTAACATAGCGAATACAATTACTGTCACGATATGGGGAAGGTGCAGATTTTCTTTCCTCAATTGTATTGACATCAAGAGGATTATTTAATGTTACTATTCGTTCCAATGGAATATTTAGCAATTTGGACATTTCCTGTCGCATTTCCTCTTGTTGAGCGATGAGCATAGTGGTTAAAGGATAGGTAAATCTTACCTTTAAATAATCAGCCTTCCTATATCTTCCTACCATTCCCGAACTTCTAACGAGGACTTTCTTTCCAAGTAGTTTTGAAGCTATTATAACGCGAGGGCTACAAAATACAGAAGAAGAAAAAGTCAAATCAGGCTTCTCCTGTATTATTAATTTGATAATTCTTAACGTCAAGAAATTAAAATTATGATGAGATAGTTTAATTGTCTTAATATTTGACGGAACAAAGTCTAATATAGGAAATGTTTTACCAATAGCAACAATAATGACACTATAACCAGCCAATGCCATCATTTTTGCAATATTAACTGTCATTCGCTCGGCACCACCGACAGCCGACATTAAGAAAAAAAGAATCTTGCGTTTTTGCATATTCAACTTGTCTTTAATCTTTTCAACTTGTTAACAAGATATTTGTAAAATACGTGTCCATCCCTATAAGCATCGCCAACTTTCTCCATCTTAGCATAGCGGGATATGAAGACATTGCTTTCCAGGGGGGTAATTTTTTTTGAAGAGAACATTATCTTATTCTTGAATGGCAGCTTGTCAAATGCATAAATGTCGTCAATATCGCATCGGTTCTGTTCCATACCGATAATTAGTAATTTGTTAAAATTTACCCTGCTCGCCCTTCTGTACCATTTTGTGGCAGCCTCTTCTTCTGTGTGGTAATGTAAAAAATGGATTTCTACACGCCCACCAAGCAGTCCAATAGGATACCATTGCTTGGCTTTGTTCCTACGGTAATCTCCAAGAGTGTACTTAGAGTGTTCCACAAATTCTATCTTTGCATCTTTTAGATAGTATTCCAAATTAGATAAGAATTCAAGATAATCGGGATACATAAAATAAAGTCCAAGGGTCGGCGAATTATACTGCATATTTAAATCCTGCATAATCCTACCTGCAAAGCAGTTGCTCGAAATGATAGAGATGTTTTTTGGCAATGCTTTTCTTAATTCTATTATGTATCTATACCTTTTTATATAATAAAAAGTATTTCTGATACCTCGATACCAAATTCTCAGCTGTTCCATAGTAAGTAAACGTGTATATTATATAGCTAAATATGTTTACGGTTGCTATACATCATCTCAGGCTTTGTGACAAAGAACTTATCTCCTAAGTTCAAAAGCATTTGTTTCTTTTCACTGCGACTCATGCTTTTGGAATTTGTATTGTATTTCAAATTGTGCTCTATGTATTCATCAACCGTACAAATTATCTTAGCGGGATTTCCACCGACAACCACATTGGCTGGTACAGATTTTGTTACTACACTCCCAGCTGCTACCAACGCATTGTCACTAATAGTTACGCCTGGCATTATCAGGGCATTTGTTCCTATATACACGTGATTGCCTATCGTGACACGCCCGAATATATCAAAATTAGGATAGCGGACACGTGCCACGCGTCCTCCACCATGCGTAAACATCTTTACCCCCCCCGTAATCTGACAATTACTTCCTATCGTAATTAAATATGGTTCAGAGCTCCAAAATTTCGATGCTATGAAATTGTTGTCTCCGATATTCACTCCAGCCTTTCTTGCCTGATGTTCAAGCGACCAGAACGTTTCGCGATAATGCCTTAGCAAGCGGTTAAATAATCTTCTCATAGTTGACTAAACTATATTTGTTACTTATTCATAATGGATATTCACTTTTTTATGGCTATCCGTAAAAAACTACATTCTATAGATAGATACTAAACCTATGTTGAATAATCTCTAATAACTTTAATTTTAAGTTTTTATACATACTCAGTCCTTCATTTCTCCCCCATAGTTTTAGCAAATCTCTTCTAAGCTCTTCGGACTCTAAGGGTAATTTCTGTATCACTCTTACAGAGTGGTCAACCATTAATTGTTTTCGGAATTGGCTAAAATCGAAATTCGAGCAAATATAGTCGTATCTCTTCTTGGCTTCAGCTGAATTTATACCTTTCATTGCCGATAGGGGGGTTACTTTTTGTTTATGTTGCCTGAAGTAAGACAATTCTTTGTTTACGATAGCTACATTGCCGAGTTCTGCAACTTCAATCCAAAATAGAGCATCGCCTCCGGCCTTATATGTAACATACTGTTTGTCAATACTATTATACGCTTCTTTCTTAAACAATGCAGCACTGGCATTGGCGCAATGGTTGCATGTAGTCATATAGCGACGAACATAGTCGTACCCATTTAATCTTGTTACACCACAGGGAAGTCTTCTAAGGTAAGGAATTAGGCGGCCTTCGGCATCAACTTTTCGTAATAATGTGTATGCAAGTGACAGTTGGCTGTCTCTTTCAAATTCATGGACAAGAGTTTCCAAAAATGTTGGCTCACAATAATCATCGCTTTCAGCTATCCAAACTAAATCTCCCTTGGATAAGTTTATGCCTTTGTCCCACTGCTTAAAAGTTGAGCCGGAATTGCTCTCGTTATAGACTATATGTGAAACATGAGGATTGTCACGGTATTTTTCAATTACTGACTTTGACGCACCATTGTCAGGAGAACAGTCGTCTAAAATAATCAGCTCAAAGTTTTTGTATGTCTGATTCAAGATGCTCTGAATCCTTTGGTCTAAAAATTTTGAATGATTATAGTTTGGAACTATTACGCTGACCAACCAATTTTTGCTCATAATATCATATAGTTATAATTGGAAAAGTAACTTAATCGGAAGACAATATGCCTTCTCTTAAACGCATCAGTTGCAAGAAACGCAGAATGGTGTAATCATGTTTTACACACTTACATTCACGCTCAATGAATTTATCTATGCTCTTGGGATTTTTTTCAAAATAGACATCAGATTTCACCATCTTTTCTTTATATATGTCCCAAGCCTTAATGTAGTAGTGATTGATTTGCATATCAGCACTTGCTATATATTCCGATTTTTTCCATCTGTTAACACCTAAAGGACAGAAAAAACCAAACTGATTAACAGCAATCAAATTGAATTTAATGCCAAAAATGCTATACTTAACAGTTGAGAGATGATGAAATGCCTTAGTGTTCCAGTTGGTGACTTGGTATCGGGTGTTTACGAACGTTTTGCCTAAAAAGAATTTGTCCCAGCAGGCGAGATACTGTTCGATAACATTTTGCGAATAGTTATGATGTATGTTGCCGGAAGTTCCGAATTGCAGCCAATCAACCTTAACCGCAGGGTATTTTCTCCATTTCTTAATCCAGGAATTTATGTTTGTGTACTTCTTGGGGCATACAAATTCATCAGCATCAATGTATCCGATCCAATTGGTTTCATTGCGGAATGTTTCCAGACAATATCTGTAGCATTTGCTTTGGGATTGCTCCAATGGCCATTGAGTGAGAGTCACGGTGTGGTTGTCGATATACGGTTGGATAACTTCCAGATAATTGTCAGTAGAGTTGTTGTTGAAGAGGTAGAAGTGGTCAACACCAATGGTAAGGTGATAGTCTAACCATTCTTTGAGGAACGGTGCTTCGTCCTTAAATATCAGACATAAGGATACATTATACTTTAGTTTACGACGATCCTTAGAACCAAAAAGCATTATGTATGGTTTGACAATTAGATTGCAAGTCCACATCTGGAAATGCTTCTTCAACTTTCTTGCTGTGTTGTTATTATTGCTCATTCTTTTACAATCAAATCTAATGCGTCGTTAATCTCTTTTCTGAATAGCTGAAGCTTTGAGAAATCGAACTCACTCCGCTTTTCATAGCACTTCAAGAAATCTGTAGGCGATAATTTGTTTGG
>ODAJ012095875.1_pt1 | contig 19965 bp, 29 predicted proteins | sample 1539241 | NCBI WGS metagenome assembly ODAJ01 (sample SAMN02144231, study PRJEB22623) | gut metagenome | biome: sheep rumen | host: Ovis aries | place: New Zealand | reverse complement strand
ACCTCCTACCCAAAGCATACTCAGGTTCCCGGAGCTGCGCGGCTGCAGCAGCACCTGTCCGACCTGCAGACTGCCGCCCACGGGGATCTCCACCTTCTTCGGCGCGAGGAAGCGGTTCTGATCCCAAACGGTGGTGGGCTCCCCGTTCCAGAGCAGCGCCGCGTCCTGATGCGAGACCTGGAAGGCGGACGGGCTGTCGCTTTCTCCCAGCTTCACATAGCCGTCGGCATAGCGGATATACTGCCGGACCTCGTTGTACCCGGCGTTCGCCTCCTGCCGCACGGTGCTGATGGAGACCTCCAGGCTGTTCTTGGTCTGGACGATCTGGCTCTCCACCGAAGCGATCCGGCTCTCTGTCTCCGCCTCGTTGGCGTCGATCTCATCCTGGAGCTCCTCGGCCTCCTCTTTGGTGGCGTAGGTCTCCCCTACGGTCAGCAGGATGGCGTCTGCGCGCTGCTCGATGGCGCTGTACGCCCGGGCCACCGCGGCCTCATCGGCTGCGAGAGCCGCCTTCAGAGCCCTGGATGCCTCGCTTGGCGCGGCGTACTCGTGGTCGACCTCTGTCTCCGCCGGGGCCTCCAGATCCGCATAGATCTTCGGCCCGATGGTCCAGGAGACGGACACCAGCGGGTACAGCGTATCGTCCAGCCTGACCAGGTCTCCCAGCTCCGCCGCGGGGTCCAGCGCGGCTCCGGTCGCGGAAAAGGGCCGGTACACATAGCCGCTCGCAGCCTGCAGGCACAGCGTGGCAGCCACGCTGTCAGCAAAGTTGCAGGCCGCCTTCAGCACGTAGCCGGTGGTGGCGCCGGCCCGGGCGGTGCCGCCGCCGTCCGTCTGCAGCTCAACGCCTGTGATCGCCGGCACCGGCGCTCCGGGATCGAGCGAGGAGACGGCAAGCCCCAGCTCGTGGACGGTGTCCAGATTGGACACGTCCGTCTGCAGGGGCACAAGGCGAATTCTACCGGTCGCGCTGATCAGCAGATTCGCGCCGGTCGCCGCGGCGATCGTCGCCCAGGTCTGCCGCGCGGTCGCCGCAGTGTCCAGGCCGACAAAGGGGACACTGTTGTCCAGCACCGTCCCACTCTCCAGCAGGACGCCGGTGGCCTCCTGCAGCAGAGCTGCAGCAGCGCTGGCCGTGATCGGCCAGGTGTTGGGGAGCGTCTGGACCTTATCCGCCCAGGTCTGCTCCAGCAGCAGCATCCCGTCAAACGCGGTGATGCTCAGCTCTCCGTTGTAGCTGGGGTGCCGTTCGTCCGTATAGTAGGTGCCCAGTGAGATCCACTCCGAGCTCTGCTGCCCGTCCGCGCTCTGCAGCCGGACGCGCAGGGCGAAGCTGGCCATGCGGGGCCAGTTCCCCTGGTCCTCCAGCAGCTCCAGGTCGCAGCGGGCCGAGTGGTTCCCGCCCACCTGCGGCCCGCTGCCGTCAAACAGCGCGCCGCTGAGCTTGACGCTCCGGATCTTGTCCGGGCCGTAGGTGATCGGGCCGCGCAGCACCTGGACCTCGTACAGCGCATCCGGATCCGCGCGAAGGGTCTTGTAAAGAGCTGATGTCGTCTGCATCGGATCACCTCTCAGTCAGCACAAAGGTAACGCCGTTCCAGAAAAGCTGTCCGTTCTGCACCAGCATGATTGCCGCCTCAATCTCGGTGCCGTAAAAGGTCTTGGTGGTCGGGCCCAGTTGCGGATCCGGATACGTGATCTGCACGAATTCCTTATCCAGCGCCGCACACAGCTGCCGGAGCCTTGCGTCCGGGATTTTCGGAGTGCAGGTGTGGGTCAGCTGGCGCTTCTTGCCAATCCGTGCGCGGTGCATCATGGTGTCCAGCGTGCGCCCGGCCTGGTCGCTCTCCAGATCGAACTTTTTCCACTTGAGCCCGCCGTCCATTTTGATGATGTCGGTGAAATCGACGCCGTCGATCTTGTACTTGATTTCAGCCATGTAACACCTCAGATCTTCGAATAGCCGGCGGCGCGGCTCTGCTGACCGAGCAGGCGCTTGACGACCTTGCCGACGCGCTGATCATCCAGCATCACATCCCGATCCGAGCGGATGGCTTGAAGGATGTCCCCGAGGAGATCCAGCAGGGCTCCGTTTCCTGACTCCTCACGGATGATTTCCCTCAGCAGATGCTCAGGTGTCTCAATGTTCATGCCCTGCGTCTGATCGCCCAGGATTGCCGCAAACTCCTTGTTCGGCGGGATCACCGCGCCCGTTGCCAGGCGAGGAAGTTGCACAAGGTCCAGAGACTTGATGTTGAAGCCGAAGTGCTTTCCACCGATCAGCGGGATCCAGTCCGGGATGTCGATGCTGATTTTGTTCAGCAGCGAAATCAGCATGTTAATACCCTTGATGTAGTAATTGATTTTTGCCTCGAACATGCTGATGATGTTGTTCACGAAGCGCTTAAATGCGTTCACGACATAGTCGATTGCTGCCTTAGCGCCGGACTTGATGCCCTCCCAGGTGTGGGCAGCTGCCGCGGAGATTTCCTCCCAATTGTCCTTGATGGCGAGCACGGCTGTCGCGATGAAAAAGATGGCGGCCGCGATCGCCGCGGCGACGACGCCGGGGACGCCCATGATGGCGAGGCCGACAGCTGCGATCGCAAGTCCGACGGCCATCACGGCCTCCTTGGCCAGGCTCATGCCGTTCTCCCATTGATCCACGAAACTGGTCAAGGCCAGCACGATGCCGCCGATCAGCGCGCCGACACCAGCAAGCACGGAATTGGGTCCGAAGACCGCTGCCATGGCTTCCTTTAGCGTCCCGGCGCCGCCGGCAGTCAGGGCAATGACCTGGCCAAGCTTCCCGATCAGCGTGGAGCCAAGCTCCAGGTTCTTCAGGTTCTTCAGCCAGACAATGGCCTCCATACCCAAGGCCGCCAGCTTTACGGCTGCGATCGCAGCGCCAACGGCCAGCAGTGCCTTCTCCAGCGGGGTCAGTTCAGCCAGCCATTCCCGGAAGCTGATTTTTCCCGAGATCAGATCTGCAAGCTTTTGCAGCCCGTCGGCCACTTCCCGCAGAAACTGTACAAACTTGTCTCCCACATAGGCGGCGATCGGCTGCAGGAAATTTTCCCAGAGCCAGCCGGCCAGGGGCTTCAGTTTCTCCAGAACGGCCACCACCACCGAAATGGCGGCACCCAGCAGGTCGAAGAACGCCGGAAGCGCCTCCGAGATTGTCCACTGTGCCAGGGGCACCAGAATGTTCTCCCAGGCCCAGCCCAGGCCGTCCACGATCACGCTGACCAGCGGAGCGACGGATTCCTTCAGCCGGCCGAAGCTCTCCTGTAGAGGCCCGAAATCAAGATTGGAAGCGAAATTCCGGAATTTCTCCAGCAGCGACTGAAGCCAGCCGATTCCCTCTCCCGCCGCCTCTACGCCGGTATTCATTTCCATGAGCCCAGCGGCAGCGCCGGAAGAGCTGCCGCCGCCGGACGATCCGGAAGAGGCGTCGCTGGTCGCGGCGCTGGCGTCCTTGCTGTTGTCGGCCAGAATGTGCAGCGTGTCAAAACTGGCCTGCTGCAGGTTGTTCTTCGCCGCCTTTCCGGCCTTCTCCGTGGACTTGGCCAGATCGTCCATGCCCTCTGCCGCGTCCTCGGCTGCCGCAGCGGTACCCGGCGGCACATACTGCCATTCCTTGCCGGCTACCTGGCCGCCGAAGACGTTGGCGATCGTCTGCGCCACCTTGTTTGCGACCGTGGCCACGGCCGCGAGGACTGAGGCCACGGCGTTCAGGATCGGCAAAAAGGTCGTGCTGATGGTGCGTACGGCCCTGCCGAAGGTTTCCTTGATATCCCCGAGGGTATTGCTCAGCTGCTTCATGCGCCCCGTGGGCGTAGCTGCGAGGGCTGCGTTCATGCCTCCCACGCTTTGGCCAACGACCTCCGCCAGCATGGCGGCGCGCTCCGCCTCTGTGCCATACTTCAGGACGGCCTCCTGGGCCTCTGTAAAGTAATAACCGTACCGGCTCAGGCCGGAGACCTGCCCAGACATGACCTTGCCCAACATGGTAGCGATTGTTGCCGTCTGTTCGGCGGTCACATTGTAGCCGTACTGCTGCACGGCCATGTTGTTCAAAACGGGGATCAGGGTACGGAGACTATCCGCATATTCCAGATAGGTGGCCAGCTCCTGAGCGCCGGCCAGCTGCACCTCATCTCCGACAATGCCCAGTTCCTGCTGGGCGGCGGTGAGATCCAGGATGCTCTGGATCTCCTCATTCGAGGCGTTCATGGTGTTGCGCATGACCCGCGCAAGCCGCATTTCGCCTTCGACCTGTGTGTCGTAGGCCTCCGCAGCGGCTTTGGAGAAGTTCACCAGAGCTGCAACAGAGATCCCTACGCCCAGAGCGCCGAAGATCTTCTTTAAGCCCGTGGCCGCGGAGCTCATCAGATTGCAGGATCGGCAGACGCTGGTCTGCATCTCCTTCATGGAACCGGCGGCTTTCTTGGATTGTTTGGTGATCGCGCTGAAGTCCGCGCCTGCGCGCACCATCAGGTTTTTTACAACGCCGGCCATATCAGTCCTCCTTCCCTCCGAATAAGGCGTTGAGCGCTTTGACCGTTTCAAACATCTGGTCGTCCGTCATGGCCTCTTTGGGAGTGCGATCCGGGAACGCGGTCTCATACCGCGGCGGGTGCTTGGCCCAAACCATGACCCGGATCAGCGCCGCCAGGTTGAAAATATCGACCTGGCGGCACTCGCGCTCCAGCTTCAGGCGGTCCACATAGGCGTCGGCATAGAGCTTTAGCTCTGCCGGCGTCATATCTTCCCATTCTCGGACGCTGATGCCGAGCCGCGCGGCAAGGCTCAGGCTTTCTCGCCAGTCCCAGCCGCCTTCGGAGGGTTTCCCTCCAGCTGTTCGCTCTCCGATTCAGACTGCGGGAAGGCCGCCTGCGCGGCCTGGCCGACCTTCTCGAAGACCTCCATCAGATCCGTTTCCTCCAGCCAGTCGTCCAGCTGAGCGTTGGTGACGGTGTGATCCTGTACCCACAGCATGGCGTACAGCAGCTCGCAAAGCAGATCATAGCGGTCGAGCGCGTCAGACAGGCGGGACATGGGAATCTTGGTCTGCGTGGTGAAGAACTTCAGGGCCTTGTGGCCGAGCTTCAGGATCCAGAGCTTTCCACCCAGAGCAACGGTGACAAGCGTGTTGTTCTCTTCGGGTCTGTCCATGTGCCCTCCTTACGCCTGGGGCGTAGCGCCGAGGGTAGGCTGGCCGGTGACGGCGAGCGTCGCCTCGAAGCTGACCGCACTGCCGACCTCCGCCCCGGTGCTGAAGCGGATCACGGAAGCGTTGAAGGACCAGGTCTTGCCGATCTTTGGGGGAAAAGTGATGCTGCAGGGGACGGTGGTGCCACTGTTCAGCAGCGTCATGCACTCCTCCTGGCCTTCGTCCTCGCCATCCAGGAAACCGGAAACAGTGACGTCGCCCACGTCCTTGAAGCCCGGCTCCTTCTCGCGGTAACCGGTGGCATTATCCAGGGCGGTGACGTCGATAGTGTCGGCGGTGATCTCGATGCCGTTGATGTTCGTCAGGCCGCCCACGGTCTTGCTGTTGACCTTGAGGGCGGTCCCGATTGCGTTGGATTTGCTCATAAAAGCCTCCTTCTCATAATAGAAAAAGCCGGGGCGGTGTCCGGAATGGACACACGGCCCCGGCCCTTGTTGGCTCTGGCCTCAGAAGAGGCCGTTCAGCCCCTTCAGCTGGTTCAGGATCGGGCGCAGCCCGGTGGGAAGCGGAGCCTCCGTCCCGACCGCGTCCCTGTGGTCGTAGTAATGCAGGGTCAGCGAGTTGAGCGCCAGAGAGTAGAGCGGCGACGGCTCTTCCGGCTCCGGGATACCGGCGTTCCTGAGGTATTCGCCGGCGGCTGCCATCAGCGCCTTGATGGTCTCGTCGTCCTCATCCCCGTCGACCCGCATATAGCTCTTGCAGGCTTGCAGCGCCCGCGCGGCATCTGCCGCCGCCTGGTCTCTCATGGCTTATCAGGCGCCGGTCTTCGAGTAGTACACGAAGCCCTCGTGCTCCACAACATTGCCGCCCAGCTTTACATCGCCGAGAATGGTGTGCATGCGCTCGATGGACTTGACGCTCTCATCCACGCGGATGGAGTAGTCACCGAACAGACCCAGGATGTAGTTCATCGGCGCGCCGTAGATCAGATCGCCGGCGCTCAGGCCGGGAACCAGGACATAGGGCAGCTGCACACCGCCATCGGCGATCACGCCGGTATTGCCGTTGCCGCCGGGCGTGATGGTAAAGAGCCGACGCTTCTCATTGGTTCCGCGCAGACGGCCGATGGCCTTCAGGTCAGCCTTGGTCAGCTGCAGCACGGCGCCGCCGGCCAGCTCGGAGTCGGAACCGTAGGCGAAGTACAGCTCATCCAGGGTGTTCTCATCGATCGCGGTATAGGTGCCAGCTTTGGTGATGGCAGCGCCGGCCTTGTTTTTGGCGGTTTTGATGCCATAGATGGTCTTGGTGCCGTCCACAGCGCCGTTGACGATGATCTTCACAGCCTCGCGACGCAGAGCCCGCAGCGCCAGGGAGAGCACCTTTTCGTAGTACCGGGCGGGGCTCAGGTCAGAGATGTTCTTGTCAACGAAATCGGTGACAGAGACCTCCATGGGCACGATCTGCGCGACGCCGAAGGTCGGGCTGGCAGTATTGCCGCGGGCCTGGCCGGACTTGGCGACGGGGTCGTTGACCTCGGCGCCGCTCTCGGTGATCAGATAGGCCTCCTCCCAGCCGCTCAGGCCGGTGTAGTCCTCCACGCGGACCATGTCCAGGATGCTGGAGATCGGCGCGTTGCCGCCGTGGATCTCGCTGCCGGCGCCGGTGGGCTGCACCAGCGCCCCGGTAATGGTCACGCTGTTGCGCAGGCACCGCAGCACCTCGTTCTCGGGGAGGCGGACATCCTTGTGCTGCATCAGCAGGTTGCCGCGCTCCTCGGCCATGTCCCTGGTCTCGGCGGCGGAGGGAGTGGACTCCAGGATCTGCCGCTCCTGCGCCTGCAGGAAATTCTTCACGGTCTCGATCTCTTTGTCCAGATTCGCGACCTTCTCCATCTGGCTGTTGTACTCAGCCTGGTTTCCGGCCTTGTAGGCGGCCTCGGCAGCGTTGAGCGCTGCGGTGCGGTCGTTGGCCAGTGCGATCAGTTTTCTTTTCATGTGGTACCTCCAAAGAAAAAATTGATATATCAGCGGCCACGCCGCAGATATGCAAAAATAAGAAAAGGGCCGGGCGGTGTCCGGGATGGACACGGCTCCGGTCCTCAAGGCTCCGGCCTGCTATTTGGATGTGGGTTCTGATCGACTCTTTCCTCGGATCCAGACAAGGCCCAGAGCCACCAGGGACGCACCTGCGGTGATGATGCCTGCGGGGATGCAGAGCATCCCTACGCCCACGGAGATCGCGCACAGACCCAGGAGAACGCAGAGAACGGCCATCAGGCACCTCCATTCCCATTGCGCGTCAGTGCCAACTGCGGCCAGAGGCGCAGCGGCACATAATTCAGGGACGCATAGCGTTCATCGCCGCCCTCTACATCCGGCATATCCTCAAGTGCCAGGATGTCGTTGACGGAGAAGCCGCCGATCTCCCGCATGGCCTTGTACCATTCGCCGCGGGTCTTCCAGTCGCCCCGCAGTTCCGCCATCATGTTGCCGCGGATCTCCAGGCCCTTTTCCACGTCCTGAGGCGGCAGAATCTTGTAGGTGAACTCCTGCTCCCACAGCGTGGTATTGGGGTGCAGCGTGCCGACGACGTATTCAATGGCGTTCTGCTCGTTGGAGCTGTAGCTCTGCTTGCCGGCCTGCAGCTTGTAAAGCGGCACACCGAAAAAGCGAGCGAGATCCTGCACGCTCAGATCGGACTGCTCCACGAACTGGGCGTCCCGGTTGGAGATACTTAGAGGCTTGTAGTCCAACCCCATGTCCAGCACCGCGATCCGCTGGGCGTTCTGAGGGCCGCTGTGACGCTTTTCCCACTCCCGGCGCACCGCTTCCTTCTTGCTGATCGTCTCGGCATTCCCCGCGGCGTCCCTGACCTCCACATTGCCGCCCAGGTCGCTCTCGGTCTTCAGGATCCCGCTGGGCTGGCCGCCGTTGGCGTAGTAGCTGCTGGCGTATTCCTGCGCCGCCCTGGAGCTGCGGATTACCTCCGCCGCCCGCTCCAAGTAGCTGATGCCCAGGTACCCGTTGCGGGAGTAGGCAATGCCGTGCAGCACGTCCATTCGGCCGCAGCGGATGGATTCACCTGTATAGGGGTGGATCAGGGTATATACGACCGCACCGGAGGAGTCCAGCGTGACGCTGTACTTTCCCCGCGGGATCGGCACATACTCCAGTGCCTGCATCGTGCGGGGATCCCTGCGGATCCAGGCGATCCCGTTGCCGTTGATCCGTTCCACCTCCAGCTGCTTCTTGGCAACAAAAGGTGTCTGCCAGGGGTTGGGGCGGACGCTCAGTAGCTCACAGGCCGGGTGATCGGTGATCCGTCGCCGGCTGCGGCTGTCGAACACATAAAAGGGCATCTTGGCGATGCTGTCGCTCAGAATCTCAATGCAGCGGTTCACCGTCGACAGCCGCATGGCGGCCTCGGCGTCCGCGCGAATGGGAGAGGATCCGCCGGAGAGACCCAAATCAGACGCCAGGATCGTGTTCTGCGCCCTGGGCGGCCCCAGCAGCGAGGCAAGGCCTCTTTCGATGGCGTTCATGCCCGGCACCTCGCTCTCGCCAGGTCGATGGCGGCCTGAAGCTTCCAATCGGAGGCCATGTGACTCGCAGATTTAGCGGCGTCGCCGAGCTTGCCGATCGCGTCGGCGGCTGCGTTTACCGCGTCGGCGGCCTTGCTGAGCGCGTGTGCCGCTTCACGAGCAACAGGATGCCCGGGGACCTCCTCCATCGTTCCGGCCCGCACAGCGGCCTCGTAGCGCTCCAGGAGGGCCTGGGGCGTCACGGACAGGCTCGCCATGTTACTGATGACGATACCGCCTGACGCGGTGATCCGCTGTGCGGCGTCCTCATCCGCGTCCAGCAGCCCATCAACGAGCCCCAGCGCCATGGCGTCCTGTACGGGCATCCAGGTGGAGTTGTCCACCAACTCCTCGAAGCGAGCCCTGGGCGTCTTCCCTGCGGCCTTGATCACGTAGCCGTTGATAATGCTGGCCCGGACCGAGTCCAGGAACTGCACCAGCTCCCGTGCGCCGTCGTTATTCAGGTACCCGCCCCTTGCCGCCGGCTGGTGGATCATCACCTGAGCCACCGGAGAGGCCAGCACCGTATCGCATCCGCTTGTGACAGTTGTGGCCGCGCTGGCCGCCATGGCGATGATGTGCGCCTCAGTGTGGGCGCTGCACGCCTGCAGCAGCCCGAAGATCTCGAAGCCGGCCCAGACGTCTCCGCCCGGGCAGTTGATCTCCACGATCAGATCCTCGCCCTCCGGCAGCTGTTTGATCGCCTCGCGCACCTGCATGGGGCAGCAGTGCGGGATCTCCCAATAGCTGTAGATCCAATCCCATTCATCGCCGATAAGCTCGCCGTAAAGCTGTACCGTCATACGCTTCCCTCCTCTGTTTGATAGTGAATATCAACGTCATAGATCCTGCGGTACAGCCCCACCTCCGTCTCCAGAAGGTCGGGACTGTTCTCCTGGATCGTAACATCCTCGATGAAAATGGCGTCAGCGTCCCCTTCATGCGGAACCGGGGCGGTTTCAATCAGCATAAAGCGGTGGCCGCGCAGCCTCAGGATTGCCCGGCGGATCTGATCGCCCAGGACGGAAAGATCCTCGTAGCGTGCGGTCACGAGATGCAGGGCGAAGGATGCCTGCTGCAGCCCCGTGCCGCCGTCGAGGGCCTGTTCCTCTTCGCAGCTGCGCCGGATATAAAACGTGAAGGGCGGCGCCGCGTTCTTCGCGGGACCCAGCGCATAGACCTGCGCGCCTGACGGACCGCTGAGAAAGTCCAGCTTCTCCAGCTCATACACGAAGACGCGCTCCGGCGTCAATCTTGGGTCCATATCTTAGTCGCCTCCTTGATGAGGGTGTCCGCCATGGTGTTCTTGGCGGTAGGGCCGGCCTTCTGGGCGCCCTGCAGCATGAAGTGCTGGCCCGACACCTTTTGGCTTTCCCAGCCCTGCACAGTCTGTTTTACCCGCTTCCGGTGGCCCCGGACGCTGTCCCGCTCGGTGTCTGACTTGCGAGAGAAAGTGCGGTACTCGATCCCTCCGCCTTTTTTCCTCGCCAGGAAGCCATATTCGATTGAATTGGGGTAGTAGGCGTGGGATGCATGCTTGCCGCCCAGAGCACCGGGGTTCTGGATCGGCTTCTGAAAGTCGGAATTCATCTTGGGATTGAAGGTCAGCTCATAGACCTTCCTTCCTTTGAGCCTGGTTTTCTCGCCCTTCCGGTAAAGCCCACGCTTGAGCTTGCCGGTTCTCCCAACAGGCACAAGCTTCCGGACCTCGCGGCGGACGACGGTCAGACCCTTGGAGGCCGCCTTGGTGGCCGCCTTCTGCGGAACGCCGCCCATGCGTTGCATGGTCTTCTCAAATTTCCGCAGGTCCCGGGTGTCGAAGCTCAGCTCCTGCCTCATCGCACAAGCTCCTTGACCTTGATCTGCAGCTGTTCGTGACGGTTTTCCCAGTCGATGATCGCGATGATCCGGAAGATCCTGGTGCCCAGGATGATCCGCATCTCATTCTCAAGCCCGGCGCGGTACCGGCAGCCGATGTTGTGGGTCACTTCGCTTTCGTGCTGCTCCGCCGCGTAGAACTCGCGGCCGGCGATCGGCTTCAGGGAGGCCCACGCATAGGCGAAATCCCGCCAGTTTGCCGCATCCATATACTGCAGATCGCCCAGGTTGTCCCGGGCTCCGTTGAACTTCTGGAAGGTGATGTGGTTTCGCATCTCGCCAGCGTCGTACATGGTTCCTCCTGTGTCCGGAACGGACACGTCACATGCTCCAGCTGCCGTCAGCGATCCGGTCGGGCAGCGTGGGGTTATTTTTTCGCACCAGAGCCCGGGCCAGCGCGTTCATGATCGCCGCCAGGGGGTCGATGCGTTCGGTGTCGTCTTTATGCTTCTTGGAAAGCTTGATGTCCTCGTAGTTGTTTTTAATCTCCACGGCGTTGGCCATGCACCAGAGCAGCAAGGGGTTGTGCTCGATCACAAGCTTGTCGGCGAGCAGCAGCTCCCGGAAGCCCTTGCAGGCTAGGTTCTGGCCGGCGCAGGTCTGGGAGATCTCCACGCACAGATCTTCGTTGTTGTACTTTTCGCACAGACTGATTGCCAGGTCTGTCGCGTTGTGGCCGTCATAGCAGATCTCCGTCACCTTCCAGCGGTGTTGGAGGATCCCGGCCTCGATCCAGCTGGCCACGTAGCTGTTATCGGTCACATCGCCAGGCGTCAGGGTGCAGTAGCCGTCCTTCGCCCAGGCGGTATAGGGGACGCGATCGGAGTGTTCGTGCCGGGTCGCGGCGTTCTCCGGCAGAAAGCCCTGCGCCTTGACAGCCACCCGGCCGTCCGGCAGCAGGAACACCGCGCCGGCGCCGCTCAGGTCGATCCGCTTGCCCAGGTCGAAGCCCGCCCAGCATTCCAGCCCGTCTGTGAGAGCCGCAAAAGCCTCCGAGGGGATCATGGCCGCCCTGGCCAGCTCCATACAGCGCTCGTTCAGATAGCGGTTCACCGCGCCCGTCTGCCACATACACATGCGGCGGGTCAGGAACTGCCGGATCTTGTCCGGGTCGTTGCTGCCGTAGGCGGCGGTGTATTCGTCGTTGATCTCCTTCAGGAGAAAGCGGCTGTACTGGTTGGGATAGCGGAGGCAGGGGTTTGCCATGACCCAGAGGGCCTTGTTGTGAGGATCCGCGCCGTCCGGCAGCTCCCGGATCATCACGAAGTACGCCTCATCGGCCACGTCGCCGTCCAGGACGCGCTTGGCGTACTGTTCCTCACGGTAGCAGGGCTTGGACTGGGCGTCGTCGCCGGCCGTTGTGATCACGTCCAGCAGCGCCTGGGCACGCTTGCCAAAGCTGTTCACGCCCAGCTCATAGATGTCGGAGACCTTGTGGGCGTGGTATTCGTCGACGACAAAGTAAGACGGAGCGCCGGAGTCCTTGTTCTTGGTGTCCTTGCTCAGGGCCATCATGAAGCCGCCCAGCGTCTTGTGGGTGACCGGGTTGGCCTTGGGGATCCGGAGGCGCTTACAAATATTCGGGGAGTCAGCGGCGATCTTCTTGGCGTCGCCGAAGACGCGCTGCGCCTGGCCTTTATCAACGGCTGCACAGAGCACCTCGGGCTCGCGCTCAAAAACGGCAAGCTCTGGCTGATAAGGGGGATAGATGGCATCGCCGCACATATGGTACAAGCATTGCCCAGACTTCTCCGTGCTCTTGAAGTTCCCTCGGGCCCGCTTGTTGTAGGTCTTGGAGAAGCGTCTGGCGCCGGTGTCCATCTCCACCCAGCCGTAGGTGCAGCCCAGGTCGAAGATCTGCCATGGCTGCAGCTGAATGGGCTGTCCGGCCTCCACGCCGCGGGTCTGGATGCACTGGCTGAACCAGCGGATGATTCGATCGGCCCGGGTCGTGTCGAACACATAGGGGAACTCCGGGGTGCCCTGGCGCTTCAGGTCGTCCAGGTGCCGCTGACATGCCTTGATCTCATACGGGCAGCACTGGTCATGGAGCTTGCCCTGGGTAACCTGCTTGGCATAGACGCTGACAGGATGGTGCAGCCCGCTCTTCCAGCGTTCGGCCATCATCCGAACAGATCCGCGTCCGGATCATCCTCTTCCTGCTCGGCCAGCTTCCTGGCCAGCCGCGCCCGGCCGTCCGGCGTCAGGCCCAGCTTGGTGGCGTAGGCCAGGATACCGACCTCCAGCGCCTGCATCTCCGAGCTGATAGAGACCAGGAGTTTCAGATCTGCCTTGGAAAGCTCATCGCCGCCGTCCGCGGCTTTGCGGAGCCTGGTATAAGCCGCCTGGGCCTCGACCCAGCGCACCATCTTGGAGCAGTAAAGCCCCAGCACGTCGGAGTCCAGGCAATCCAGAATCTCGTAGTCCTTCATGTCCGCAAGGACCCGGTCCCAGATCTTGCGCTCCGGCGTCTTGGCCTTGATAAAGGCGGGCGGCTTTCGAGGAAAGCGAGTCGGCATCACGCCGGCCTCGGCGCTCTGCCTGGCCTCGATCTCCGACCGGGTCAGGTGCTTGCTCATGTTGTCAAGGGTCTTGGCCTTTGTCGGCATTCTGCTCACTCCTTCCCTGTGTCCATCCTGGGCACGCCGCTGCTCCTCCGCCCGCTGCCTCCAGATTTCCGCTCCGCGATCGGGGAATTTTTCTCTCAAACGAGGCGACACGGGGCATATAGGGGGCGGGTGCAAAACTTTCTGACCCCCGGGGAGGGTCTGCGACCATAGCCGCGCCTGCGCGTCCCCGAGCACCAGGCGCGGCACGCCCACACGCACCCGGCCGCGCCGGCGTAGCTTCCCGGCGAAAACCCCGGTCAAATCTGGCCGAATTCTCGCCGATCCTGCGCCTGTTCACGGGCGGTCTTCTGGTCGTGGTGATACTTGCACAGGCTCTGGTGATTGCCGGCGTCCACGAAAAGAGCCCAGTCACCCCGATGGGGCACGACGTGGTCGACCACGCTTGCCCTGGTGCGTTTGCCCTGACGGGCACACTCCCGGCAGAAGGGCTCCCTCATCAGCTGCGCAGGGCGCAGGCGCTGCGTCCAGATCGGCAGGTTGTACCAGCCGTGATACTCGGCGCTGACACGCCTGCGGTGCTGCGGCCGGTGCTTGGGGCACCAGCCCTCGCGGGTCAGCTCTGGGCAGCCCGCATGCTTACATGGCTTCAGCGGCTTTTGTGCCATCGGGCTATCACCTCCGTGGAAACGCAAAAGAGCCGGAGCCAACAGCCTCTCGCAACGCTTGCGATGGCTTACTGGCTCCGGCTCTCATAGCACTGGCCCTGGTAGATCGTGAGGAAGACCTCGGTCTTGCAGTCCCGGCAGAACACTCCGACACGCTCCGCGCTCTCGTCGGGAGAGATGCGCTTGAGACGTTTGTTCCGCCGGCAGTTCGGGCACGTGATCCACCCGTCCTGAACTGGTATCATCTTACCATATTTTCCTTGTGTTTTCAAGGGTTTGGGCCTCCTTTTGTCTTAGAAATAACATGCTTACCAAGTCAGAAAAAATACTAAAAAAGTTCACTTTTTCTTGGGCTTGCCGCGGCGCTTGGCCCTGTGCTTAGGCGTAGAGTCCCAGCCCGGCACCAGGTACTTGATTACCCGGGAGCTGCAGTGCACATCCCGGTAGGAGCTGACCTGCAGCTCCAGCGCGCCCTTCGGCACCTGCACCTGTTCGTCGCTCTCCACGCGGATGGTGTCAATCTCCGGGTGCTTGGCGTTGCGGGTGTAGCTCCAGCAGCGCTGCCCGACCTTGTCGCGGGCCTCCTTGCACATGTACCGTGCAAGGGCCTCAAAGGTGTGTTCCTTGTCCAGCTTAAGAGGCCGGATCTCGATATTGCTTCCGTAGATCCAGCACTTCCGGATCAGATCATAGTCGGCGCCGGTGGCGTTGAGGAAAAAGTGGTGGTGCCAGCGCTTATGCTGGAAGTAGTCCTCGTGCTCGTGCTTGTGCTCTGCGTTCCAGTGTACGACGGCCTCCTGGCCTCGTTTCTTCCGCTCGGCCTGCAGGCAGGCCCGGAAGTATTTGAAACGGAGCTCCGCCTCCTTCCTGGACTTAGGCAGGTGCGCGTCGTCATAGGTGACGGTCACCCAGAGATCTCCGGGGCCGTAGTTGGCGGCGAGCTGCAGCTCCAGCTTCTGCCAGCTGTGGACGGCGTTCATGTATTTCTGCGCTTCGCTTGACGCCTTCCGCTTGGCTGCCCGGACGCGGTCATCGTCCCGCCGATCGGCGCGGGGATAGATTGCTTCGATCACCAGCAGACCGGCTGTGATGATCTTCTTGGTCTTGTTCTTTGCCACAGTCTGAATCTCCATTCTCAGACCGCAGCCTCCGGGGCCTCCGTCCTCTGTTATTCTGTCGCCGCCACCAGGTTGTCCACGACGAACTCAAGCTGCACCGTCGGGCAAGCGTCGACCTCGTTGGTCACGCTGCAGCTCGACAGAAAGCCTCGGGCGGCGAGGATCATCGGCCGACCCGGCGGGCCCACATTGACACGGATCCAGGTGTTGTTGCACAGCTGCAATGTGGCAAGATCCATATATGTAGTCCCGCAGTATGCGCAGCGGATCCGGTCCGGCTCGATCGGTGCCCCGCAGTTGGGGCAGTTGGTGTTGTGTCTCATGATAAACCTGAACCTCGAAAAAAATCAACGCCGGATGTTGACCGTCACAGGAGATCGATGATCGCCCAGGGCTGCTGCCCGGGGGCATCGACAAAATCAAAGTCGCCCTGCATCCGGTGGGAGGAGGTTGCATCGGACGCCGTCCAGTATGCGCCGTCCAGCTTGGGCCGGTCGCCATAGGCATACAGCTTACCGTCCGCGTCCCTGGCGATCCAGCTAAAGCCCAGCGCATAGAGGTGCTGCAGCTCCTCCGTCTCTTCCGGGGAGAGCTTCGGGACCGTGGAAGCCGCCGGATCCGCAATTAAACCAGCGGCGATCAGATCCTCCACCGCATCGTCCATGCCGCAGCCGAGGCAGATCCCGTTCCGTGCGCCGCGCAGGAGCACCACGGCCTGGCCGTTTCCTCCTGCCCGGAGAAGTTCCTCCGGGAAGATCCCCACGACCTCCTCAGGGTCATACCATCCATCCCCGATTTTCACCAGCATTTGTGTTTACCCCCTTCTGTCAGCCGTGGCCATCACAGCGATGATGATCAGCGCGATGAATCCGGCGATAAATCCAAGCGAAAATGCAGCAAGCGTAGTCATGGTCGATGTCTCCTTTCTGCGGTCTTCTCCCGCTTCTTCTGCAGGCAGCGCGCACAGAGCGCGCCGCCCGCCATGGTGCGGCTGTCTTTGGATTTGCAGACAGTACAGCAGTGCAGCCGCTTCAGCATGTCATACCGTTCATTCCGATAAACGCGGTCGCTCATGACTTGCTCCTCCTCTGCCGGTAATCGTACAGCTCGGCCATCCGCGTCATGACCAGCCAGGCCGTCATAGGCTCCAGGCCGACCTGGATCATGGCGTCAAGAAAATCTGTCATGGTCTGCTCCACCGCGGGATCCCCGCGGCACAGGGTCTGGATCAGCTGAAGCACGGATCGGCGCTGCGCTTCCAGCAGCTTTGCCTTTGCCGATGTCATGGGTCCGCCTCCTGCGCGCTGCCGCCTCGCGGCACCGTGATGACGCCGATGATCGTCTCGGTTCCCATCTGCGCCTTCAGGCCTTCGACAAGCTCCTTCACGTGGTCAGGCAGGGACGCCATCACGGCATCAAGGCAGGAGCTCATGCATGCGATCAGCAGCGGGAGTTCTGATGGCTGGACGGAGTCGATAACCGTCTGCAGTGCGCCGCACATCACCTCGCAGCCTTCTGACATGATCTTTTGGTACACGTCCTTGTGCCCAAGAGCCAAGGCGCCTTTTGCTGCGTTCGTAAAGCTGATCGGGATTCGCTTCAAGTTCTTACTCCCCCCTCGATGTTCAGAGCATGTTGGATCTCCTCCGGCGTGATTTCGATAGCGTCCTCGCCCGGGCGGTAGATCCAGTCTGCAAAGCCCAAGGCGCTGGCAAAGCCGTAGATTGTGACGGAAATCTCGGCCAGCTCCTCCGGCGTTTTGCCGGAGATCGTCTGCCCGCAGCAGGGGCAGGTGTCTCCATTGTGAAATCGGTAGATCTTCATGTACCTGTCTCCCTCCTGCGGGCTGCAGAAATGATCGTCGGCGAGAAGAAACCGCGCATACCATCCATGGCCACCTGCAAGGGTGCCGGGGTCAAGGTCCGCATCGATGCGGCCAGATCCTCCAGAACCACGACCAACATAGCGTAGTCGTCTGGCGGGACATCCCGCACCACGGCGGACAGACGGGACGCATAGTCTTGCATGCCGGCCTTGATAGTTTCCGGGAAATCCTCAATCGTGCCGTGGCCAGCGCAGCGTAAATAGCTTTCAGTCATGTCATGACCCTCCTATTCTTCCGGCAGCGGGTACCAGCGCAGAACTGGCGCCGAGAAAGTGGCGTCCATGTGGTAGAAGTGCCAGCCGGTGTCATCCAGCCATCGGGCCGGCTGCCGCTTGACTTCCTTGCCGCACTGGATCTCGCACCAGTACGGCCCCTCCTTCTCCGGGGTGCCCGTCCGCCACTGAGGCGCTGTGTCCGGAATGGGCACGGGCTGCGGCGTCAGATCCGCGGGCAGATCCAGTGCGTTTTCGTCCGGCAGCGGCCACCAGCCGATACATTTCTGGTCAATAACGCTCATCTTGCTAAGGCGGTCGCCGCAGAACCAGGCGTCGGCGGAGGCGTCGTAGGTCGCCATCATGGTAAAATCTTGAGTGGTCTCATCGTCCATGAACCGCGCCCAGCATTTTACGCCATCAGGCGCCGTGCCGGTGAGCCAGCCCAGAAAGCGCAGAGAGATTTCCCGCTTCTCCTGGGCAGGAACGGCTTTCGTGTTGACCTCCGGCACGTCGGTCCGAAGGAAAAGGTAGTCCAGGCTGCAGTCCAGGGCGTCGGCGGTCTTGATGTAGCGGTCCACGTCGGAGAGGTAGCTGCTGCTGAAGAAGGGCAGGACGCAGCCGACCTTGACCTTCTGGGCCTCGCCGCACTCCAGGGCGGTGATCTGCTGCTCGTCCAGCTGGTAGATCTCGCAGTTGGTGAGCTTGCGCAGGTCCTCGTCCTCCATGTTGGCCCGGTTCAGAGCGTTCCCGAAACGGAGCCAGATTCTGCGGATGCGCTCGATCACCGGATGCTCCGCCTGCTTCGCGGCTTCCTTCATGGCTTTGTTCTGCTCCCGCTTCTCCTGGCGGAGCTGCTCCGCCTTGGGGAGCATGTGGCCGCAGACCTTGCGGCAGCTGGTGAGCTCGTCGCAGTCCGCGCAGCACTTCTTGCCGGTGCTGCAGTGGCAGTAGCCGTGATAGTTGCCCTTCCAGATCGCCTCCATGATGGAGCTCTGGTTGACACAGACGTTGCCGCCGAATTTCTTGGGGCAGACGTAGTTCTCCACGCGCTGGTAGTCCTCGCCGTACTGCTTGATGGTCGAGGCCCACCAGTATTTCGGCTTGGAGCCCCTGGCCTCGAACATGGCGACGGTGGCCTTCTGGACGCGCTCGGGGAGACGGGCCAGCTCGTAGGCGGTCTCCTCGCTGAGCTTGCCGGGCGTGTAGTAGGTCTTCTTGATGTCCTTGGCCAGCTTGTCGCGGATCACTTTGAGCCGGGCCAGCTTGGTGCGGCTCATGCCGGAGAGCTTAGAGACCCAGTCCCGGAGCCGCCCGGGGAACTGGAAACCTTCGTCCTCCAGCTGTCGGAGCAGGTCCTCGATGCGCTCGGCCTGGGTGTTCTGGTCGGCGCTGGACATCTTGCGCGTGTCGGAGTTGGCCATGATCAGCTTCAGCTCCTGCAGCGCTGCAGACGCTTTGCTCCGGTCCACGATGCAGGGGACGCCGTCCGCAAACTGTTTGCTGCCGCCGTCGCGGATCAGCAGGATCGCCGCCCGGCGGCGGTGACCGGAGATCACCGTGAAGCGGCCGCCTTCAGCGGGGCGCACCAGGAGAGGCTGCTGCAGGCCGAGCATCTCGATACTGCCGGCCAGCTCGTCGATGCCCTCCAGGCTGTAGAAGTTGTTCGGGTCCGGGTCGATCTGATCAAGGGGAATGTACCGGATCTGCTGTTTATCTGTGTCCGGTCCGGACACGTCCTTGAGGACTTCACTCAGGTCAAACTCCATGGATCACGCCTCCCTTCACAAACCTGGCTACGAACGTTTTGTAATCGTGGCACGCGCCCGACTTGGGGCTGCTGTAGATCAATGGCTTCTGCAGGTATGTCATATCGTCCACCTTGCTGCTGCGCCGGATATGGGGGTAGATCGGCAACTCACTGCTGCGCAGCTCCCTCTCCGCACTCAGGATCTTGTCGCTGTGGTACCACATGGTGGGAAGGATCCCCGCCACATGCAGGGTTGGGTTGATGCGCTGCATGTTGTAGATCTGCCGCATCAGGTTGGCCATGCCCTGGATGCTCCAGGCATCCAGCTTCATGGGGATCACCACCTGATCCGCCGCTAACAAAGCCGCAGCCGCGGCCGCGTTGAAGGCGGGAGGGCAGTCCACCAACACCTGAGTATAGCCGTGCGCCTCCAGGCCGCTGCGCAGTTCCCTCAAGCAGTTGACGAACGCGGTGCCGGACTCCACCTTGCTCAGATCCAGATCCATGAGGCTGGCGTCGGCGGGCAAAAGAGAAACATTCGGAAGGTTGGTCTCCCGGACGGCCTCCGCTGCAGTTACGGAGAGAGAGAATGCCGTTCTCTCCAGGGCAGACAGCCGGAGCAGATCCGCCAGAGTCCGCCCCGTTAATGGGGCAGCTGCCAGGAAGGCCGTGGTGTTGGCCTGGCTGTCCGCATCCACCACAAGAACCTTCTGGCCGTAGTCCCGGGCGAGGATCGCCGCGGCGTTGACCGTGGTCACCGTTTTGCCGGTCCCGCCCTTCATGTTCATGATCGCTGTGATTTTCATGTCTTCGTGTTCTACCTCCTGTTTATTGTCTCGGTCCGCGGCGGTAGCCGTGTTTGGTGGCAAGGGTCGCGCCTGCCGCCTCTTCCACCGGGATCGGAAAGCACTCGTGCTGCGCTCTGCCCTCCAGCAGATAACGCACGCGGAACCAGTTCCCGCGCCGGTTGATCTGGACGATCTCGCCGGTCACCTTCGTTGGGGAATTGCGCGCCAGCATGGGCGAATCCTCGTTCTCGAGGAACGCGTGGGGAACGAATGTGTAACTGTCGCCGACTTTCAATCGGTCTCTCTCCTTTCTGTGTCCAGGATGGATACCTTAAACGGCAGG
>ODAJ011824269.1_pt1 | contig 19967 bp, 19 predicted proteins | sample 1539241 | NCBI WGS metagenome assembly ODAJ01 (sample SAMN02144231, study PRJEB22623) | gut metagenome | biome: sheep rumen | host: Ovis aries | place: New Zealand | reverse complement strand
CTAAAAGGCCATGAATGACAAAATATATGAATTTTTCAAGGTACTATAGGAGAGCGAAAGGAAAAAACACTACCTTTCGACCCTTACATCTTATAATTAAATAATATTTTGAAAAAAAGCTACATAAATTAAATTATGTAGTGAAAGACTACATAATTTAATTTATGATGTGTTTGGGAAGAAATTCTATGATGAAAAACCAGACAGGAAGGTGAATTGTAAAAAAAAAGGCCAGACAGAAAGTAGACAGGGGATGAATTATAAATAAGAGTCCCCTTTGTAAGCCGAAATGTTATTTCTTGTAAAGATTGAAAAATAATGTCTATATCAGGAATAGTTTTTGTTCTTGTAATAGCCTTATTCCTATTATAAGATGGGAATAGTTTCAGGATGTAATAGTCTGATGTACTGCAATGAGGGTTATTCTATTACCGGCTGGCACTATGTCAAGTAAGTGACATAATACCTGTCAGTCAAATGCACGTCCCCAGGGACTTATTAAATGTTAAGCATCCAAAGCTATCAAAGTAGCTCTAATTGTGATGACCGTCCCTCGGGAAAGTGATTCATTGACAGGCATTCAATTAGTTTTCTGGTAATTAAGAAGGACGCAGTCCGGTTAAAGGTCTGCGTCCTTCCTGTATTTCTTATATTGTCTTGGGCTCTATTCCATTTTTTCTTTCATGAAAAGATCAGGAGTGTAATGCCTAAGCGATTCTCTTCCAATGCCCTGGTGATGCTACCGCAATGCTCTAGAGATACGCTCGCAATGCTCTGCTCATTTTCATGAAACAATCTCAGGAAAAAAGCCTAAAAGCGGTCGTAGTGCTTGCCGCCCCAGTAGAGGACGGGTGCTACTTCAGCCTTGGGGTTCAACTCTACCCCGTCAAGAACCCATTTCTTGAATTCCTCGAAACCGGTCCTGTCCACGATGTAGCCGATATGCTCCTTGTGTTCTACCGCATTGGGATCGATGTATTCTTCGATGTAGGCATAGCCGTTCTTGACGATTTTCATGATACTCTCTTCATCGCACCATTTGATGAAATCTTCGGCAAGACGGGGATTCTTCTTGCCGGTCCTGCCTAAGAGAACCAGACGGAAATAGTGCTCCCGGCTCCTGGTCCAGGCCCGGGTCGGGCAATAAGCCACGCAGACGCCGCAGCCGATACATTTCTTTGTATCTCTGACTACCTTGCCGTTGACCAGGGAGAGGGCTCCCACAGACCGGCGGCGGCAGAAGTTGATACACTGCTCACAGCCTACGCAGCGGTCAGGGTCATACTGGGGCTCGGTCATACCGATGATACCATAGTCCGCCATCCTGGTCTTGGCACAGTCATTGGAGCAGCCGGTAAAGGCGATCTTCACATGTCTGTCATTGGGGAAGATCATGGCCTCCATCTTCTGGGCGAATTCCGTGGTATCATAGCAGCCAAAGGGACAGAGACGGGCACCGGGGCAGGCAATGACATTCCTGGTTCCGGAGGAAGGATAGCCTTCTCCCTTCTCTTTCTGGTTGATGTGGAGGGCATCGATGATGGCCTGCACTTCTTTATTTACCTTGTCCATATCACGGAGATCAATGCCGGGGATCTCAATTCCCTGGCGGTTGGTGATATTGATGACGCCGGTTCCGTATTTCTCAGCGATTTCCACAACCTTGCCCATGGATGCGGCGTCGATAACACCTCCCGGAATCCTGATTCTAGAGGCGGTCTCGCCCCTGACTTTGGAGTTACGAAAGGCATTCTTCTTAAGTTTTCCCATATTAATATCGAGATTTCCCATCATTACCTCCTTAGTCCATCATCAGCTTGCCTTCAGTATAGTTGAAGACAGGTCCGTCCAGGCATACGTATTTTTCATTGATTCTGCAGTGGCCGCACTTGCCCAGGCCGCAGCACATCTTTCTCTCATAGGATACGGTAATATTCTCATCCAGGAAGCCTTTCTTCTGAAGCTCGATAATGGTAAACCGCATCATGGGCGGCGGTCCTACGACCACAGCCTTGGCCTTGGAAGGATCCTTTAAGGGAAGGTCTGCAATATATTTGGTTACCAGGCCGATCTTTCCTTCATAGCCTTCCGGAGCCCCATCCACTGTGAGGATCAGGTTAAGCTTTTTGTCCCACTCCTTAAGGTCAGCCCTGAAAAGCATGTCATCCGGGCTCTTGAAGCCGGCGATCACATATTTCTCAGAAGCGTTAGGCATATCGCTGAGAGCCTGGATTACGCCCCGGACCGGAGAGACACCGGTACCACCGGCAACAACTACTGTCTCGCCATCTTCATAGAGGGATACGTCAAAACCATTGCCGTAGGGGCCTCTCAGAAGCAAGGACTGGCCTTCATACTTCTCAAATACTTCATTAGTTACCCGGCCCACCTTACGGATGGTCAGGTCTACAAAATTGGGGCCGATGCCGCTGACTGAGATAGGAGCCTCACCGTATTTGGGGACAGATACCTCAAAAAACTGTCCGGGCTTCACATCTCCTGTAAACTCCATGCGGAAGGTATACTCTTTGTCTGTATGCTGGATCACGTCAAGTATTTTTGACGGGTAAGGAATATATGCGTTTTTCATCCTTCCTTCACCTCCTTAGCAGCTTTACAGGCAGCATTCACCTTGTTGATGATATTAGTGTAGGAAATATATTCTGGACAGACATCATCACAGCGGCCGCAGCCTACGCACATGTCATAGCCGAAACGCTTTCTGTAGTCAATGATCTTATGGAGAACCTTGAAGCGCATCCGCTCTCCATGTTTCCTGCGGTACTGGCCGCCTCCGGCCACATCTGTGTAACCGTTGACCATACAGGAGGCAGCAACCCGGCGTCTCTCTCCCACTTTGCCATTGTCTGTGTAGAAAACATCCTGCATGGTATAGCAGGTACAGGTGGGACAGACGAAATTACATCTGCCGCAGCCGATGCAGCGGCTGTCGTACTCATCCCAGAGGGAATCTTTGAGGATCTCCAGCGGCACTTCCTCCGGAATCTCCACATGGACTTCATTCTCTGTTACGTAGCGGGCAGCCACATCTTTTTTGGTCTCACTGTTGGCTTCAAAGACAGAATTCATGGATTCTTCTTTTACATCAAAGTAATATTTACCATCAATCTTGTCGATGGAGAAAAGATAACCGTCCTCTGTCCGGTTGGTCTTCATGTCCACACAGAAGCAGTTCTGGTAGGACTGGCCACAGCCGATCAGGGCGAAAGAAACCAGATCACGGCGGCGGCGGTAGAACCAGTCTTCATCTTTTCCGTTCTGAAGATAGATCTGGTCCAGTCTTTTCACAGCGTGCATGTCGCAGCTCCTAAGGAGAATCAGTACTTTTTTGGAATCCAGGTCCGCTTCCTTTACGTCCTCTTCCGTGAAGAAAAACAGTGTTTCTGAAAGCGGATTGAGAAATTCCTTAAATGCATAATCGGACTTTTTATCCAGTTCGATCTCAGCGGCACTGGTCACCTGGTCGTAGAGTACGACATCGGTATCGGTGTACCTGCCCATTCCTTCTTTCAGTACAGGGGCGTATATCCTGTACTCCTCACTGAGTTCTTTGATTGTCTTGTCAAAGCCCTCTTCTGTCATTACAAAACCCACTTACCAAACCTCCTTTAAAAAAATACCCATTATATGAATTATAAACATAATTTTACATGATAAGTGTAGCATGATTAATGAGATCTGTATGTGGTTATGACCACATATATGAAAAAATTTTTCAAATTAAAAGGAGATTCCTGTAGTTTCAGGAACCTCCATGGGCAGACCCTGCTGCTCTGACTGCCCGAAAGTCAGCCTGGCAGCAGGAATCATCAGATCAATATTACTCTTTGTCACTGCCCTTGTACTCGATACAGAGCATGGTCATATCGTCAAACTGTTCCGCTCCTTTAATAAAGTCTTCAACGGACTGGCTGACCTGGGCAAGAATTTCCCGGGGGGAAGCCGTTGCCGCCCTGTTGAGGGCATCGACCATCCTGTCTGTGCCAAACATCTTCTTATCCTGGTCAGAAGCTTCGGGAATACCGTCTGTGTAAAGGAAAAGCTTGTCACCCGGTTCCAGACTGATTTCGTATTCCTTGTAATTGACTCCGTCCATACCCCCGATGACCAGGCCGTGCTTGTCCTTCAGCAGGGAGAAACGGCCATCTTTCATCAAGGCAGGGTACTCATGGCCGGCATTGGCGGCAGTGATCTTACCGCTGCTAATCTCCAGGATGCCCAGCCAGACGGTGACGAACATATCCACCTGGTTGCTGGAGCAGATGGCTTCATTGGTCTTGACCAGGATCTCTCCGGCTCCCCGGCCCAGCATGGCGCAGCTTTGGAGGATAACTTTGGAGATCATCATGAACAAGGCAGCCGGAACCCCCTTGCCACTTACATCTGCCATGACCATGCACAGGTGGTCATCATCGATTAAGAAGAAGTCATAGAAATCTCCGCCTACCTCTCTGGCCGGATCCATGGAGGCAAAGATGTCAAACTCCTTCCGGTCGGGATAAGGCGGGAAGACGCCGGGCAGCATACTGGTCTGGATACGGTTGGCCATCTGCAGCTCAGTGCTGACCCTCTCCTTTTCTTTGGTGATTTCCGTGATATCCTCTATATATTTCTTTGTTTTCTTCGACAGGTCGTCGAAAGACTCGGCCAGGATTTCGATCTCGTCATTGGTCCTGTAGGCCTCCTTCATGACAAAAAGCTGGCCGGTTTTACCGCAATCGTTGATGTCCCTGGTGATGTCTTCGATGGGTTTGACGATCCTGTGGGCAGCAACCAGAGCTGCAAAAGTGGATAAAAGAATGATAAAGAGCAGGACCAGGAGACCGGTTTTTATGGTCTTGTCCGTACCTTGCCTGAACTGGCTGGTGGCCTGGTCATTGATTCTGGCATAATCATCCAGTAACTGCTTTTCCATCTGGCCGGTGACTTGCTGATCAACGGCCGAGACCACAGACCAGCCGATGGTGGGCACCGGTGATCCAACCATGTAATACTTCTTATGGTTGATCTCAATGAGGGCCAGGTCCGTCGTCTGTTTCAGGGACTGGTTTATAAAAGCGGCCAGGTCTTTATTGTCACTTTTTCGCAGGTCCTGGGTCTGATCTCCGGCTTCCGGGTTAAAAAGCTCATTGCCTTCCGTTGCCAGAATCACCTGTCCCTGGTCATTAACGATGAAGACGATTCCCTCGCTGTCGGCGGAGGCCTTGATGAAATCATTCATATTTTCCAGCAGGATATCGATGCCGGCAACGCCGATCGGCTTGCCGTCTGCCATGATAGGCATGGAGCAGGTTATGCCGGGCTCACCGGTGAAAGCATCTTTTTCCAGACCGGTAAAATAAAGACCGCCCTTTTCTACTGCCCCCTGGTACCAGGGCCTCTGGCGGACAGGAAAGGGAATCAGATTTCCATTTTCATCGTATTTATTTTTCGTATTGGAGTCTATACCCAGGTGGGTGCCGTCGGCAAGACCGATATAGCAGCCACTTATTTTCTCTGAATTTTCAGCCAGGGCAATCATGGGGTCACTCATATGGGCAATGATGCCAAGATATTCTGACTGGGTGTAGTCAACACCCTCTTCATGGAGGACCATGGCCGAATAGCTGCCGTCCTTTGCAAGGTCCGGTAAATCATAGGGAACAGGAGTCAGGGAGGCTCTGTTGGTATAGAGACCCTGGGCCATGCTCTGCAGCATGGAGACATTATTGACCACCTCTGAAAAATCACTGTCCGCTATATTGGCCTGGAGCCTGGTGGAGTTAATCATGGATTCCTTCAGTAAACTGGCCATAGTTTCCTCTGAAGATCTGGAAATGGAATCCTGCTGCTCAGTATTGGTTTTATTGACCAGACGGACCAGCATCTTCTCCTGGTAAATGGAGATCAATGACAGCAGGCCTATGGTCATAAAAAGGACCATCAGGACAAGGGTGACAGTTTTTTTCTGTAGTCCTCCGAATGTAATTCCTAATATTTTTTTCAAAAAGCTTCCTCCTTAGTGCGATGGGTCCAGGTACTATATCAGACCCGCTTATACCAGCTTTATTATTATTCGTTTAAATCAGTCCGGACTAAATCGGTCTAATCAGATTACACATCATTTAATATACCATGGATTTCAGGTTTGGTGGTGGCTTTTCTTACAGGAAGGTCTTCCTTTTTAAAAATGAACTGTCTCTGGAGCTACAGGGAGGAGCCGGCTTCTAAAAAGACGATGGGACGCATTTTATTGATTGAAAAAGTCAGAATCCCTGGCTGATGTTGAAATAGCTTCGGGTCAGAAGTATAATGACAATACCAGGAAATGGATGATAAAAGCTGCCGGCAGGACATATGGTATAATCCTTAACAAATCTTTGAGCTGATCACCGGCAGTTATCATTATAAGAGAATTGAGGGAAAATTATGGCAGACAGGACCAAGCTTTGGATCGCAGATAAAATGAAGAAGTTGATGACTAAAAAACCCATAAATAAAATAAGGGTCACAGAAATCTGTGACGCCGCTGAGATAGAAAGATCTACCTTTTATTATCATTTTAAAGACAAATACGAACTGGTGGCATGGATATTCTACCAGTCCGCCTCCCAGGTAAATATCATAGACCTGAAGCAGGCAGCCCAGAGTATGAAAGAGATGAAAAATGAGATGCTCTTTTATAAGCGGGCCTATGAGGATACTTCCCAGAACGCTCTCTGGCAATATATGTATGAGTACTTTGTCAAAGAGTATACTAATCTGGCCATGGAAATGTCCGGTAAAGAGGTCTTGGATGAACAGGTAAAATTCAGCATAAAGCTCTACTGCTACGGTACGGTAGGCATGACTAAGGACTGGGTGCTGGAGGACAATGTGACCTCATCGGAGACCATCGTGGCCATGATGTTCCAGTCCATGCCTTCCTTCCTCAGAGACATCTATTTTAAAGAATGATGGCGGACCAAATCTCCCTCAGGGAACCCAGAGTCTGGTGCAGCAGTACCAGTCGTTGCCATCGGGGTCACTGATCTCAGCTACCCGGTCGTTCTCATAGAAGTTGGTCAGGAGGGAATTCTTCACTGTCTTATCATGAAGAAAGACCCGGATGGCTTCCTCTCCATCTTCCTCAGTATCGAAGGACTTGACTTCGGTCTTTTGGTAAAAGCCTTCATATTTCACAGAGTACGGAGGTATCTCTTCTTTTTTCTGATTATTATGCTTTTTGATAAGATTTGGGAAAAAAAGATGTTTATTCTTAAACATGATAATACCTTCTCACCTGTTCTGTAGTCCATCATCCACGGGAATTAGTCCTGCCAGCCAGGCCGGCTGGCAGAAAATAACAATCAGGAGCTTTTTTATATGCTCCTAATCCATTTATAATTCTTTTTTCCTCCTTTGTAAAGGGCTGGCAGGCCGGTAATAAAATTTTAATATTTGCTTATCATTTATCTAATAATTTAGATAGATAAGATCTTATTACGGTCTGTTTGAGAGCTTCCTGCAGCCGGCGGGTCCGGTCTTTTTTTATGTATTTTTTATGGTATCTTTGAGGTTTTTAAGGACTCTTTACCTGTATTTTTCCAGACTGACCAGGAGTCTTTCGTCCGGTTCCTTCATCCCAGCCTTGTATTGATAACCAAGCTTTAGATAGAAGGGGACCGCCGTCAGGGAAGCCGGGACCTCGATCCTGGCAGCCCGCAGGCAATAGGGATCCTGCTCCAGCCGTTCTATGATGAATCTTCCCAGACCCCGTCCCTGCCAGTCAGGATGGACAAAGATGCTGTAGAGACAGCATTCATCCTCTCTCCCATCCCAGGGACCGATGGCACCGCATCCCAGGATACGGCTCTGGTCTTCTGCCACATAAAAATGGGTCTGGGCTGCTTTTTGTCTTATATAGTCTTCCGTGTGAGTTTTCACCAGGTCCTCGATCATGGCCTGGGGATAGTCCCTGCTATTGGTCAGCCTGAGGGTCTGCCTGATCAGGGCTGAAAGTTCCGCAGCATCTGCGTCTGAGAAATGTCTGATATGCATGCTTCCTTCCTCTCATAGTTATCTTTCAGTAGCTTTTATCGCCTATCTGGAATGTACCACATAGTAAGAAGAAATACCATTAAAAAAACAGCTGTAAGGACCTGTTGATCCATTACAGCTGTTTTGCTTTTTCTATGGTTAAGGCCGGCCTGGTCTGACCATGGGGGTCAGCCGGTGGCTGTGGCTTTGAGATGCCAGGATTTAAAAAACCCGGCTAGATGCTCTTCCACTGGGACCGCAGACTCTTCCTTGTTGAAAATGCAGTCCTTGCCATCTCACTTTCCAGACCTACCTTGAAGCCAAGGTCAGCGGCCTGCTGTATATACTCGGGATGGTCCTTATAGTCTTCTGGTCCCTTGAGTCCGCCTGCCAGCAGTTTTCCCGCGCAGCGGAAATCAAGAAGCTTATTAACCAGGTCAAATTCCTGCTTCATGGCATCGAATACAGCCGGATCTGGATTGCCGGCAGTAGCGATCAGATAAGTCTCCTTTACGGTGCAGTTGGCCCGTCCCTTGGGAGAAGCATATACGTAGAAACGGTCGATGACCCGCTTGATCCAGGAAGTAAAGCCCTTCCAGTAAACCGGGGAAGCCAATACAAGAACATCGGCCCATGCCATGAGCTCATACATTTTTACACCGTCATCCTTAAGTCCGCAGTGACCGGTCTTAAAGCAGTTCTGGTCTCCGTGACACCCATGCATATCGGCCTTAGCCGCATCGAAATACTCGATTTTGTGTCCTGCGGCAGAAGCTGCCTTGGCAAAGGCTTTTACAAGATTATTACTATTGCCGTTAGCCCTGGGGCTTCCGGTTATAATCAAAATATTTTTAGCAACCATTGATAACCTCCTAATATACAAAAATATCCCAATCTCTTAATCTTATAATATCACTTTATAAAGGGGATATTCATAGCATATGGACATCAAAATAGTAAAAATCGTAACATTTTTTTGGTTATAATGGGCTAAATATTTTATTGGTCCAGACTGTCGTGAATCTGGCAGCGGATATCAGCGTCCCCCGGTAACCTGCCCATAATATAATTCTTTACAATTATTAAGGCTAAAGACATGATAATCCGGTTGGAGTCCTGTAACATGGCCTGCACTCATCCTCTGAGCCGGGCCTATTATCATCTTGACATTTATGATAAGTGTCTCTTATCATAGTTTTAGAGTAAAAATAAACATGACATAATTATTATAAATCGGGAAATGGAAAACTATGATATAGCTGGTATAATCAGGGATATATATAACTATGATACAGCTGTTTTAATTAAGAATATCCCAGGAGGTTTTCATAAAAAGACCGGTCAGGACCGGTAGAAATGAGGTGTATTTTGAAGGATCATATTATTTACCAGGTATCAACCCTGCAGGCCCTGGCCATGGGCTATACAAAAGCAGTCATTACTGTGAAGGATCTGCTGGACCATGGCGATATCGGACTGGGCACCTTCGAAGATGTGAATGGTGAAATGATCGTGGTTGATCACCGCTGTTTCCGGGCTATGGACGACGGAACGGTTGCAGAGGCTCCGTCTGACATGGGAGTTCCCTTTGCCTGCGTTGCCGGTATGAAGGATGCCCGGACCTTCCGTCTGGGTCCGGTCACTGACATCAATACGCTCAAGGACCTGCTTACTGTAAAAATTGAAGAAGGTTTTGGACTTAACAGGATGCATATTATTCGAATTGATGGAAACTTCCCTCTCGTCCGGGCCAGGTCGGAGGCCCCCTATCGTTCCCAGCATATTGCCCTCAAGGAGATTTTACAGAAAACCCAGAAGGATTTCATTTTCAAAGAGATCAAAGGCAGTCTGGTATGTGTTTATTATCCAGACTATATGGACGGGATCAATGCCCCGGGCTGGCATCTTCATTTTATCTCTGAGGACCGCAGCCGGGGAGGTCATGTCTTTGATCTGGAGATGACTTCCGGCCAGGCCTGGCTGATCCGGATCGGCCACATAGAGATCCAGCTGCCCTCAGACCCGGCCTTTGATACTTACTCCTTAAAAGAAGTTTCTGAGGAGGAAATCAAAGAAGTGGAGCAAAAGTCCTAGTCCAGGGCCAGACCCAGAAACAGATCTACGGCAGTTTCCAGGATCCGGTCATTAAAGTCATAGGCTGCCGTATGGAGAGGCGGCCAGTTCTCCCCGTTTCCGATATAAAAGATGGCTCCGGGACATTCTTTGAGATAATAGCCGAAATCTTCAGATGCCCGCCACAGATCTTCCATCTCATGGGCCGGCAGATTCATGGAACCGCCCACCCTCAGGAGCCGGTCCAGGGCCTGGTCATGGTTTCTGGTTTCGGGAAAATAGTCAAAGATTTCATGGGTCATGGTCATATGGCCTGACTCTGCCAGGGCTGATGCCTGGTCAAGCAGCTTCTGCTCCAGCTCTTTCATCACAGCCTCCCGGTCTGACCGGAGAGTCAGACTGACCGATCCATCCCCCGGAGAGATACCGAAGTCACCTTCTCCGCATTTTAAGCCAACGATGGTGCAGAGAACCATGGCAGATTCAGACCTTGCCAGCTGGTCAGTCAGGTCCCCGGCATAGAGGACCAGCCTGGCCAGGGCAGCGGCGGGATTAATCCCCTTCTCGGGAGCACTGGCATGGGACGGGCTGCCGGAAAAATGGATTCTAAGACCTTCGGAGGCCGGCTGGGTCAGACCTCTGTGGTAAACGATGGCTTTTTCCGGAAAGCCGCCCAGATTATGGAAGGCATAAATCAGGCGGATTCCTTTTTCCTTAATCAGATCTTTACACTGTAAAGCTCCCTGGCCAGTCTCTTCTGCCGGCTGGAAGATCAGATACAGGTCCCTGTCCACCAGTTTCTGGTCCAGTTCCAGGGCAAGACCGCAGAGGGCTGCCATATGGCCGTCATGGCCGCACTTATGGGAAATGCCTTTCTTCAGAGACCCATAGGCCAGGTCCAGGCATTCATCCATGGGCAGGGCATCCATATCGGCCCGGAAGGCCATGGGCTGGTGGACACCGGTGCCTTTTTTGACCACATAAAACCAGCCATCCCTTCTATGGATCTCCAGGGAAGTATATTTTTTCAGGAAACTGCAAAGCAGTTCTATGGTCTCTCCTTCCTGGCCGGACAGGTCAGGATGCTGATGGAGCAGCTGGCGCAATTCTCTTATCTTTTCCAGATATTCTTCTGTCATAAAGGACCTCCTTCCGACAATCCCTTTTATGAATGTTCAAATAAGGAATACCATGACATTTATTAGTGCCTGAATGAGGATTACTTAAATATTATGAGTACCTGAAAAGGAATGCTTAAATATTATGAGTACCTGAAAAAGGACTGCCATGATATTTATGAGGGCTTGAGCAAGGACTGCCATGACTTACTATATCATAAATCCAGTTAAATTATGACAATAATAAAGGCCGGCTATTAAGGCTGGGTCATTAAAGACAGATTTTTGCGGGCAATCATGATGGACTACTTCTGGTCCGGCTGATGACTTTTTTCGTTACTGGTCCAGACGCTGACCGCTGTCAGCTCCGGTCCAGGATTCTGCCGTCTCTTGAGATGGTGACAACCTGCCAGGGAATGAACTTGCCACTGTTTTTCAGAGCTGTCTCTGCGGCTCTTTGCAGTCCTCCACAGCAGGGAACTTCCATACGGACGATGGTGACACTCTTTATGTCGTTGCCGGCTATGATGGCTGTCAGCTTCTCAGAGTAATCGATGGAATCCAGCTTGGGGCAGCCGATGACAGTGATCCTGCCCTTCATGAATTCTTCATGCATATTGGCATAGGCATAGGCAGTGCAGTCAGCCGCAATCAGAAGCCGGGCTCCCTGGTAGAAGGGGGCTTCCACCGGCAGCAGCTTAATCTGGCAGGGCCACTGGTTGAGCCTGGATGAGGGCTGGATCTGACCGGCAGGAACTGAGGAAGCCGGCTGGCTTTGAGGACCTGGCCCCGTATGCCCGGTATGGACAGGCTGACCGGTAATCTGGGTACCCTGGTCTCTCATTTTACTGAAATCCATGAATTGTGATCCGGGACAGCCCTGTCCGGCTCCATGGGGGCCGGCTGTTTTCTTTATAGCACTTGTATTCTTTTCCATGGTTTGCTCCTCCGCTTTTGTTCTCTGGCTTTCCTTGACCGCAGCCTCATCGTAGGCCGGTGCTTCTCTTTCTTCAAAACTTATGGCTCCTGTGGGGCAGGTGGGCAGGCAGTCACCGAGGCCATCACAGAAGTGCTCTCTCACCAGTTTGGCTTTTCCATTAATCATTTCGATGGCACCCTCGTGGCAGGCACTGGCACAGAGGCCGCAGCTGTTACATTTTTCCTCATCTATGCGAATGATTTTTCTTATCATTTTCTTGTCCTCCTTGTTTTTATGATCCTAATATAGTATAGTTTAATTGAAATGTATGTGGTAACTACCACATTTGACAGGCCTTTTGAAAAATGGATTTAAGGCAGGCAGTTTTTTTGACAAGAATACTATTTGGGGGAAAAGAATTGATGGTAGAAAGATGCAGACAGATAATGCTTTTCCAGGGAATGAATGATGAGGAGATTCTTTGCTGCCTCGATGAAATGGAGGCACGGACAAAAAATTACCAGAAGGGTGAGATGATATTTCATGCCGGCAACAGTACAAGCCGGCTGGGTATTCTTTTGTCGGGCAGTGCGACCATAGAAAACAATGACAGCTGGGGTAATTGCACGATTCTCAGTAAGGTGGAGGAAAATGACATTTTTGCGGAGACCTATGCCCTGCTTCATGAGGAAATCATGCTGGTGGATGTCAGGGCCAATGAAGACTGCCAGATCCTTTTTCTGAAGCTGAGGGCTGCCATCCGGGATCTGCTGCCAAAGGACCTGTGGCAGTATAAGCTGATCAGGAATCTGCTTGGCATATCTGCCCACAAGAATCTCAATCTTTCCGGCAGAAGCTTTCATATCTCTCCCCATACCATAAGAGGCCGGGTCCTCTCCTATCTGAGCAGTGTTTCTTTACAGAAAAATGCCCTGGAGTTCGATATTCCTTTCGACCGGCAGCAGCTGGCGGATTATCTGAACGTGGAGCGGACAGCCCTTTCTAAAGAGCTGGGTAAAATGAAAAAGGAAGGGATCATCGATTTTCGAAGGAGTCATTTTCTTTTGCTGGATCATAACCATTAGCAGTTTAAAAAAACATGGGAAAATGGAAATAAAAAATGCAAATAAGAATGGAAATAGAATTACAATGGAAATAGAATTACAGCTGTCGCAGATAAAGGCTGCCGTACCGGGTGATGGTAATTAGAGGGAACACTCACCAACACCTGGTCCGGCAGCCTTTTTTTCAGTACGGCTTAGTACTTGTTGAGATGATTTAGTATTTGTTTAAATGGTTTAGGGCCTTTTTTTCATAAGATGATTGGGATCCTTCACAAGAAGAAGGACCATCCAGACTACCATGGCCAGGGCGATTACCGAAAGACCCAGGAAGCTGTCATTGAGCATATCTGCCGCCGCAGGAGTAAAATAGGCAGCTCTAAGCTCCATATATTCAAAAACAGCATCCACAAACCACATCAGTGAGGCACCCCAGAACATATAGCAGAGAACCCCCACCTTAAGGGCCCGGGCCTCCTCGCTGCAGTACCAGACCAGGGTAGAGACCAAGGCTGCAAATACAGTCAGTAATAAGGTCATTATTTAGCCGCCTCCTCCTGTAAAGCTTCTTCCGGGGAAGCTTCTCTGTTTTCAATCTTGCCACTGATAAAAGTCATGACAGCCCATACACCTGTCACCAGAGCAGCCATAGAAACTCCAACCGTAGACATCTCATGAAGCATAGCGGTCATATCGGCAGGATTAGAGGTTGCCGTAAGGAAGGGGAAAAAGGGCTGGATCTCCCCATGCCACAGGTGCTCAAAGGCCAGCAGGCCTGAGCCTCCCCACAACATGTAATTCAGTTTATTTAACTTACTTGAAAAATGGGGCTTATTTAATTCTGATAAATTTACTCCCTGAGCCAGTTTTTCTTTGTCCTCTGCCTGTTCCTTCTTCTCAATTACCTTGCTTGCAATGGTGGTCACTGCGGCCTCAGCGGCCGGTACGAGAAAACATGCCATAGTTTTGTCCTCCTTTTGAAGTGGATCACATTAAAAAAAGCGCTATATTCCTTCTGGAATATGGCGCACCTTCCCTAATGCATGGTCATAAAATAGATTGTAAATAAGTAAAACAGTTTAAAAATAATAAATTACAATATTACTATATTATATCCGGCTGCTTCCTGCAGCCGCTTGTGACTTCCTGTCTATAAAAAATATAGCATGTCAGCTGTATACTGTCAATTCCGGCCAAGGGAGCCGTTCAGCATTATGACTGCTTAATCCCGGCCAAAGGAGCCGTTCAGCATTATGACTGCTTAATCCCGGCCAAGGGAGCCGTTCAGCATTATGACTGCTTAATCCCGGCCAAGGGACTCGGTCAGCATTATGACTGCTTAATTCCGGCCAAGGGAGCCGTTCAGCATTGTGACTGCTTAATCCCGGCCAAGGGCCCCGGTCAGCAGTCTGACGGCCTCCTGGATGTAATCTCTTAAATTAGCCTCTCCCGTACCCACAACATGATTTCCGCAGCTGGTAACAGGGATCAGGATCTTCTCGGCCCTGCTCTGGCCTACAGCCACAGCCATGGCCGGTGTGATCTCCCCATGCATGGAATCGGCTATAACGATACCGATGGGGCCTATAATATAATCTGCATTCCGGCAGCCTACGATCACAGGGTTTTCTCCGGTGGCCCCATGATCTGCCCCGGCCTTGAGCATCTGGGCCGTGGCAGTGGCATTGGTTCCTATAGCCAGGATATGGGCCCTGGTATTTTTCTTTACTAATTCACTGATCAGCTGACGGCCAATTCCGCCCCCCTGGGCATCAATAACAAGAATATTTGCAACCATTTGATATCTCCTTTACATGTTTTTTATCATACCCTACTATGATTTTTTAATCAATCATGGATTACATTGCCGGAGGGTCTCTGGCAAAAGCACAAAGGCAGCCACCTTATGGTAACCGCCTTTGCCAGATTTATATCAGCTTTGCAGGGATTGCCCTTGTTTAGTTTATAATACCTTTGAAAGGAAATCCCTCAGGCGCTGGTTTTTAGGATTGCCAAAGAATTCTTTGGGTTCGTTCTCTTCCTGGATTACGCCCTGGTCCATGAAAACTACTTTAGTTCCCACTTCCCGGGCAAAACCCATCTCATGGGTGACGCAGACCATGGTCATACCCTGGTGGGCCAGCTCAACCATGACGTCTAAAACCTCACCGACCATCTCCGGGTCCAGGGCTGAAGTAGGCTCGTCAAAAAGGATGACCTCGGGATCCATGGCCAGGGACCGGATGATAGCGATCCTCTGCTTCTGGCCGCCGGACAGCTGGCCGGGATAGGCGGAGGCCTTGTCGGCCAGGTTTACCCTTTTTAAGAGGACCATGGCCTTGTCCTCGGCTTCCTGTTTTGACATTTTTTTCAGTTTCATCGGAGCCAGGGTAATATTGTCCAGTATCGTCATGTTATTGAAAAGGTTAAAATGCTGGAAAACCATGCTCATCCGCTGGCGGATCTTATTGATATCGGTCTTGGGGTCTGTGACACAGTCATTGTCCAGCCAGATCTCCCCACTCGTGGGAAGTTCCAGCAGGTTAAGGCAGCGGAGGAAAGTACTTTTACCTGAACCGGAGGGTCCGATGATTACCACCACTTCACCTTTATTCACATGATAGTCTATTCCGCGGAGCACCTTATTGTCTCCGAAACTTTTATGAAGGTTTTTAACGGTTATCACTTTCTCGCAGCCTCCTCTCTAATTTTCCGAATGCTATGGTCAGAAGCTTGATCACAGTAAAATATATGACTGCGGCACCAATAAGGGGCATGAAGGCCTCATAAGTGGCCGATGTGATCATGTTGGCCTGCCTGGTAAGGTCGGTCATACCTACATAACCGACGATGGCAGTCTCCTTCAAAAGGGTAATGAACTCATTGCATAAAGGTGGCAGGGCGTTTTTCAAGGCCTGGGGCAGGACGATATAGCGCATGGTCTGGACCTTGGACAGACCCATGGCCCGTCCGCCTTCCATCTGTCCCGAATCCACTGCCTGGATACCGGCACGGATGATCTCTGCCACATAGGCACCGCTGTTAATACCGAAAGAGAGGCTGGCCACAAGGATGGGGGATTTACTGTTGGCCAGGATGATAAACCACATGATCAAAAGTTGCAGAACCGCCGGGGTACCCCGGATGATGTCTATATATACTCCTGCTATATGGGAAGAGATGGTTCTTTTTCTTTCTCTGGTTTCGGACATCCGCATGAGGGCGACGATGATTCCGATCACCAGACCGATCAGGGCCGCCAGGACAGCTGTCGCAATGGTGACACCAAAACCTTTGATATAAAGCTTATAACGGTCCTCTTCAATAAAGGCCGTACGGAATTTGTCAGCGATGCTGTTGCCGCTTGACGGTGGCTCATAATTGTCAATATATTCCTCTACCAGTTTGTCATAGCTGCCGTCTTCCTTCATCTTTCCCAGCACATCATTAATCTGGTACATGAGGACTGAGTCTTCAAGAGGAATGGCGATGGCATATTGTTCTATTTCAAAGCCGAAATCTCCACCTGGCACGGCCTGGATCTCAGAGCCATACTTTTCCACGAAAACACTGGCTGGGTTTTTGTCCAGGATTACAGCGTCCAGACGGCCATTTCTCAGGTCATTGATGGCGTCTAAGGTCTTATTGTAGGAGCTGACCTCGGTCTTTTCATCTTCCTTGGCTATATCGGAGGCGATGGTATTACCGGTGGTTCCCAGCTGGCAGCCAAGATGGGCCCCATAGAGGTCATCGGCCGTCTTAATACTGGAATCTTTGTTGAGAACCACATACTGTTCCGCATCGTAATATGGGTCAGAGAAATTAACGGATTCCTTTCTTTCCTCGGTGATGGTCATACCGGCTATGGCACAGTCAATCTTGCCGGTGCTGATGGAGGTGACCAGGGCATCGAACTCCATGTTCTGGATGTCTACTTCCACGCCCAGTCTTTGTCCGATGGCTTTGATTAACTCGATATCGAAACCGGCCGGCTGGCCGTCCCCGCCATTATACTCAAAAGGTGGGAATTCCGCATTGGTTCCCACGGTCAGTACCCCGTCGTCAAGGCTGGCACTGCTGGCACTGGCGACTTCTGCCTGGCCACTCGTTTCTGTAACAGAAGAAGCCGCCTCCGGATCCCCTGTCTCTGCGGCATAAGCGGCAAAAGTGCGGCTCATGCATAGCAGCGTACAGAGAATCAGTAAGACGGCTTTACATTTTAATAGTTTTCTCATTATCCGTCAATCCTTTAAAAAATATAATCTACTAATACACATAATAGGAAAAGCAGGCTGGTCTTGGATGACCACATTTTACTACTTTTTAATATTTATGTAATATTATTAATAATTATACGTTTTTAACGGGTTCAGGTCAATGTAAAATTACATAGTTATTGTTTTATTTCAGAAACCTTGCTGGCCGGAATCTGCTCACCATTCTCATCGTAGAGCTTCTTACTGGCGAGACTGCCCTTCATTTTGATTGTCTGACCCTCCTGGAGGCTGGCCCAGGTGTCATAGTCGGTGCTGTAGTCGTAAGATTTCTTCTTAGCCTTCACAGTGAAATAATATATTTCTTCTGTCTCGCCCTCTCTCTGATCTTCATTTAAAGGATAATCTGCCCAGTAGGCATCCTGGTCCTGGCCGGAAGAGACTGCGGTATCCGTCACCTGGTAACGGTAGATCTCATAATAGTACTTTGTGGCATAGATGGGGACAGGCACATAGACCGGTTCGTTTTCCGTATAGGTTTCTGTCTCATAATCCGGAACCTCTTCCGTGATCTCCTCAAAGCTTCCGTCACCGTTATCCTTGTAGCCGGTGACTTCCGTATGATAGCCGGAGATGACTTCCCTGGTCTTCTCCACTTCCTCATAGTGGTCTAAGACCTGATTATAATGATGGACCTCCTTTTTCTCTGCTATGAGGGTGGCATCCTGAGGCAGGGTCCAGTCACTTTCCTCCATGAGGGTGTTGGTTTCTATGTCATAACTCCTGTACCAGGCAAAACCGCTTATGGAGGCATCCTTGGACCTGGACGGAAAAACAAAAAAGATGAGGATCAGCAGAAGGACCGGGACAGCCAGTATCAGAGGATTTCTCTTTCCAGACCGGCTGCCTGCTGAGGCGGCATTGACCTGCTTGTCAGTCAGGTTCTGGATCTCCTTCTTTTTCTTTTCTGTCGCCGATTCCATGGCCTCCTGGCCAGACAGCTGTTCTTTTCTTTCCGGGTGGAGGTCAAAGTAGTTTTTCTGGCTGTCTTCCCGGCTGGCGCCACAGGATTTACAGATTGTGTCATTGCCCGAATTCAGGGTCTCACAAAAGCTGCAGAGCCAGTCCGGGCCACCTTCTTTTTTGTCGATGTATTCCTGCTTATCTTTCATATAAAATGTTACATCAGTTCCTCTGGGACGTCCGCATCCCGGACAGACTCTTTCTGCTCCGGAGATGCCTACAGTGCCACAGTAAGGGCAATCCCAATATCCTTGAATTGTCTTTCCCATATAGCACCACCTTTCATTTTATATTCTAGTAAAACCAACATCATTCTGTCATCTTTATTGTAACGGAAACAGGCTTAATAAACAATAAAAAGAATGTAAAACCAGAATCTTTACTGGTCTGCCAGGGGCATGGAAACCTTGAGCTTTGTGTTGTCGATCGTGTAGGAATAATCATATTTTGAGACCTGACCTGGCTCCTCTGTATTAAGGAGGAAGTCTTCATCCAGGAAAGCCCGGTAGGGATCCCAGGTCATGAGAATCAGCTTGAGCCGGTGGCCCTTTTGGATTGTATAGACTGTTGGCTGCATATAAAAGGTGTAATCATAGTATTTGCATTGCCTGGTTGACACATTGAAATCATTTAATCCCTGGATAATCAAGGCAGAGCAATGGATATCCTGATAGTCTCTGGAATAGTCCATGGATTCCCAGATTGGAGCATAATCCCCATTGGTCTTATTTTGATCCCGGGAGATCTGCCAGAGCCAGGAACAGTAATCATCGTTGGGAACAGTCCAGTCGTTATCCAGGTAGGTCCCGCCGCAGTTGAAGGCAGCAAGATAGTCGGCATAATGGACTTCATTGATGGTTGATACGCCCTGGCTGTTGGTGTAATCATACCAGCTGGCGATTCCGGCGATGGGGATGATGGTCTCAAGGCCCTTCACACCGGTTGTGGCAACTTCATAGGGAAGTGTACCGCCATAGGAACAGCCGGTCATGGCAATCTTGCCATTGGACCAGTCCGCCTTGATCTCCATATTGTTTTCCCGGTCAGTGAAGGCCGGCCGGTCTCCCGTAAGCCACTCTACGACGGCCTTGTGGCAGTCTCGCTCCAGATCCATACCGCACAGCTCAAATCCTTCCGATCCATAGGTTCCGATACCGGATGCCTCAACTACAGCAAAACCACGGACAAGATAATAATTATACATATCTCCATAGTAATAGCCGGTATCATTAGTGCTGGGAGGCTGGTAATTCCAGGACTCGGAATCTGCCTCTGAGGCCGCTTTAAGAGTGGTAACCTGTCCGGCGGTTTTGCGTTTTTCCCCTTTAGTGTATAACTCCACTCTCCTTGTGCAGGATGCCAAGCCTGGCCGTATAAGACTATTCTTCCAGGTGGTCTTGTTCCTTTTTTATCGCTTTTAGCCAGATCCGCCTGCCATTTTCTTTTTTTCTATTGTACCAAGTCGCTAACGCGACGGCTAGCGAAAGATACATGAAACCACCATTTCTTTAAAAAAGAAATAGCAGTTGTTGTAATTATG